>Ga0209777_10004878_pt1 | contig 15706 bp, 13 predicted proteins | sample FrelakmetHBP12HB_FD_187147 | JGI IMG/M metagenome (GOLD analysis project Ga0209777, IMG submission 187147) | Freshwater lake sediment microbial communities from the University of Notre Dame, USA, for methane emissions studies -HBP12 HB (SPAdes)... | ecosystem: Environmental > Aquatic >... | reverse complement strand
ATCCTTGCCGTTGCCGATGTGATTGAAGCCATGATATCCTATCGTCCTTACAGACCTTCTTTGGGACTGGAAATTGCACTCACGGAAATAGAACAGAACGCGGGAAATCTCTATGACCGCGAGGTAGCAAATACATGTTTAAAGTTGTTCCGGGAGAAAAGCTACCAGATTAACTGAGGGATTGATCAGCAGGGATTAAGTTATTCATGGAATATAATAGTGTCGACGATGTTCAATCAAGGCTGACTAAGGCCGGATATATTCCCTCCAGAGAAATCGCCACGGTTGTTTTTCTGGCCGCGGCGACGCAAAAGCCGGTTTTAGTCGAAGGGCCGGCAGGTGTCGGTAAGACAGAACTGGCCAAGGCCGTAGCCCGCAGTCTGGATCGGGAACTTATCCGGCTCCAATGTTACGAAGGCCTGGATGAAGCCAAGGCTCTTTATGAATGGGAATATGCCAAACAACTTCTTTATACTCAGATGGTTAAAGACAGGCTCAACGACATCATTTCTTCCGCCTCAACTCTGATCCAGGCGGTCGATCAGATAGCAGCGCAGGAAGATGCTTTTTTCTCCGACCGTTTCATTCAGCCCCGTCCGCTTCTGCAGGCCATCAGCTCGGAGAAACCCGTCGTGCTCCTTATCGACGAAGTGGATAAATCCGATCCGGAATTCGAAGCATTTCTCCTGGAGCTTTTAAGTGATTTCCAGGTCACTATTCCCGAACTAGGTACCCGCACGGCCATTGAAATTCCTTTTGTGCTGCTGACATCCAACAACTACCGTGATATGAGCGATGCTCTTAAACGCCGTTGTATTCATCTCTACATTGATTATCCCTCGCGGGAAACGGAGATTTCCATTGTCCGGCTCAAAATTTCGGGAATTGAGGAAAAGCTCTGTGACTCCCTGGTTGACGCAATCCGTAAAATCCGCACGCTGGATTTGAAAAAAAGTCCCAGCATTTCGGAAACACTTGACTGGGCGCAATCGCTTCTTGCCTTAAATATCAATGAGCTGACACCGGAAGTTATTTCGGAAACACTCAACGTCATTTGCAAATACCAGATCGATATGGAAAAAGTTCGCAAAAATATTGACCGCGTTTTTAAGTGATTAAAAAATGTCATTGCGAGACGCCTCTCAGGCGGCGTGGCAATCTTTAAGTCAAGATTTCTTATCGCGTCCGCTCCACGCAATGACATTAAAGTTAATCGAACAAAATATTATCTTATAACGTAGTCAAACACTTTTTCTTAACAATTAACGCTGCTATTTTATGCTTGACGTTTAACGTGATGCATTATACTATCATATTATGATTAAATCTTTCCATTGCAAGGAAACGCAGGCTCTATTTGAAGGTAAATGCCCCCGCAAATTCAAAGCCATTGCCGGCGCAGCCGAACGGAAGCTGCAGATGCTGGATAATGCCTGCACGTTGGAAGATTTACGTTCACCGCCGGGCAACCGGCTTGAAGCCCTGCGCGGCAATCTTAAAGGCTTCTGGAGTATCCGCATTAACGATCAGTGGAGATTATGTTTTCGCTTCGTTAACAGTGAGGCTTTTGATGTAGAAATTGTCAATTATCATTAAGGAGATTATATGAAAACTATAAAAAATAAAATGCGCCCAATTCACCCCGGTGAAATATTGCGGGAAGAATTTCTTGCACCGCTGGAAATGAGCGCGCACGCGCTGGCGATGGAGCTTAAAGTTCCTGCGCCGCGCATCAACGACATAGTTCGCGAACGCCGCGCCATTACACCCGATACCTCGCTGAGATTATCGCGTTATTTTGGAACAACCGCTCAGTTCTGGCTAAACCTGCAGACCAGTTATGATCTTAAAATAGCGGAAAAGGTCGTAGGGTCTAAAATAAAATATGAAGTGCATACACGTTTGGTCGCTTAAATAAATTTTAAATCGTATATTTTACCAGTATCAGGCGGAAATGGAAAAAGTTCGCAAGAATGTTGATCGAGTTTTGCAGTAAGGTTGAGTAAGGGTCACCTTTGACCTTTGCAACAGTCAAAGGCAGACATGACCACGCACATGACCCATTTACAGTTGCATTGTTTTTTTAAGTTGTAATTCTGAAAATAATTATTTCTTAAATTTAAAATAAATTATGCAAAACATTTTTGATAATTATATCCAATCAATTTCGTCTAAATTCTCTCACAAAGAAACCAGCGAAATGGGATACCGCACAGACTTTGAGATTTTACTCAAAGAAATTTTTAAGACTATCAAAGTTCAGCGTATTGATCACGATGCAAGAGCTCAACAAGGTAATAAGCCGGATTTTGTTGTGCTTAATTACGATGTGCCAATCCTCTATATCGAGGCCAAAGATATTGGTGTTCTTTTGGATAAGGTAGAAAAGTCGGAACAGATGGCAAGGTATTATGGATATGCAAATTTAGTTCTGACTGATTATGTGGAGTTTCGGTTTTATAGAAATGGTGTTCGTTATGAAGAACCAATCAAAATTGCCAGTTATGATTTAAAACGTCGAAACATTACGCCACTGCCGGGAAATTACAGCCACGTTGCTAAAACACTTCTTGATTTTGCGCAAGAATATAAAGAACCAATCCGATCTGGAGAGCACCTCTCAAAAATTATGGGAGGTAAAGCACAAAGGATCCGCGATAACGTAAAGCAGTTTCTTTCTAATCGGGCAGAAAGAAATGCCGAGATAACTCGCATTTATGAAACAATTAAAAAACTCTTGGTTCACGATCTTTCACAAGAATCTTTCGCGGATATGTACGCACAAACCCTCGTGTATGGCTTGTTTGTCGCTCGTTATCACGATACAACTCCTGAAACTTTTACCCGGCAGGAAGCACGCGACCTTGTCCCGGCATCCAATCCTCTTCTCAGGCATTTCTTTGATCACATTGTAGGCCCTAATTTTGATAAACGGCTGGAGTATATTGTAAATGAGTTATGCGCAGTATTTTCTCATGCCAATGTTCAAGAACTGATGCGTCAGTATTTTAAAAATGATTTATGGGGTCATACCCATGAAGGCCCCGATCCTGTTGTTCATTTTTATGAAGACTTTCTGAAAGAATACGATCCGGAACTGCGGAAAAAAATGGGCGCTTTCTATACGCCAGTGCCTGTTGTACGTTTTATTGTGCGCACCGTTGATTATCTCCTTGAAAAAGATTTTGGTCTTGCCTCCGGTTTGGCTGATACTTCAAAATTAGCCAACGACATCCATAGAGTGCAGATTCTTGATCCTGCTGTTGGTACAGGGACATTTATAAGTGCCACTATCCGAACCATCTATAAACGTTTACTTGATGGCGGCCAAAAGGGGCGTTGGCCAACATATGTACATCACGATTTGCTTCCGCGTCTGCATGGTTTTGAACTGATGATGGCCCCTTATACAATAGCTCACTTAAAATTGAGTATGGCGTTTAAAGAAACAGGTTTTTGGAACTTTCATCGCCGTCTTGGTATTTATCTAACTAATTCCCTCGAAGAAGGTTCCAAACAGACAGAGATGCTCACTGGTTTCGGTCTTGCTGAAAGTATTGCCGAAGAATCGAAAGAAGCGGAAGTAATAAAGAATAGAACGCCGATAATGATTGTTATCGGCAATCCACCTTATTCAGGCGAATCCAGTAATGCTTCATATAAAGGCAATGATGTTTATAAAATAGAACCAAGAGGGGGGAAATTACAGGAACGTAATTCAAAGTGGCTTAATGATGATTACGTTAAATTTATCCGTTTTGCTGAAAGCATGATTGAGAAAACGGGCGAAGGTATAGTGGCGATGATTACTGCGCATGGCTATTTAGATAACCCCACATTTCGCGGCATGCGTTTTCATCTTATGAAAACATTTAATGAAATATATGTAATCGATCTGCACGGTAACGCCAACAAGAAAGAGAAAGCTCCCGATGGGAGTGATGATAAGAATGTTTTTGATATCAAGCAGGGTGTTGCCATCTTTATAGGTGTCAAAAAGTCCGATCAAAAGAATAATGAAATTAAAATCTTTCGCGCAGATTGTTTTGGAACCCGCCCATCAAAATTTGAATTTCTCGATAAAAACTCACTTGATTCTGTGCAATGGAATGAGGTTGTGCCATCAGCGCCAAATTATGAATGGGTTATTAGGGATGCAAATATATTGAGAGAATACCAAAAGGGATTTTCTGTCGATGATCTATTCTCTGTTTCAAGTGTGGGCATTGTTACTTCACGCGATGATTTTGCGATTGATTACGAGAAAAATAATCTCGAAAAGCGGATCAATGATTTTCTTTCTTGCGAAACAGCACAAGAGGCACTGATAAAATTTGGATTAAAAGAGAACTTAAAATGGAAAGCTGTAAATGCCCTCAAACATAATTATGTTGAACAAAATATAGTTCCAGTTAGTTATCGGCCATTTGACAATCGTTGCGTTTATTATAGTGATGATTTCATTGAGCGCACGCGCAGAAATGTTATGAGTCATTTTCTCACTGGTAACAATCTTGGTTTTGTTACTGTAAATCGCTCTCCTGCCGAAACTCCGCCATCTTATTATTTTTTAACCAAAAATATGCATTCTAATGGTTACATTCGTTCTGATAGCGTGAGTATAGATACTGTGTTTCCTCTTTATCTATATCTCAAAGATGGTTCGCGCATACCAAATCTTAAAAAAGAAATAGTTGCTGAGATAGAAAAGATTACAGGCAAAGTAACTCCTGAAGATATTTTTGATTATATCTATGCTGTTTTGCATTCGCCAAGTTATCGTGCAAAATACAAGGAATTTTTGAAAATAGATTTCCCGCGCGTGCCGTATCCAAAAGATGCAAACACTTTCAAAAAACTGGTTGCCCTTGGCACGGAATTACGCGCACTCCATCTTCTCGAATCACCGAAGATAAATAAATTTATAACCACTTATCCTGTCGCTGGTTCTGATACGGTTGAAAATCTATCTTATAAAAACGAAAAAGTAATTATCAACCCTGAGCAATACTTCGGCAACGTTCCCGAAGCAGCATGGAATTTTTATATCGGTGGTTATCAACCAGCACAGAAATGGCTAAAAGACCGCAAGGGACGTACTTTGACAAATGAGGATATCGAGCACTATCAGAAAATAATTGTAGCATTGACGGAAACTGATAGAATCATGAAAGAGATAGATGGAAAATAAACGCGACAATATTGGGCACGGTTCTATTTAAAGTAAAAAATGGATTCCGGATCAGGCCGGGAATGAAAAAAAGGTACAAATCCCATTCGCCTTACGGCTCAGGGATAATTCGCTTTGGGCTCCCGTGTGGGAGCCACAGGCTCATTAGCTTGCCGCGTCCCGAAGCATCGGGACGTGCAATGACAATTAATTTATGGTTAAACTAATCCAACAATTTGCTTCCTGTTGTCGTGCCGCTGGACTGCGGATATCAACCTCGGAAGTTCTCGATAGCCTCAATCAGTTGCAGTTGATCAACCCAACCGATGAGCAGCAGTTCCGATCGCTGCTTCGCGCCAATTTCGCTAAAAGCATGAGGGACGTGCAGCACTTTGACCGCCTCTATCATCTCTTCTTTCATGAAATGCGCATGGACACCGCTGATATGAAACAGGCGGCCTCTCATTCCGATCTAATAAAAAAAATGGCCAAATTTCTCAAACAGATGCCTCATGACAATCCTGTTTACGACGCCGTGGTGGACTTTCTGCAGGGAAACCCTCTTGCCCTTCTTCGGGAAATGCGCCGGATTCAGACGGAGGAGGAAGTGACAATGCTGCGGTTTAATCTGGGACCTCTGGGCAACCGCGTCAATGTGCTGCTTCAAATTAATAAAGCCGCTTCCGCCGCCAACGCTTTGGTGGAGGAAAACTACGTGAAAACAGATTCAGCCAAGCGGCGTGATCTTACCGCCTATTTTGCGGAGCGCGCGGCCTCGGCGCGCTCCATTCTTATGTACGAGCCGCGTCCGGGAGATATCAGCACTAGAAAAACAAAAACAGATGAACAAAAATTCAAAGGACTTGGCGAAAAATCATTTTCTTCCTTTACCCGTGAGGAATTGGAAGAAATGCGCGAAGCAATTGACAAGCTGGTACGCAAACTGAAAAACATTGTTAGCCGACGTTTTTCCGTCCGCAACAGGGGAAATCTTGATGTGAAAAAAACACTGCGGGCTTCAGCCAAATACAACGGTGTTCCCTTGGATATAAAATATCGCCGTAAAACGAAACGCAAAAGCCGGATTGTCACTTTGTGTGACGTTTCCGGTTCCGTCTGGGCAGCGGCTCGCTTCATGCTGAATCTGCTTTATTCACTTCAGGATTGTTTCGATAAAGTCAACAGTTTTGTCTTTATTGACCATTTGACTGAAGTAACCTCTATATTCGAAGAACATGACATTAACGAAGCGATTCGCCTGGTATTGGAGGAATCTGATGTTCATTATGACGCGCCGACAGATTATGGCGAAACACTGCGGAATTTTAAAAAAGACTATATGGACCTTCTGACCAAGAAGACAACTCTGATCATTGTCGGCGATGGCCGCTCCAATTATATGAATCCCGAAGACGCGATTCTCGGGCAAATGCGGGAACGCTGCCGGCGCGTGATCTGGCTCAATCCCGAACAGGAAAACCTCTGGGGCACTGGCGACAGTGATATAAGGTCATATATGCATCATTGTCACGAGGTGCGTCAATGCCGGAATGTCAACCAATTATTTACCTTTATCGAGGATCTGGTTTTATAAAATGAATATGATTCCATCACGACAGTCATACAGTTGGATATCCCGCTTTGCCATTGAACATGTCGCTTCGCGCGCTGATCTCCAAACGGCGCGGGATTTTCCCCATGACATCTGGCAAAAAATGGGCGAGGCAGGCTTTTTTCAAATAGGAATCGCGCCGGAATACGGTGGCAGCGGCGGCGGATTCAGGCAGCTTACGGAAGCGGGAGAGGTTTTTGTCCGCAGCGGTTATAATATGGGGCTGGCATTGTCGTGGCTGTATCAACAGAGTATCGCTATTTATCTGATCTCCGGTTTCGGCAATGAGAAACAACGAAAAAAATTCCTGCCGCTGATGGCCAAAGGCAGGTTAATCGCGTCTTTTGCCGTTTCCGAACCAAAGCACGGACCGCATCCCAAATTACTGACATCCACGGCAATCCCGGACGGCAAATGCTACAAACTCCATGGAGAAAAAACTTATTTAACCAATGGCCCTATTGCCGGCCTTTTTGTCGTTGTTGCAATAACCGGTGAGGAAAAACAGCAAAAAAAATTTAGCGCCTTTCTTGTGGCGGATTCCAATGACGGTGTGAGTGTCAGCCCGCAAATGAAACTCGATTTCCTGAAACCGTCGCCGCACGGCGGCATTGGATTGCATGACTGCCGTGTGCCTGCTTCTTCCATGCTGGGTGAGAAGGATATGGCTTATACGGATATGGTTCTACCTTTCAGCGACGTGGAAAATATCGTCATGATGGGCGCCGCGGCAGGCGGCATGGGTGCGGAACTTATGGACGTAATCCTCGAAATAGATGCGCGGCGCATTAACGAAAATAAATCTCTGCAAAGCGAAATAGGGGAACTGGAAACGATGCGTGCCGTCGCCCGCGAGGCGGCGCAAAAACTTGATCAGCAGGATAATACCGCTCTGCCGCTGACACTGATTTTTGATGAGCTGGCCGAAGGTTTTCAGTCAAGAATAACTGCCATAGTTACGAAATGGGAACTCAAAACATCTCAACGCTATAATATACTTCAGGCTGACCTTAACATTCTGGGACTGTTGAATAAAAAAAATATTCCCCTAAAACAAATGAAGCTCGGATCAGAACTTCTGCAAGGGGTGAAATAAAGGTTGTAGGACATGCGGCAAAAAATTGTCGATGGTAATATTCAATGCTTTTTTCGTATTCAACAACAATCTTTGACAAATTTTCGGAAAATCGCTAAGAGATATTAACCGCGTTTCCTCCATACATTCATAAGGATAATGATGTGTCAAAATCGCTTTATAAAAAAGTCGGCATAGCCACTTTAATAACCACGGCCTCTATTTTCCTTAGCCGCGTCACGGGACTTCTAAGGGAAATGGCTCTGGCTTATATAGGCGGAGCGACAGGCGATGTCGATGCCTATCAAATCGCCTTTGTAATCCCGGAGATTCTCAATCATATTGGGGCGGCCGGTTTTTTGTCCGTGACTTTCATACCCATATTCACGGAGTATCTTGTCAAGAAAGATGAAGCGGAAGGATGGCGGATATTTTCCCTGATCTGTAATGTATTCGGAGCTATTACCCTTTTATTCATTGTCGTTTCCTTCATCTTTGCCAAAGATTTTATCGGGCTGATCGTTCCGGGTGTGCATGATCCGGCAATCCTAGCAAAGGCGGTGCGGATGACAAGGATAATCATTCCCGCCCAGTTTTTCTTCTTTACCGGCTCTCTTTTCATGGCTGTCCAGTATACGAAGGAAAAATTCGCGATCCCGGCGTTAGCCCCGGTTGTCTATAATGTCATCATTATCGCCAGTGGAATAATGCTGCATCCATGGTTCGGAGTCGAAGGCTTCTCCTGGGGGGTTCTCGCAGGCGCTTTTATCGGTCAGTTTCTTATCCAATACTGGGGGGCAAAGAAATCAGGCATGAAGTATCATCCCGTATTTGATTTTTGCAATCCCCAGATGCTGCGCTATATAAAACTTACTTTGCCGCTGATTCTGGGTTTGACGATGACCTTTTCCACGGAGATTTTTTTCCGGATATTCGGTTCCTACCTGCCTCAGGGAAGCATTGCCAGTCTCAACTACGGCCTGCGGATAACATTAATGTTGGTGGCCCTGTTCGGACAGGCTGTGGGAACCGCATCCTATCCGTTTCTGGCAAGGATGGCCAAGGAGCGGCAATTCGATCAGATGAACAATCTCATCAACAGCACCCTGCGTTATCTAGCCTTGGTGATCCCCGTCTCCGCGCTGCTGATCGTCATCAGGCATGAGGTTGTGATGATCCTCTTTCAAAGGGGCAGGTTCGATGCGACGGCCACGGCATGGACTTCACAAGTTCTGGGCTTCCTCCTTGCGGGAGCGTTTTTCATAGCCGCGCAGAATGTTGTCGTCCGGGGATATTTTGCCATGGAGGACACGCTTTTCCCCGCGATTTTCAGCACCGTCGCCGTAGCTGTCAGCGTACCGATTTATTATTACGGGATGCAGGCATTCGGCATAAATGGAATAGCTTTTGCCGTATCTGCATCTGTTGCCCTGCAGATAACTATTTTGTACGTAATCTGGAACAAAAGGACTAAAAACTCAGGCAGCAGAGATGTGTATCTGTTTGTCGGCAAGATGACGTTTTTAAGCCTTGCCATCGGTCTGTTCCTCGAACTATGTAAGAAATATATATTGTCTGCTATTAATGTTGCAACTTTTACCGGCAGTCTGGCGAGTTCATTAATCAACGGTTGCTTGTTTATCATAATCTTCCTGGCGGCGGGCAGGATGATGAAGATAAAAGAGATAGTCGACCTGCAAAACAAGGTAGCGGCAAAGTTGGGGAGAACACAAAATTAAGAAGAATAGTTCGACCGCAGAGGAAGATCACGGGTACAACACCCCAAAGCAAGCTTCGGGGTATTGTACCCTCCGCTTTGCGGGATTGTTCAACTTACCAATTCCAATACGCTTCGCTTTCGGAATTGGAGTTTCACAATAAAATTTTAAATGCAAGGAGCGTGTTTTTATGAAGGTTGATGAAATTAAGAATGTTCTTATCGTGGGCAGCGGCACTATGGGCCAACAGATTGGATTTCAATGCGCGCTTTACGATTGTAATGTGGTACTTTACGATATAAAAAAAGAGATGCTGGAAAAGGCGATGGAAAGGATAAACAGGATCGCTTCGAGGATGACCAGAGAAGGCCGGATCACCCAGGAGAAGGCCGCAGAGGCCATAAGCAGGATAAGAACTACCGTCGACATGGCAGAGGCTGCAAAGGACGCCGATATCGTGAGCGAATCTGTGCCGGAGGATCCCCAGCTTAAGGGAAAAGTTTTTGGACAATTAAACGCGCTGTGTCCGGAGCGGACGATATTCACAACCAACACATCAACGCTTTTACCTTCAATGATCGCTCAGACCACAGGAAGGCCGGAGAAATTTCTTGCTTACCACTTTCACGACATACGCATGACGAATGTGGTTGATGTTATGCCGCATCCCGGAACTGCTCCGGAGTTCGTGAATCTGGTAAAAGAATTCGCCGAGAGGACCGGCTTGGCCCCGATCGTTCTCCATAAAGAAAGTATGGGCTATGTCTTTAATTATATGTTCACCAATCTTTTTGATTCCGCACTGACGCTTGCCGCAAATGATGTCGCAGTGGTTGAGGACATAGACAAGGTCTGGATGGGAATTATGCATATGTTGATAGGACCTTTCGGACTCATGGACAGCGTGGGTCTGGACACTGTATGGCACGTTTCTAATTATTGGGCAAAACAGACCGGGGATCTCCAAAAGATCAAGAATGCGGAGTTCGCAAAAAAATATGTCGACAGGGGCGAGTTGGGACAAAAGACCAGAAAGGGATTTTACACATATCCGAACCCGTTGTTTGCGTCCCCGGATTTTTTAAAGGGCATTAAATAATTTTATATATACATATATACCTTATGAATTTCCTTGCACTGGATTTTGAAACAGCAAATTATTATCGCGACAGCGCTTGCGCTCTTGGTTTGGTTCGCGTTGAAAACGATAAGATTGTTGACAGAACATCATTTCTTATCCGACCGCCCTATAAATATTTTGTGTTCACTTATATCCATGGAATTACATGGGAAGATGTTGAAGACGAACCAACATTTGAGCAACATTGGAAATCAATAAAACCATTTTTTGAGGGAATTGATTTTGCAGTGGCGCATAATGCAAGTTTTGATAACAATGTCCTGCATGCATGTTGTGAAAGACATAAAATTATCGTACCGGAAGTTGGTTTTCGGTGCACAATGAAACTTTCCCGGCAAGTATTTAATCTTTATCCTACAAATTTGCCTGCTGTTTGTAAAAAATTTAATATTCCCTTGCAGCACCATGATGCCCTTTCCGACACACTCGCCTGCGCGAAGATAATGATGGAGATTTTAAAAAAGTCGAAAGCATAAAATAAAGGGAACAGGTACATTTAATTTTAAAACGGAACTGGCGGGAATAATGCGCATCTTCAAATTGGCAAAGGAATAATTATATGTTATGAAGCCAATAAAGGATATCTCACAGAATTGCTGATAAAGTAAATGAGAGGGCGGGAGATAATTTTTTAAAATGATTACGCCAATCATATCAATTGTCGGTAAATCCAACTCCGGCAAAACAACTTTATTGGAGAAACTAATTCCCGAATTGGTAAAAAGAGGATATCGCGTTGCTACAATCAAGCATAATGTTCATGGATTTGACATAGATCATGAAGGCAAGGATAGCTGGCGGCATAAAAAAGCCGGTGCCCGCACAACGGTGATTTCATCTGCTCGCAGGATAGCTTTGATTGAAGACATCGACCATGATCATTCGTTGGACGAAATCAGGGATAAATATATTAAAGGTGCGGACATAATTATTGCCGAAGGTTACAAGGGCAATCCTTTTCCCAAAATCGAAGTTTTCCGTTCTGAACTGAAGCGTGATTTGTTATGTAATAAAGAAGATAATTTGCTGGCTGTTGCTTCAGATATAAATCTGGACATAGGTGTTCCTTGTTTCAATATCAACGACGCCCAACGCCTAGTTGATTTAATTGAAAATAAATTTTTAAAATAGTCATCCGCTCTATGTTCTGTAGGTAGTAAACCGGGCGGGCAGAATATATCGATCATAATGAAAAAGGATAAAAAATATGCAAGGGAAAATATTTGATTCATTGCGTGGTACAAAGCTTAAAGTATCCCTGCTCATGTTTTCTCTGGTTGTGACACTGGTTGCTTGCGCTACTACGCCACCGCTACCACCTGTGCATCCCAAACCGGCCACGATTGCAGTTGTCTTGGGTGCGGGGGCATCCAAAGGCTTCGCTCATATCGGAGTTCTGAAGGTTCTGGAAGCCCAGAAGATTCCCATCCACATGGTTGTGGGTACGAGCGCTGGCAGTCTGGTAGGCAGTTTATACGCCTCGGGCAAAACCGCTTTCGAACTGCAGGGGATTGCCATGAAGATGGAGGCGGACAATATTATCGACTATGATTGGAAGATATGGAAGGGCGGGCTCATTAAGGGTGAAAAAATAGAAAATTTTATCAATGCAAACATTCAGAATACCCCCATAGAAAAACTGAAAATCCGTTATTATGCGGTGGCTACCAATGCCGCTACCGGGGAAGAAGTGGTCTTTGCCAGGGGCAATACCGGTATGGCCGTGCATGCCAGTTGCTCCGTGCCGGGCGTGTTCCAACCCTTGAAGATCGGAAGCAGCACCTATCTTGACGGCGGTGTTGTCAGCCCTGTAGCCGTTGACGTGGCACGCCGTAATGGAGCGGATGTCGTCATTGCCGTGGATATCTCCGGCGGCATTAATAACGATGTGCCCAGCGGAATCATGGATACCATGAGAAAGTCGGTGGACATCATGTATGCCAGGATCGCTGAATATCAGATCAAGAATGCCGATATCGTGATCCGCCCGAATATGAGGAATATCGGGTCCACCGATATGGATAAATTTAACGAAGCGATTTTTGAAGGTGAAAAGGCGACCAGTGCAAAAATGCCGGAGATCCAGAAAATTATTGACAGACTGAAACAAGAAGGAAGGCTTTAAAACGTTCATCATAAAACAACAGCGTTTGATATCTCTAATCATTTTCTATACCGGTTAGATTTCACAGGATAACGCGGCGGCAAGGAGGAGGCGACGAGGCGTATTGTACATACGTTGGGGAAGCCGACGACGATGCCAACAAGGTCAGCCAAAGAAAGCAAATTGGTATAAAAGGTTAAACGGAATGATCACTATAGGCGGAAGAGCTCACACAATCGAGGAGCTTCTTGAAGTTGCCAAGCTTGGCTACCCGTTCGTAGAAATTTCCCTTGATGACCCTACGACCGTTGCCGGTTGGATTCCTCGGCTTCGTGAAATAAAAGATACGTACGGCATCTCGTTTTTTGCCCATTATCCCAACGAGGATAACCCTTTTGCCGTGGATGTGCTTCGCAAGAAGTTTCTTCCACGCATCAAAACCCTGATGGACCTGTCGCGACAGCTTGACATTACCAAGGCGACCCTGCACTTTTGGATCGATCAGAGATGGGCTCCGGCTGATCTCATTCCCGGGAAACTGGAACTGCTCTCCCGGATAGTGGACTATGGCAATGAGTACGGAATTATCATCTGCATAGAAAACTTGAGCGAGCGCACTGAGAGCTTCGGGCCGGCATTCGATGCCATTCCTGATCTCAGGATGACCCTGGATATCGGACATGCCCAGCTTCTTTCGCAGCAGAACACATCGTTTCGTTTTATAGAAGATCACTTTTTTAGGATTGTTCATCTCCATGTTCATGACAACCGTGGCGGAACAAGCGTTAAAGATGATCTCCATCTTCCACTGGGAGAAGGGATTGTGGATTATCCTGCCATTATGGCATCCCTCATGAAAAAGGGGTATGACTCAACCGTTACCATTGAAGTAAAGCCCAAAGACATGTTTCGAACCAGAAAGGCTCTGGAAGATTGTATTCGCAGGATATAGGACTTTCTGCTATTCCTCCGTCATAGGCATATCCACAGCTGCTTGGGGATTCATATTCGTCATTGACATACAAGAACGTTCTTTTTATACTTACTTAAGTCAGAAGCAATATCTTATCCAAAAAAGAAACAGATTATTGCAATATCTAGTCCTCTTGAAAAATGATATGATATTATGCTAAGTAACTGGCAATTTTTATGGAGGTTATTAAGGCCATTAATCTAAGACAATTACTAGAAGATACAGTTCGGAATCATGCTGAGCGCACAGCCTTAATTACCGAAGGGCAGCGTGTTACTTACAGTCAGTTAGATCAGGCAGTGAATGCTGTTGCCCGGTTAATAAAACAATCAGGTGTGGGCAAGGGAGATAAGGTGGCGCTTATGTTACCCAACATTCCGGAATTTGTTTACTGCTACTTTGGCGCGCTCAAAATCGGGGCGGTTGTTGTTCCTCTCAACACGTCGTCGACACCCTCGGAATTGACCTATCTTCTGAATAATTCGGATTCGAAAATTTTATTAACTCAGGCATCCCAGGTGAAAAAGTATCAGGATGCTCAACATCAACTTTTGTCTTGCCATCAGGTAATTCCGATAGACTCGGTAAATCAAAACGATGCGTTTATTTTAGATGCGAATTCAAAAAATTTATCGGAGCTTTCAACAGAGATTGATCCGGATGATCCGGCTGCCATGGTTTATACAGCGGGGTTGACTGGTAAACCTTTGGGCGCGGTACTTACACATAGAAATCTTTGTGAAGAGCTCAATATGATTCAACCTATTTTTCGAAGAGGAACGGACGATGTAGGGCTTTGCCTGATCCCCCTATTTCACTCTTTCGGAGCCACCGTGAATATGCTGAATGTAATTCAAGCGGGCTGTTCCACCGTCATGATGAATCGATTTACCATGGACGGTCTTTTTTCCAACATAGAAAGGGGAAAAATAACGTATATCTGCGCTGTTCCCCGTCTCTATATAGGGATGGTCTATTATGAAAAAGCGGCAAAATATGATTTGAGTTCTTTGAAGGTATGCGTCACCGGAGGCTCAGCCATGCCGCCCGATTTCATACCTATTTTTGAGAAAAAATTCAACGTGCGCATTTTGGAAGGCTATGGTCTGACGGAAGCATCACCCGCCTGTTCTTTTAATAGGTTTGATGCCGTAACGAAGCCCGGTTCTATTGGCACGCCGCTGCCCGGAGTTGACATCAAAATTGTTGATGATACCGGCGAACTTCCGCGCAACGAAATAGGAGAAGTGATTGTCCGGGGCGATAATGTTATGCAAGGGTATTATAAGGACAAAGCCGCCACCGCCGCCGTCATTAAAGATGGTTGGCTCTACACGGGAGATTTGGGCAGAATGGACGATGAAAATTACATTTTTCTGACGGGACGCAAGAAAAGGATGATTATTACCAGCGGTTTTAATGTCTATCCGCGCGAAGTAGAAACCGTGCTGAATATGCACCCGGCAGTACTGAATTCACGGGTATCGGGCAAGGAAGATTTAATGCGCGGTGAACTGGTGAAAGCGGAAATTGTCCTGAAAAAGGGATATTGCCCTGACGATAAAGAAATTATCCGGTATTGTAAAATATATCTGTCCCCTTATAAAATTCCACGCGAAGTTGAGTTTGTACAAACGATTTCCGGTTAAATAAAAATCATAAAACCGGCGGCAGTTATATCGGCGCTTTTAGATTCGATAGGAGGAGCAGCCATGAACATATTTTCACGGGCGGAAAATTTCATCAGCAAAATGTCCGATTCCAATATTCTCATTATAATATTCGGGATACTATATTTTGCCTCGCAGTTCATAATCGGCTCGATCATACAGCCATTGGGTGTGGGAAATGTTTTGGCTCTCCAAATAACCCTGTCGAGCGATACATTCAAAGAGATCGCGTCAGGTTGGATC
>Ga0209777_10004877_pt1 | contig 15707 bp, 20 predicted proteins | sample FrelakmetHBP12HB_FD_187147 | JGI IMG/M metagenome (GOLD analysis project Ga0209777, IMG submission 187147) | Freshwater lake sediment microbial communities from the University of Notre Dame, USA, for methane emissions studies -HBP12 HB (SPAdes)... | ecosystem: Environmental > Aquatic >... | reverse complement strand
ATCTTCGGGTGGCTTGGCTACCCGATGCAGATCAAGGTGGACTTCCTGTGCCGCGACTCGATCCTCGCGGCGCCGATCGTGCTGGACCTGGCGCTCTTCAGCGACCTCGCGCACCGCGCGGGGATGGCGGGCATCCAGGAGTGGCTCTCCTTCTATTTCAAGAGCCCGATGGCCGCGCCGGGGCTGACCCCGGAGTGCGACCTGTTCATCCAGCAGACGAAGCTGAAGAACACCCTGCGGTACCTGATGGGCGAGGACCAGATCACCCATCTGGGCCTGGAGTACTACCAGTCGGCGTAGGCGGTGTCGCGGGCGGCGCGGCGGACGGCTCCTCCCGCGCGGGGAGCCGTTTCGTCGTCCGGTCCCCGGCCGGCGACGGAGCGTAAGGAGCGGGATGCACATCGCGCAGTTCGTGGTCACCGTGGCGGGGTTCGCGGCCATCGGCTGGGTGCTCTGGTACTTTCTGGTGCCGGCCGGCCGCGGGGCACCGCCGCGCCCTCCCCGGGACGGGGCGTGAGCGCGGCCGAGCCGCGGACCGCGGACGGCACCGGCCCCGGCGGGGACGGCGAGGCGCGCGTCTCCCAGGATGCGGCGCGGGTTGCCGGCGTCGTGAAGGTGTCCTTCCCCGTGGCCGGGATGACCTGCGCCGCCTGCGTGAGCCGGGTGCAGCGCTCGCTCGCGGAGACCCCGGGCGTGCTCGACGCCGCGGTGAACCTCGCCACCAACCTGGCGACGGTGGAGCTGGAGCGGGGCGCCGTGCGACCCGGCGACCTCGTCGCAGCCATCCGCGACGCGGGCTACGACGTCGGGACCGAGAGCGCGCAGGTCGCAGTCGAGGGGCTGCGCTTCGCCGGCGACGTCGCGCCGCTCGAGGCCGCCATCGCCGCTGTCCCCGGCGTGCTCGCCGCGTCGGCCAACCGTGCCACCGACACCCTGCGCGTCACGTACGTCCCCGGCCTGGTGATGATGCCGCGGCTCGAACGCGCCGTGGCGGAAGCGGGCTTCACGGTCGCCGCGCCGATCGCCGAAGCGGATCCCGTCGAGCGCGAGCGCCTCGCGCGCGAGCGTGAGGTGCGGCGGCTCGCCGCGCGGGGGGCCGTCGCCGCCGTCGTGGCCATCCTCGCGATGGTGGGGTCGATGCCGCTGATGGGCGTCGGCGGCACGGGGACCGCCGACCTCCTCGTGCGGCTGGTGATGCCCCTGCACCACGCCCTCGCGCACGCGATGCCGTGGCTCTACGAGGTCCCGGCGCCGCAGCTCAAGATCGGCCTCTTCGTGCTCACCCTCCCGGTGGTCCTCTGGGCGGGCGCGCAGTTCTACGTGGCCGCGTGGCGCGGCTTCCGGCACCGCAGCGCCGACATGAACACCCTCATCGGCGTGGGCACTGGCGCCGCGATGCTCTACTCGACCGCCGCGACCTTCGCGCCGGGCGCCTTCGAGGGCGCCGGGCTCCCCGCCGACGTCTACTACGAGGCCGTCTCGACCATCGTGGCGCTCATCCTCATCGGCCGGCTCCTCGAGGCCCGCGCGAAGGGGCGCACGTCGGCCGCCATCGGGCGGCTCCTCGGACTGCGGGCCCGCACCGCGCGCGTCTACCGCGACGGCGTCGAGGTGGAAGTGCCCGCCGCCGAGGTGCAGGTCGGCGACTTCATCAGCGTGCGCCCCGGGGAGAAGGTCCCTGTGGACGGCGTCGTCCGGAGCGGCCACTCGGCGGTGGACGAGGCGATGCTCACGGGGGAGGCGACCCCCGTGGCGAAGAAGGAGGGGGACGAGGTCACGGGCGCCACCCTCAACACCACCGGCGCGTTCGTCTTCGAGGCCACCCGCGTCGGCCGCGACACGGTGCTCGCCCAGATCGTGCGCCTCGTCGAGGACGCCCAGGGGAGCCGCGCCCCGGTGCAGCGCCTCGCCGACCGCATCGCCGGCGTGTTCGTGCCGGTCGTCGTCTCCGTCGCGATCCTCGCCTTCGTGCTCTGGTTCGACTTCGGGCCGCAGCCGGCCGCTGTCTTCGCCACCGTGAGCTTCGTGACGGTGCTCATCATCGCGTGCCCCTGCGCCCTCGGGCTGGCCACCCCCACCGCCATCATGGTCGGCACGGGGCGCGGCGCCGAGCGCGGCGTGCTCATCAAGGGTGGCGAGGCGCTCGAGGCGGCGTCCCGGCTGGACGTGATCCTGCTCGACAAGACCGGCACGGTGACCGAGGGGAAGCCGAGGGTCACCGACCTCCTGGCGCCGCGCGGCCCCAGCGCCTCGGCCGCCGCGACCCCCGAGGAGCGCGCGGAGATCCTCGCCGTGGCCGCCGCGGTGGAGCGGCAATCGGAGCACCCCCTCGCCGCCGCCATCGTGCGCGAGGCGGCCGCGCTCGGGCTCGAGCCCCGCGACGCCGACGACTTCGAGGCGCTCGAAGGCCGCGGCGCCACCGCTCTCCTCGGCGCCCACCGGGTCGCCGTCGGGAGCGCCGCCTTCCTGATCCAGCTCGGCGTGGACATCGGGCCCTTCACCGACGCCGTGGACGCCCTCGCCGCCCGTGCGCGGACCCCCGTCCTCGTCGCGGTGGACGGCGCGCCCCTCGGCCTCCTCGGCCTCGCCGATCCCATCAAGGCCGGCTCCGTGGGCGCCGTGCGCACCCTTCGCCGGATGGGGCTCGAGGTCGTCCTCGTCACCGGCGACGTCCGCAAGGTCGCCATCGCCGTGGCCGGCGAGACCGGCATCGACGGCGTCGAGTCGGGCATGCTCCCGGCCGGCAAGGTCCAGGTGATCCGCCGCCTGCAGGAGGCCGGCAAGCGCGTCGCCATGGTCGGCGACGGCATCAACGACGCCCCCGCGCTCGCCGCCGCGGACGTCGGCATCGCCATCGGCACGGGCACCGACGTCGCGGTCGAGGCGGCCGACATCACGCTCCTCGCGGGCGACCTCCGCGCCGCCGTCACGGCCGTCGAACTGGCGCGGGCGACGATGCGGACCATCCGCCAGAACCTCTTCTGGGCGCTCGCCTACAACGTGGTGGGCATCCCCATCGCCGCCGGCGCGCTCTACCCCTTCGCGGGCGTGCTCCTCTCACCCGTCTTCGCCAGTGCCGCGATGGCCTTCTCGTCCGTCGCCGTCGTCACCAACAGCTTGCGGCTCCGCCGCTTCGCACCGACCTTTGCGACCTGACACCGTTTCGGGAGTCCACCATATGCGCCGCCTCGCTCTGACCGCCGCCCTCGCCGCCCTCGCCGCCGCCCCGCTCGCCGCGCAGAACGCCGCCGAGGGCGCGGCCTTCCTGGGGCGGCTCGGCAACGACACCATCTCCGCCGAGCGCTTCACCCGCACCGCCACGCACCTCGAGGGGGAGCTGGTCACGCGCAGCCCGCGGACCACGTACCGCCGCTACTCGGCCGACTTCGGCCTCAACGGCTCGGTGACGCGCTTCGAGGTGGCCATCCCGCGCCCCGGCGCCCCCGCAGACGCGCCTCCCCTCCAGCGCGCCGTCGCCACCTTCACGGGCGACAGCATCCGGCTCGAGGTGCACCGCGGCGACAGCGTCCTGACCTCCGCCGTCGCCGTGGGCCTCGGCGTCGTACCCCTCCTCCAGGGTGCCTTCGGGCCGTACGAGCTGCTGACCCTCCGCGCCCGCGCCGCGCGCCGCGACAGCATCGCCGTCCCGACCTACCTCGTCGGCAGTCGCGGGCCAGGCACCGTCGTGCTCCGTCGCCTCGGCCGCGACTCGGTCCTGATGGCCACCCCGACCACGCTCTTCCGCGTCGCCGTGGACAGCGAGGGCCGCATCACCGGCCTGCGCGCCCCCGGCGCGACGCAGCAGATCCAGCTCGAGCGCCTCGGCACGCTCGACGTCGCCGGCCTCGCCGCCGCGTGGAGCGCGCGCGACGCGCAAGGCCAGGGGATGGGTACCCTCTCGCCGCGCGATACCGTCCGCGCGACGGTCGCCGGCGCCAGCCTCCTCGTGGACTACGGGCGCCCACGGAAGCGGGGCCGGGAGATCTTCGGGAACGTGGTGCCCTGGGGGCAGGTGTGGCGGACCGGCGCGAACGCCGCGACGCAACTGCGCACCGACCACGACCTCGTCTTCGGGTCCCTCACGGTGCCGGCGGGGACGTACACGCTGTGGACGCTGCCCACCGCGTCGGGGTGGCAGCTCATCATCAATCGGCAGGCCGGGCAGTGGGGTACGGAGTACGACGCCGCGCGCGACCTCGGCCGCGTCCCGATGACCCTCTCCGCGCTCGCCGAGACGGTGGAGAGCTGCACCATCGCCATCGAGCCGCAGCGCTCCGGCGGCGTGCTCTCCATCACCTGGGACCGCACCCGCGCACAGATCCCCTTCACCGTGCGCTGACGCCCCCATGCGCTACTTCCATCGCGCCCGCGCGGCGCCCGAGCACGTCCTCGCGCGGGCCCGCGACTTCTTCACCGCCCACGGCTTCCGTGCCGAAGTCGGGCCGGGAGACCACGCGCGGTTCACGAGCCAGCTCGGCATCGTGGACCTGTACGTCGAGATCGAGGGGGGGCACTACACGCGCGTGAACCTCGCCACCAGCGCGGTCGGCGAGTCGGACCTCGACAAGCGCGTGAAGCGGTTCATGAGCGAGTTCCACCGGACGGAGGAACCCGGGTACGTCGTCCGCGGGGCGTACTAGCCCGCGACGCTCGCCGAATAGCCCGCCTTCGCGACGGCGTCGGCAAGCGCCTGCGCCGTCGCGACGCTCCCGTCGCACTCGACGCGCGCCTTCGCCGGTTGCAGCGTGACCTGCGCCTCCTTCACCCCCGGCACCGCCGAGAGCGCCTTCTGCACCCGCATCACGCAGTGGCTGCAGCTCATCCCTTGAATGTCGAGCAGAATATTCGTCATTGTCTCTCCCTATCCCCTATCACCCATCACCTATCACCCATCACCCATCACTCATCACCCATCACGTCAGTAATCTAGCGCCTTGACTCTATCCTGGGCCCCCGCGACCTTGCACCGCTGTATCTCCATGGAGGACAACGGGGTGCGAGGTCTCCCGCGCAGGTGCGACGAAGCCCCTGCCGGGTCGGGCCGAGCCGGGGCATTACCTTCGCCCCGGCGCGTCGATATCGTGAAGGCGCGAGCACCCGGCGCAGGCGCGCTTGCGGTGCGCCCTTCGACCGGTGCACGGACGGAGTGAGGGATGGCGCGAGTAGACGTGATCATGCCGCAGATGGGCGAGTCCATCGCCGAGGGGACCCTCTCGCGCTGGATGAAGAAGGTCGGCGACGCCGTCAAGCGCGACGAGCCGATCTTCGAGATTTCCACCGACAAGGTGGACGCCGAGATCCCGGCGCCGTCGGCGGGCGTGCTGGCGGAGATCAAGGTGCAGGAGGGGCAGACGGTCCCGGTGCAGACCGTCGTGGCGGTGATCGACACGGAGACCGGCGCGGCGATGGCCGTGGCGCCCCTCGCTCCCGCGGCGCCTCCCCCCGCAGCGGCCGCTCCTGCGAAGCCGGTGGCCGCCGCGCCGGCGCCGCCCGGGCCCTCGCCCTTGCCGGCCGCACCCGCCGCCGCGCGTCCTGCGGCGAGCGCCCCCGTGGCGCCGGCTCCTCCGGCAATGCCCGCGGGTGACGGTGGCCACGCGGCCGAGACGGAGGAGGAGCGCCTCCGGCGCCTCTCGACGCCGCTGGTCCGCCGGCTCGCCGCCGATGCGAACCTCGACCTCACCGCCATCCCCGGCAGCGGCCACGCCGGCCGCGTGACGAAGCGCGACGTTGAGGCCTATCTGGAGGGCGGCGCGCCGCCCGCGGCCCCGGCCCACGCCGCGCCGCGCGCCGCCGGCTCGCCCCTCGTGCCGGTCTCCTCGGGCATCGAGGAGACGCAGTGGGCGGCGGCGCCCTGGCCCGGCGACCGCGTCGAGCCGATGTCGCGCATCCGGATGCTCACCGCGCAGCACATGGTGCTCTCGCGGCGCACCTCGGCGCACGTGGCGACCTTCTTCGAAGTGGACATGACGTGGGTCGCGTCGCTCCGCGCGCAGCACAAGGCCGCGTACGAGGAGCGGGGCGCGAAGCTCACGTACCTCGCCTTCATCACCAAGGCGGTGGCCGACGGCCTGCGCCGGCACCCGGTGCTGAACGCGGCGGTGCAGGGGACGGACGTGATCTACCGCCAGCCGGTGAACATCGGCGTGGCGGTGGCGCTCGAGTGGGGCCTCATCGTGCCGGTGCTGCGGGGCGCCGACGAGCTGTCGCTCTTCGGCATCGCGCGGAGCCTGCGCGACCTGGCGGACCGCGCGCGCGGCAAGAAGCTGAAGCCAGACGAGGTGCAGCAGGGGACGTTCACGATCACCAATCCGGGCGTCTTTGGCTCGGTGGTCGGCATCCCCATCATCAACCAGCCGCAGGTGGCGATCCTCGACGTCGGCGCGGTGGAGAAGCGGCCCAAGGTGCTCACCCTCGACGACGGCACCGACGTCGTGGCGGCTCGGCTCCTGATGATGCTCTGCCTCTCCTTCGACCATCGCGTGGTGGACGGCGCCGACGCCGACCGGTTCATGGCCGACCTCAAGCAGACGCTCGAGGAGTTCCCGGAGGGCTCGCTCTGAGCCGCCAGCTGCTGGTGATGATCTTCGAGCCGGCGCCCGGCACGGAGCCGCAGGCGGACGCCCTCCTCCGCTCGGCGCGGGAGCGCGCCGAGACCGCGGGGTGGCACTGCTGGGCGTACCGCAACGAGATCCGCCCCGCCGAGATCACGCTCTTCATCGAAGGGCCGGCCGACGCCCCTTCGTCCGGGCCCGCCGCGCCGGTCTTCGGCGACGAGATTAGCGGCCTCAAGGCACTCTCCCGCCGCTTCGAGCCGGTGCGATCCCTCGTCGAACTTCCCCTGGAGGCACGCGCGCCGTGACCCAACGCCGCATCAGCGTGGACGGGGTGGAGTGGACCGCGGCCGTCACGGGCCGCTTCACCGTCTACGAGCGGGACGAGTTCCCGCTCCTCTTCGAGCGCGCCCTCCCCGGCGGGGAGCGCGAGCAGCGCCTCTCCCGCTTCTCGCCCATCGGGAGCCGCAGCCGCGACCGCGCCCTCCAAGAGCTGAGCGACGCGGATCTGGCCGGCTACCTGCGCGCCAGCCAGCCGGCGTGGACCTCCCCCGAGCTGGCCTACGCCCGTGGCTAGCGGCGCGGCGGGGCCGCTTCCCGTGGGTGTCCCTGCGCCCGACTTCATGCTCGCGGGGACGCGCGGGGGCCCGTACCGCCTCGCCGACCTCCTCGCCGAGGGGCCGGTCGCCCTCTACTTCTATCCGGGCAACGACACCCCCGGCTGAAACCGCCAACTCTCCGCCGTGCGCGACGAGCAGCCGAAGTACCGAGAGAAGGCGGTCAGGACGTTCGGGGTGAACCCGGCGGGGCTGGACAGCCACGAGAAGTACACCGCCAAGTTCGTGTTCAACTTCCCCCTCCTTTCCGACCCCGACCGGGCGGTGTCGGCGGCCTACCAGGCGCTGAAGGCGGATGGGAAAGGGCTGGAGCGCACGGTGTACCTGATCGGGACCGACGGGCGGGTGCGGTTCGCGAAGCGCGGCATGCCGGGCGCGGACGAGATCCTCGCGGCGCTGGGGTAGGAGGTAGGGGTGGGTCCCTTCGATTTCCATGACCAGGTGGTGCTCGTCACCGGCGTGAACCGCGTCGGCCAGCTCGGTCACGCGGTCGCGCTGGCGTTCGGACAAGCGGGCGCGCGGCTGGTGATCTGCGACATCGATACGGTCGGCGTGGCGGCCCGCGCCAGGGAGTTCCAGCAGGCGGGGTTCCCCACCAGGGCCGCCGCCGGCGACCTCACCGAGCCCGACGTGGCGGAGTGGTGCGTGGAGCAGGCGCTGCAGACCTACGGCCGGCTCGATGTGGTGATCAACGCGGCGGGGGGGCTGACAGGCGTGGGCACGATGCTTGACACCCACCTCTCGGTCTTCGATCGCGCGGTGGCGGTCAACCTCAAGACGACCTACCTCGTATCCCGGGCCGCGGCCCGGGAGATGGTCCGCGCCCGGCGCGGGGCCATCGTGAACTTCGCCTCGGTGGCGGCGCTCCTCGCCAAGCCCTCCATGGCCGCGTACTCGGCGGCGAAGGCGGGCGTCGCGTCGCTGACGCGCAGCCTCGCGCTGGAGCTGCGCGACGACGGCGTGCGGGTGAACGCTGTGGCGCCCGGCCTCGCCCGCACGACGGAGAACCTCCGGGCGATGGGCGACGACACCGAGGCGCGCTGGGTCCAGCTCGCGGAGATCGTCAACGCCGTGATGTTCCTGGCGTCGGACCTCGCCTCGGGCATCACCGGCCACGTGCTGCCCGTCGCGCACGGGGAGTCGTGAGCCGTGGTCCTCAAGGGGAAGAGCGCGCTGATCACGGGGGGCGGGCGGCGGCTCGGGCGCGCGATCGCGTGGGGGCTCGCGCGCCGCGGCGTGCACATCGCGATCCACTACCGCGAGTCGGAGTCGGGGGCGCGGGCCACGGCGCAGGACGCCGAGGTCCTCGGCGTGCGGGCGCCGCTCCTCCGCGCCGACCTTTCCGTGGCGGAGGAGGCCGAGGCCCTGCCGGCTCGCGCGCGCGAGGCGCTCGGCGCCCTCGACATCGTGGTGAACGGCGCCGCGGTGATGGAGCGCCGGCCCCTGGCCGAGGTGACGCCCGCCGACTGGGACCGCGCGATGGACCTCAACCTCCGCGGGACCTTCTTCGTCTCGAAGGGCGCGGCGGCGGTGATGGCGGACGCCGGCGGCGCCATCGTGAACCTCGCCGACATCGCCGGCTTCGAGCGGTGGCGGGACTACCCGGTGCACTGCCTCAGCAAGGCCGGGGTGGTGGCGCTGACGGGGATGTTCGCGAAGCTCCTCGCGCCGCGCATCCGCGTGAACGCGGTGGCGCCCGGCGCGGTGCTCCTCCCCGACGGCTGGCCCGACGACGCCGCGAAGCGCCTCGCCGCCTCGACGCCCCTCGGCCGCCTCGGCAAGCCCGACGACGTCTTCGCCGCGGTGATCTTCCTGCTCGAGAACGACTTCGTCACCGGCGAGACGCTCGTCGTGGACGGGGGCCGCCTGGTGCGCTGATGGAGGACGAACAGGCCATGACGTCGTACGACGTGATCATCGTTGGCGCCGGCCCGGCCGGACTCTGCGCGGCGCTCTACTGCGGGCGCTCCATGCTCAGGACCCTCGTGCTCGAGAAGGGGGTGCCAGGCGGCGAGCTCCTCAATACCGAGCTGATCGAGGACTACATCGGCTTCGAGTCCGTCCACGGATTCGACCTGGCCGAGAAGATGACGCAGCACGCCCTCAAGTTCGGCGCCGAGCTCGTCACCGACGCCGTGTCCGCGGTCGAGCGGCGCCCCGATGGACGCTTCACCGTGACCACCGACGGCGGCGCGGCCTACGAGGCGCCCGCGGTCATCCTCACCGCCGGCGGCACCCCGGTGAAGCTCGGCGTGCCGGGCGAGGCGGAGTACGCGGGAAAGGGTGTCTCCTACTGTGCGGTCTGCGACGGGCACTTCTTCCGCGGCGACGTGGTGGCGGTCGTGGGGGGCGGCGACGCGGCGTGCGAGGAGGCCGACTTCCTTACCCGCTACGCCTCCAAGGTCTACATCGTCCACCGCCGCGACACGTTCCGCGCGTCACCGATCATCCAGGAGAAGGTCTTCGCGAACCCGAAGATCACCGTGGTGTGGGACTCCGTGGTCGAGCGGGTCGAGGGCGACGGCGGCGCGGTGAAGCACCTCGCGCTCCGGAACGTGAAGACGGGCGCGGCCTCCCAGCTCCCGGTGGGTGGCGTCTTCGTGTTCGTGGGATTCAAGCCCAACACCGGCGTGGTGCAGGGGCACTTCGACCACGACGAAGCAGGGTACCTCGTGACGGACGCCCAGATGCGCAGCTCCATCCCCGGTCTCTGGGCGGCGGGGGACGTGCGCTCGCAGCTGACCCGCCAGATCACCACTGCCGTCGGCGACGCCACGACGGCCGCCATCTCGGTCGCGAGGTTCGTGGGCGACCTGAAGGCGCGCTAGGCCGTTGGCCGCCCCGCGGATCGTCACCCTCACCAACGGCGCCTTCGCCGAGAACTGCTACCTGGTCGCCGATCCCGCCACGGGGGACGCGGCCATCGTGGACCCCGGCGAGGAGGCGGACCGCTTCCTCGCCTGGCTCGGCCGCGAAGGATGGACGCTGCGCGCGATCTGGCTGACGCACGCGCACGTGGACCACGTGGCGGGCGTCGCCGCGGTGCGCGCCGCGACGGGCGCGCCGGTCTGGCTTCACCCCGCCGACCGGCCTCTCTACGACCGCGCCGCCGATCAGGCGCGTGCCTTCGGCCTTTCTTTCGACCCGCCTCCGCCTCCCGACCGCGCCTTCGCCGCGGACGAGGCGGTGGCGGTCGGCGGCCTGCACTTCGACGTGCTCCACACGCCGGGACACTCTCCCGGCGGCGTGTGCCTCGCGGGCCACGGCGTCGTGTTCGTGGGCGATCTCCTCTTCGCCGGCTCGGTGGGCCGCACCGACCTGCCCGGCGGCGATCCCGACACCCTGCTGGCCAGCATCCGGAACATGCTCCACGCGCTCCCCGACGACACGGTGGTCTACGCGGGCCACGGGCCCGCCACCACCCTCGGCGCCGAGAAGCGCGACAACCCCTTCGCACGGCTGGTGCCGGGCCGGAGGATCCCCCGATGACCAAGCCTCGCCTCAAGGCCCTCGGCCCCGACGACGTCGGGCCCGAGGTGCGCACGATCTTCGAGACCTACCTCCACGAGCGCGGCAACATCCCCAACATGTTCCGCACCGCCGGTGCGCGGCCGCAGCACCTGGTCACCATGATCGCGCATTTCCGGACGGTGATGAACGAGGGGACGGTCCCGCCCGCCCTGAAGGAGCTGCTCGCCGTCCGCGTGTCGCACGCCAACCACTGCCGGTATTGACTGGCCTCCCACACCGCCTTGGCAAGGCGGCTGGGCGCGACGGAGGAGATGCTCGCGGCGGTGCGCGCCGATGCGCCGGTGGCGGGAGCGGGGTTCGAGCCGGGATGGCTGGCCGCGCTCGCCTACGCCGAGGCGATGGGCAAGAGCGGCCACGACGTGACCGACGCCCTGTTCGCAGAACTTGCCCGCCACTGGGACCACGGCGAGATCGTTGAGATCTCGATGGTCATCGGGCTGTTCAGCTACTTCAACCGCTTCAACGACGCCCTGTGCGTCGAGGTGACGCGCTAGCGGCGCCCCCGGTCGTGACCGACCGACCCTTCTTCGAACGGACCTGACCCCATGGCTGACACGCGCATGGAACGAGACCCGCTCGGCGAGCTCGCCGTTCCTGCCGCCGCGCTCTACGGCGTCCAGACGGAGCGTGCCCGCCAGAACTTCCCCATCTCCGGGCTGCGCCCCCTGCCGGCGTTCGTGGACGCCGTCATCCGGATCAAGAAGGCCGCCGCCCTGACCCACAGGGAGACGGGCCGCCTCGACGCCCGGCTGGCCGACGCTATCGTGCGGGCCGCCGACGAGGTGCTGGAGGGGAAGCACGGCGACCAGTTCGTGGTGGACGTCTACCAGGCCGGTGCGGGGACCTCGCACAACATGAATTGCAACGAGGTGCTCGCGAACCGGGCCAACGAACTCCTCGGCGCCGCGCGGGGCGCGTACGCGCCGGTGCACCCGAACGACCAGGTCAACATGGCGCAGAGCACCAACGACGTGATCCCGACCGCCATCCGTCTCGGCGCGCTCGCGCTGCTGCCGGACCTCCTCGGGGCCCTCGACGGACTCGCGGCGGCGTTCGAGCGGAAGGGCACGGCGTTCGACGGCATCGTGAAGTCGGGGCGCACGCACCTCCAGGACGCCACGCCCATCCGCCTCGGCCAGGAGTTCGCCGCGTACGGGCACACCGTCCGCCGCAACCGGGAGCGGGTCTCCCGCGCCGCGGACGACCTGCGCGACCTCGGCATCGGCGGCACCGCGGTGGGCACCGGCCTCAACGCCGAGCCACGATACCCGGCGCTGATGGTGAAGCACCTGGCCGCGATGACGGGGCTGGAGCTGCGCGAGGGGGAGGACCGCCTGCAGCTGATGCAGTCGATGGGCGACGTCGCCGCGTTCTCGGGCGCGGTGCGCGCCCTTGCGATCGACCTCAACAAGATCGCCAATGACCTGCGCCTCCTCGCGTCGGGCCCTCGCACGGGTCTCGCCGAGATCGTCCTCCCCGCCGTCCAGCCAGGGTCGAGCATCATGCCGGGGAAGGTGAACCCGAGCATCGCGGAGATGGTGAACCAGGTCTGCTACCAGGTGATGGGCAACGACACGACCGTCGCCCTCGCGTGCGAGGCGGGCCAGCTCGAGTTGAACGTGATGATGCCGGTCATCGCCCACAACCTGCTCTTCGCCCTCGGCATCCTCACTGCCGCGGTGAAGGTCCTCACCGAGCGCTGCGTGGCGGGCATCGAGGCCGACGAGGCGATGTGCCTCCACTGGCTGGAGCGGAGCCCGGCGCTGGTCACCGCGCTCGCGCCCAGGATCGGTTACGCGGAGGCCGCGGAGCTCGCGAAGGAGGCACTGGCCAGGGGCGCGACGGTGCGCCGGCTCCTCGAGGAGAAGGGCCTGCTGAACGGCGCCGAGCTGGACGATATCCTCGACTACCGCGGAATGACCGAGATCGGCGTGCCGGGGGGGAAGGAGAAGTAGTCAGTTACCAGACGCCAAGACCCCAAGAGAAGAAGTTCAGGCACAAGACGCCAAGGGGACCCGGGCTGGGTCGCCTTGGCGTCTTGGCGTCCGATACCTGTTCCCTGTTCCTCGGCGTCTTGTCCCGGTCGGTGCCGCTACTTCCCCGCCTGCTCCACCCTCAGGCAGTTGATGTTCACGCGGTACTCGCCGATCTTGACCTCCTGCTTGTAGAGGTCCTCGACGTCGGTGATCGTGCCCATGAACCACTGGGTCTCGATCGCCTCGCTGCGGCTGGCCGGCGGCCGGTACGTCCCCTGATCGTTGGTTACGTCGATGCAGAAGACCACCTTGCCGATCGCGACGTCGCTCGGGGCCGCGACGCGGGTGCGCCAATAGAACGCAGACCAGAACCGCTGTCCGGCTTGGTGGCCGAGGCCGGAGCCCGTGGCGAGGAACTGTGCCTCGCCGTGCGTCGTGTCGGAGGCCGGGCGCAGCATGCGTGCCAGCACGACGTACTGCCACCCGGACTCATAGGCCTGGTTGGCGACGAAGTACTCGTTCTGCGGATCGAGGAAGTGCGCGTCCTGGTGCTGCGCGCGGGCAGGGGCTGCGCAGGCGAGCGCGAGGACGGCTCCGAGCAATGCGGTGCGGGCGAGCACGTAGATCCTCTCGACGAAGGTGAACGACGCGGCCAATATCCCGGCCGCGCCGGGACCCGTCAAGGCACCGGCTCCCGCCCGTGCGCGGCGACGAACAGCGGCGCACCGGACCAGCCGCCGAACGAGGCGATGAGATCCTGGCCACGCGGCGAGACGAGCCACTGCGCGAAGGCGTGAGCGCCCGCCCGGTTGACGCGCGGGCGCCCCTGCGGGTTCACCGCGATGACGTGGTACACGTTGAGCAGCGCCGGCTCCTCGGCCCGCAGGGGTACCAGGTCCACGCGGCCGTGGAACGCGGCCAGCGTCGCACGGTCGGTCAGCGTGTAGCCGCGGCGCTCGTCCGCCACCAGCAACGTCGCGCCCATCCCCTGGCCTGTCTCGGCGTACCCCGGCCATGACGGGCGGCCCCCCGCCTGGCGCCACAGCGCCAGCTCCCGCATGTGGGTTCCCGACGAGTCGCCGCGCGACACGAACGCGCGGTCCGCCGCCGCGATGCGGCGCAGGGCCTCGGGGGCGGACGGCGCGGTCGCGGCGAGTGCGGGATCGTCCGGAGGTCCCGCGAGCGCGAACCAATTCCACGCCACCACGAGGCGGCTCGTGCCGAAGCCGTGGCCCATGAACGTCTCTTCCGCGGCGGGGGAATGGGCGAGGATGACGTCCGCGTCCCCACGTTCCCCCAACTTCAGCGCCTGCCCCGAGCCGACCGCGATGGCGCGCACGCGGTAACCCGTCTCGCGCTCGAAGATCGGGAGCAGGGAATCCAACAGTCCCGTATCCCGGAGGGATGTGGTCGTGGCCAGGATGACGTCCCTCCCTCCCTCCGGCGTCTGGCCGAGGACTGTTGCCGGAGCCGCCGTCAAGGCAAGGAAGGGGAAGGCGATATGGATGAGCTTATGTCTCAGTCTCATAACAGTTTGAGTCCCGGCGCTTCATCTTGACTTCTTCGCTCCCGTACTGCATATACACGACACGGGAGGTAAGCTATGCGTGTAACGACATGGGCGGAATACGGACTGATTGTGAGTCTGCATCTAGCCCGGCGCGCTGGAAATGGCCCGGTTGCGGCTCGGGATATGGCGGAGAAGGAGAAGCTCCCTGCGGACTACGTCGAGCAGATCCTGCTCCGGTTGCGCCGGGCGGGGCTGGTGGAGTCGGTTCGCGGTGCGCGCGGCGGCTACCTGCTCGCGCGTGGGCCCGAGGAGATCTCGGTCAAGGACGTTCTCGACGCTTCGGAGCACGGGACGTTCGAGGTGAACTGCGACTGTCATCGCGTCGCCGACGCCCGGTGCGGCACCGACCAGGCCTGCTCGGTGCGCCCGGTGTGGCAGCTGCTGCAGCACCGCATCGACGAGACGCTCAGCGGCATCCGCCTTGGCGATCTCCTGCACGAGGAGTCCGAGGTCCGCGAACTCATCGGCCTGAGCGCCGCGGCCGTCTAACACGCTCGCGCCGGCCGCCCACCGGGCGGCCGGCATCCATCTGCAGGTCGGACCGCGGTTAGATTCCCCAGCCGTGCAGGCATCGCTTGTCCCTGAGCTCACCCCCGGCGAGCTGCGGCGCTACGCCCGGCACCTTTCCCTCCCGCAGGTCGGGGTCGAGGGCCAGCGCCGGCTGAAGGGCGCGCGCGTTCTGGTCGTCGGCGTCGGCGGTCTGGGCTCTCCGGCCGCGCTCTACCTCGCCGCGGCGGGCGTCGGCACGCTCGGGCTGGTGGATGCCGACGTGGTCGAGGAGTCCAACCTGCATCGTCAGGTCCTGCACGGGACGTCGTCGGTGGGGAAGCCGAAGCTGGCGTCCGCGGCGGCGCGGCTCGCCGACGCGAACCCCGAGGTGGCGCTCGTGCTCCACGAGGTGCGGCTCACGAGCGCCAACGCGCTCGAGATCCTCGCCGGGTACGACGTGGTGGTGGACGGGAGCGACAACTTCCCGACGCGCTACCTCACCAACGACACGTGCGCGCTCCTCGGGAAGCCTGACGTGTACGGGGCGATCCACCGGTTCGAGGGGCAGGCCTCGGTGTTCTGGGCGGAGCGCGGCCCCTGCTACCGGTGCCTGTACCGGGAGCCGCCGCCGCCGGGGCTGGTGCCGAGCTGCGAGGAGAGCGGCGTGCTCGGGGTGCTCCCGGGGATCGTGGGGACGATCCAGGCGGTCGAGGCGCTCAAGCTGGTGCTCGGCGTCGGCGAGCCGCTGATCGGCCGCCTGCTGGTGTTCGACGCGCTGCGGATGCGGTTCCGCGAAGTGGAGGTGGGCAGGGACCCCGCGTGCCCGTTGTGCGGCGAGCGGCGGGAGATCACCCGGCTCATCGACTACGAGGCGTTCTGCGGCGTGGGCGCGGCGGCGGGAGCGGGCGGCGGCGGGGGCGGCGAGGATCTCGAGGTGGATGTGGAGGCGCTCGACGGTGAGCGCCGCTCGGGG
>Ga0209777_10004876_pt1 | contig 15715 bp, 17 predicted proteins | sample FrelakmetHBP12HB_FD_187147 | JGI IMG/M metagenome (GOLD analysis project Ga0209777, IMG submission 187147) | Freshwater lake sediment microbial communities from the University of Notre Dame, USA, for methane emissions studies -HBP12 HB (SPAdes)... | ecosystem: Environmental > Aquatic >... | reverse complement strand
AATATAAATGTGGGCTAGTGGGTATTAATTTTATTTTTCATGAGGAGTCTTATACTTCTAAATGTGACGGGTTAGCGCTGGAGCCAGTTAGGAAGCATAAAAAATATTCAGGTAAGAGAACTCACAGAGGCCTTTTTAAAAGTGCTGATGGGAGGATCATTAACGCAGATGTTAATGGGGCCTTGAATATTTTAAGGAAAGTAATCGGTGATGGTTCTTTTATAAAGGATCTAATCGATAGTGAGGTTCTGTTTAACCCTGTGAAGATAAGGTTTCTAGATTTAATAGGTAAACAAACTCTTTCAAACTTATTAGTTAAAACATGTTAAAGGATTTAAATGTTCTTTAACATTTTTAATTAAAAAGATAACATAGCCATCTCTTAAACGAGCTCCCTCAGCTATTCTATTTTTTCCACAAGAACATAAACAATTCCAAAGAGAACCTGGTTTAGAAAATCTGTCGAAATCTATTTTCGACAAAATTTTCAAGGAGTCCTTTCAACTCCTGTAAGTTTGATTTACTTAACGGACTCGACCAGAAATAGAGCCCGATTACCACTGACCCTGAACCATTACTGATTCATGAATCAGCCAGTGCCGTAATTCCCCATAACCGGGGGAGTAAGACACGGGGCTGTGAGCCCTGGCGTTTCAATCTCAATTACCTTATACAGATATTTGAGATAGGAGTAAGCCTTTACCGTGAGAGCAATCTTGAAGCCTCTTCCTGCAAGGTTCAGCTTCTTGTTCTCTCCCGGCTCCAGCCTAACCCTTAATGTTTCCATGATCCCCATACCACGACGGCCTATTATTAACGCCGCTGCGGTATGTCTGTTCAATGAATACTGCTCCTGATACTTTAAGATCCCAACCTTAGACGTAAAGGCCGGGTTAATCTTCTTAACTTCAACCCTGTATTTAATAGCCCTTCGCTCGATAGCCTGAAGCAGACTCGCATAAATAAAGTTGTGCTTCATCCGATTAAATTTTCGGGACTTTGAACCCTTCTTGTTGTTAAACTTCAAGTCCTCTATCACTATGCCCTTCTCTTTAGAGATGGCATAGTCCACGATCCTCACGGCCAAAGATTCAATGTCATTCTTTCGCTTTTCAAACCGGGCAAACTGAAGCCTGTCTGCATGTAAATAAAAATGCTCTAAAAGGTTCCCATCAGAGCCGATGTTTACCACGGCCAGTCCGTCAGGGTTAGTGTCTATCCCTATGACCCCAGACTCAAACTTATAATAGGGTTGGGCATCGGGGATTGTTATCCCAATGAAGGCATAGAATTTATTATCTCTGTACTTGAGCCTGACATCATAGCATTCAGAATTCAGGTCAAACTCCTCCTGAAACTTCTCCGGGATATACAGTATGAACATCAGGAACTGCCTGGCACCCGGAAGTCCTACTCGTAGCTTATAGCCCTCAGGAGTCCTTATAACCCGTATGTTAGGGTTGCCCTGTTTTGTTACATCACCACGGGAATAAAGCTCGGAGTCCCTTATAATATGCCACTCAGTTTTGGTTATAAGACCTGAGAGCATCCTACCCCAGGTCTTCTTACCCCCAAAGATTACATGCTCTTTGTCGATGCCCTTGGCCTTCAGGACAGCATCTTGAATGTAACGCTGATTAAGCTTACCCATGTATAGGGGCTTGGAAGCCTTAACGACATCGTTCCCCTTCAGTCCATCCTTATGAATACGCTGGTAGGCGTACCGCATACAGGAAGACCAGTCCCTCATAAGCTGTTTGAGGGCTCCAAAATCTCCCGCATGGAGGGTACCTGTTATAACTTTTTGCACCGGCCACCCCGTTTACCATAGATCCGTGCTGAGTAAGAAGTCATGATTGCTATGATGTCCTCTGTGATTTCTTCTTCGTACTTCTGTTCATCCCTGTGGTTAATGATTTCAATCTCCACATGGAAGGCATCGCATAGCTTCTTAATGTAGGTGTACCCGAACCGAGCCAGCCTGTCCTTCCATTCAATGACCACACGGCAGACCTGTCCGGCAATGATCTTATCCATAAGCCTGTTAAGCTGACGACGGTTCTCATTGACCCCACTGGCTATCTCTTCCATGACCTCATAGTCATACTTCTTATCGTGAGCGTACTCCATCAGCCTTAGCTTTTGACGGTTCATGTTCTCCCGTTGTTTCTCTGTAGAGCATCGGCAGTACAAGATAGTCTTTTTTCCTGTCTCGCTTTTAAGCTCCGTGCCCATTACCTTACAGAGATCTTCCTCCTTATAACGGCGGTGCTTACCTGGGGTCCTTACAGGGGTTATTAGTCCCTCCCGCTCCCATTCCCGCAGGGTGCCTATGGTGATCCCCAGTTTATCAGATGCTTCGCTAATCGATAGTAACATTTTTCATGCCCTCGATTATTTCTTTGTTTTTGTCCAGCATCTTCTGGAGTTGTTTAACAGTGGGTACTTTTTCGAGAGGCTCATCGAAGAAGAACTCACGGCCATCCTCCAGTTGATAGGATAGTTTGGTGACCTTTGAAACTTTCATACGGGTATTCTCCTGCATGTTATTTTATTTGGATTTGGGTACTAAATTATTCCCTGTTTGCTACCACTAACCATATTGCTTCTATACTTGATCTCTCACCAAAGGCCGGATTTTTGGCTTCAATCTCGCTCCTAATAAACCTTTTGTTTAAAAAATATCTGTTATAGACCTCTTCTAAATAATTCTTTTTTTGACGGGAACCGCTTATGCCAATTTCCTTTTGTTTTATAATGGTTGAAAGGGAGTTTCATATCATCCATAGTATATTGTTCTCTTGCTCCAATGGTTGTTATGACTTTAACAGCAAAGGCTTCTGGAGTTCCATGCATAGGAATCATATTTTTCCTTTCAAAGAATGATAATTAGGGTGGCCATCTCATCCCGCTTGCCTGGGTTCTTGTAAGTGTAAACGCTTTCAGGGTATATCTTGATCTTCTTAAACTCCGGAATACGGGAACTTGTTCGGAAGATCCTCTCTGTTTCCCGAGCGAAAGTTTCTTTTGTTCCTCTTTGAAACCGTTTGGCTTGGGTAAGATCACAGTTCAAAACAAACAGGACTTCACCTTGTGTCCTCTTACATTTTTCTGCTAGATGAATGGAAGCCTGTACAGTCCTTTCAAAGTTATCCCCTGCTGTAGCCACATAAGTGTCAGTGATTATGTAGCCTATGTTTTCGTGAATATAATTGCCCTTACAGTATTCTATCCAATCTTCGCAATAGAACTCTGCCTGCGGGAACAATCCCTTACAACGCTCAATATTCTGAAGAGACCGTTCGGGGTTGGCGGGGTCCCTATCAATCCCTATGAGCTGGGTCTCCTGGATCCTTCCTGTGGCCAAGATCTGTTTGAAGGGTAGAGCATTCTCTCCAATAGCTTCCAGCCACCGATACTTAAAGTTGCCAGAAGCATCAAGAAGGGTATGGCAGTTATCCTTGGAGAGCACATCATAGATGTGTGCCCTCCACTCTGCCTTAGCATCTGAAGCATAGACTGGAGCATGGGTTGGTTTCATACTTACCTCTTCTTTGTTTCAAAGAAATCAGGGTAGCCATAGGACTCAGCTATAACCTGATCAGAGGGATAAAACGGCTTGTTTTTCATTTTAAAACTCTGCCGTTTATTACCTATCCATTGTCCTAAAAATTTTTCCTCAAGGTCTTTAGAATGTTTACTGGGAATTCCTCGCTCTTTTATCCACTTACAAACTCTGTGGCAAACTTCATTACTTAACTCTTCAATACTTTTAATGACGAAAATATCAGAATACCCGTACGACGAAACAATGGGGTCTAAATTATATTTTTTACCTTTTCCAAGATGTGCCTGCCGTCGATGGGATAACCACGTTCCAAAAAATCTCTCCTCCAAATCTTTAGATTTCTGAGAAGGAATTTTTCCTTCATGGGCTTTCATCCACGTACACATTTTATGGCAAGTCTCTTCATTTAACTTTTCAAGACTCCTGACTTTAAAAAGACCCTGATAACCGAAGGAGTCTGCTATAGCTTGATCAGAAGCATAAAAGGTGTATCTCTTTTTTCTCCTTTCTGAAACCCATTGACCCAATTTTTTTTCTTCAACATCTAATGAGGTGGTAGAAGGAACAGAGCCTTTGTGATCTTTCACCCACATACAAACTTTACGACACATCTCATTACTTTTTGTTTCAGGATTTTCTATTTTAAAAATGTCACAGTTATAGGAATCAGCTATAACTTTGTCCGAAGGATAAAAATGTCCACCTTGGCCACATAAAGCTTTCCGCCTACTTGATACCCATATCCCCCATTTTTTTTCTTCCCCGGAAGATGTTGCGGAGGGGAATTTATTCTCATGGTTCTTAACCCACCCACAAACTTTATGGCACATTTCATTACTTAAATTTTCGAGGTCCTCTATTTCAAATAGATCAGGATAGCCACGAGTAGTGGCTATTTCTTGGTCAGAAGAATAAAAAGTCCCCTTTCCTTGTTTAGCACTCCTTCTGCTACGTAACCACTGCCCTAATTTTTTCTCTTCCGTTGATTTCATAGCTAAGGCAGAGGGGATTTTATTTTTATGTATTTCCATCCAATCACAGCATTCTTGACAAAAATTATTGCTTCTCTCTTCCAGATCTCTTAAATTAAAAAGATCTGAAAACCCCAAAGAGGATGCTATATTCTGATCTGATGGATAGAATACACTCAACCCACCCATTATAACCCCCTATTTTTAGCTTGTTTTTTTCCGCCTAACCAAGTCCCTAAATTTTTCTCTTCTAAATTCATGGATCTTTTATTAGGGATTTTTCCTTCATGGGCTTTCATCCATTCACAAACCTTACGACACATCTTATTAGACATTTCTTCACTATCAAAAAGGAACTCACACTGCTTCGTCCAATAAGACAGGTCCTCACCTGTGAGGGATGTCATAACCCGGTCCACGTAGCCCTCGGATTTAAACTCCACCTTCTTCTTCCCGAAGGAATTAATGAGGCACTGAAAAGCTATCCCCATCTCCTTCTGAAAGATATTATCCAAAGGACGCAGGATCATGCCGGGCTCTTCTTTAAGTATCGTTGAAGAAGCGGAAATCACTTTCTTAACTACTTCCCCCGCCAGCCTTTTGACTTCCTCAATGGATACACAGCTCAGGTTCTCCACGATGGCAGTCTGGATCGCCAGCTTCTCAACAGGGTCAGTAACCCCTTCCATAGCCTTTTCACAGAACTCTTTAACGGTAATGTCCGGGTTCTTCTTAACCTCTATCGTCAGGTCAGCAATCCGTTGGCTCTGATTGATCCCTTCAGACATCATAAAGGAATCAACTGCCTTCAGGATTTCTTCTATCTCCCCAGCATGCTCACCAACTGCATCCGTCAGATGGGTCTCCACGGCCTTTTTAAGCTCTATAGATGTTGAGGCAGAGTCACAGTAGGCTTGGAAGTTCTCCCCGGCGAATATGCAGTGCAGAAGCTGCCTGGCAACCTGACTGCCCAGCTTATCAACCCTGGAGAAAAGGGGTACGAAAAAAACAGCCTTGGCCTTATTCAGCCACAGGTCCCCGAACCACTCGGAGTACCCTACGACGCTCTTCTTATCCCGAAGGATACGGCCAGCCCTCTGATGAAATATTCTGACGTTACCGGGGACACCAATCATATAGACATGAGAGGCCGAAGGAACATCTGTGCCCTCATCGAAGCGACGACACCCAATTACCAAGTCATACTTCCGGCCATGCTGTCTCTTATCGTCCTGGATTTCCCTTATAATTCTTTCCCGATCCGTTATCTTATCCCCAACGGCATCCAGAATACTTGGGACAGTCCGACCACGGTTTGTGATGCTGGTAGGGAAACCCCTTTCAATGAAGTAAGCCTTTACCATTTCCGCTGTCTTAACAGATTCCCCTTGGGGTAGAACAATGATAGCCTTGGGACACCCTTCTTTAACCCACTGGTCATAGACATGTTCAGCATAGACTCGTCCCTGTTTAGGCTTGCTGAAGATAACAAAAGGGCCGTCCACAATAGTGGGCTCATGTTTATACTTATCAACCAAGAAGTCATAATCACCCTTGATGTGAATGTATTCCACATCAAGAGAAGGAGAAAAGCCATCCCTGATCTGTTCCCCGATAGTCCTGATGATGGGGTTACAAGCACCTGTATCAACGATAGGAATCGTTTTACGGCCTTCAGTACGATAAGGGGTAGCTGTAAGGTACAGAACTTTTGCACCCTTCTCTATAGCCCTGTTGACCACTTTACCGAGGATGGTTCCTCCAACGGAGTCATCTTCATCGTCATGGAAACAGTGGTGGGCTTCATCGATAACCAAAAGGGTATCCGCAAAGGTCACCGCAGGATCATCAATCATATCCGCGATACGGGCTAAAGAAGCATGGCTAAAGCTCCGGGGATCATAGGAAGATGCTTTAAGTACCCTCTTCATTTCTCGGGTACTGTCATCGTCAATCAACTTAATACTGTTCCCACCGATAACATAAGATGAAGCATTGTACTGGGGGTGGGAAGGGGCTGTCCAGATTTCATCATCTTCTGCTGACTCAAAATCCTTTGCAATGGTAAGGAAGGGGGAGGAGATAATAACTTTCTTTATACCAAGGACTTCTGATTTGATTACTTCATTGATGATGATCTTTGATACAGTAGTCTTTCCTGAACCAACGGCAGAGGCTAACAGGGCCAATTCCCTCTCTTTGAGTTCTCGAATAACTCTCTTAATCTGTCCGGCCTGGTAAAGTCTTAATTCCATTGTTTGATCCTCCCTTTATCTTATTATACGTCTTGTTCAGGAAAAAATCAACAGGTTTCTTTAGATTTCGACAGATTTATTGCAACTGTTTCAAACCTCCTCTTTGATTATTTGGGGCTCTAGAAATGACGGTTAGTTTTCCAAATTTTTGCCCAGTCAAATCTATACACTTTCCCATTTTTTTTCCAAATTTTCTCAGAAGTAGTCATCCAAAGCTTTTATTAATTTTTTTAAAGATAGGATTCGAACAATTTATCAAAATATGCGGCTTTTTTGGCGGGGACTTTGTCTCGTAGCTTACCCATCATAAATGCAGATGAGTCTGCCCAATCGTCCCAAGGATTTCTCGCAGCATAGAATCTTGTAAATAGACGACCATCTGTGCCCATTTTTTTAGGATCATAATAATATTCTCCTAAAACATTGGGAGCTCCTTCTTCCTTAATCAGTAGCCTTTTTAATCCTGGCTTATAAGTTTTACTCCATCCGGACAAGGACATCCAATCAGGTTTAAGGGAGGCATCTCCCAATTGAGCATCCCAGGCATGTGAAAATTCATGATAAATAGTTTGGGAGCAACGACTTAGATAGCCATCATGTCCCAAAAAGTCATCTGGTTGATCAGGATGAATAAAAATATCCGAATTAATGGTTATTGTCTTATTAGTGGGATCGAAAAAGCCGTGATTTGGGTATTTTTCCTTGCACGGTCCAAGATCTTTAATATTAATGACTTGAACGCCAAAGCTTTTAATTAATTTTGGAGATATTGGCCTTAGAATGTTATAGATTTGTCTGACAATCCAGTAGCCTTCTTTAATCCCAGCGGCTATGTATATAGTGAGGTCATATTGCTCTTTGAGTTTCCCCTCCCAGTAAGCCCTGTTAGAGGCCTGGTAAAGATTGGCCGTGCCTCTGATAGTGGTTGATAATAGTCTCATAATTTATAGTTTTTTAATTAAAAGATTATTAACCAATAACTTTAATAATCTTTCAAGATTTTGTATCATTTCTTAAATGAAACCTACAATTTCTCTTGCTCTTATTGTCCGGGATGCTCAAGTTACCTTGGACCGCTGTCTCTCAACTTTCAAAGAAATATCCGACGAAATAATAGTTGTGGACACAGGTTCCCTTGATAATACAATAGACATAGCCCGAAAATATACGGATAAAATATATTATTTTAAGTGGATTGATGACTTTTCCGCTGCCCGTAATTTCTCCTTTGAGAAGTGCTCTTGTGAATATATTTTTTGGGTTGATAGTGATGACTATATCCTGCCGGAAGATATCCAAAAAGTTAAAAATTTGGATTTTTCAGATAAAGAAATCATAATTTGTAATTATGAGTATGCCCATGACGAGTATGGCAACAGCATTTGTACGGTGCCTACTGTCAGGATAGTTCGGCGTTCCTTGAATCTTCTATGGGAAGGTTTAATTCATGAATATTTGCCCATGAGTAAAAATGGAATAAATTATAATATTTTTATCTCGGGCATTAGTACTCACCATAATAAGCAGCATGGAACTTCTGATAGGAATCTTGCTATACTTGAAAGAATGGTACAGCAGAATGTTAATGACTCCAGGGGGATATACTATTTAGCAAAGGAGCTTTCAGAAGGCGGAAAAGATCGTCTTGATGAGGCCATAAAATATTTCGAAATTTTTGTACGACGCTCTGATGCCTTTTGGGAGGATCGTTATAGGGCCTATTATGCACTGGCTCTTTGCTATTTAAATAAGGGCAATGAGGAGAGCTTTAAAGAGAATATTTTTAAGTCCTTGGCTATTGAAGACCGCTGGGCAGAGCCCCATTATATGTTAGGTCTTTATTATATGAATAAGCAGCAATGGGACAGGGCCATTTTATGGTATGAAACGGCTTTGAATGTTAAAAGGCCTCAGGGTTTATTAGCTTATTATCAGCCTGAATATTATGGTTTTTTGCCTGCTCTTAATTTAGCATTTTCGTTTAATTCTATGGGCAACATAACAGAAGCTTATAAATATAACAAAAGAGCGATGGAATGTCGGCCACAGGATTCTCGGGTTATAAATAATAATAAAATTTTTATAGAGGCCTTGAAACGAGAGGAAGAGAAAGCTAAGATTAAAAAAGATGGGTCTCAGAAGGCTCTTAATTTAGGGTGTGGCAATAAGCGTTATTTAAATTATGTGAATGTAGATATTTTTAAGGGGCCCGTCGTAGATGAAGTGTTTCCTTTTGATGCTATTCCTTATGAGGATGGAACGATCAGAGCTATTCATTCAGAGCATGCCTTGGAGCACGTTCCTTTCAGGAGGGCTGAAAAAGCCCTGCGGGAATGGTTTCGGGTTTTAAAGCCGGGTGGAGAGTTATTGTTAAAAATTCCTGATCTTCATGAATGTTGCAAGAGTTATATTAATTCTACAGGAAATAAATATAATCGGTGGTGGTACAAGGCGACTATATATGGGATTCAGGAGAGTCAGGCAGGGGAACCCGACGATGCCCAACTTCACGAGTGTGGTTTTTCGGGGGAAGAAATTAAGGAGGTACTTGAAAGGAATGGCTTTATTGTAAAGAGTGCGGAGAAATATGATGGATACCGAACTCCAAGTTTAGAAATTCATGCTATTAAACCGATTCTATGTAAAAGGGTTGGATGGATAGCTCCTGAGAATTGGGAAGCGGCTCAGACGCGGATTCGGGTTCTTAGAGTTAATGAGTGGCTGGAAAAGGAAGGTTATTCATCTAAAATAGTCAGCAATTATGAGGAAGCTAATAACTTTGACGTGGTAATAGTTGGGAAGTCTTTTTCGGAGCAAGATTTGGTGGGCATTAAAAGGCTAAAAGAGATAGGCAAAACGGTATATATTGATGTTTGTGAGTCCTTATTTGAATTCAGCTATTTTAAAGAGATTATAGCTCTATGTGATAAGGTTATATGTTGTTCAGAAGTTCTGGCGGAGCTTTGTAGGCCCATTAATAATAATGTTATAATTATTGAAGATGCTTTTGAGACAAAGTAAGCAATGACAACTACTCAACCAAAAGGATCATTTTGTTGATGTCAGCAAAATGATAAACATTAAGGAATCTTCCGGAAGATGGTAACGGCTTTTTAAAAGTTTAATGGCAGGACTCACAATGGATAGATATTCTATAGCTTTAGGAAAAGAGCCTTCAAAAGAGCCTTCAAAAGAGCCTTCAAAAGAGCCTTCAAAAGAGCCTTCAAAAGAGCCTTCAAAAGAGCCTCCAAAAATTACTTGGGCTGATCAAATTTGTCCTATTCCCGCAAATATAAATATTTGGATTGCAGAAAATGATGGGAATTGGGATGACCCCAATAATTGGTCTGCCGGACGAGTTCCTACAATTAATGACAAAGTAATTTTTAATGAAACAGTATGGGATTACGGGCAGTTCCCACATAGACCAACGGCAATATAGGGAAAGGCAAATGTCACAGCAAGATTGCATAATGACAGTATGTTACGGAGGTAGTGCTTGGCTTGCTGAGGAGCTTAGACCCGTTATTACTGAATTGGGTCTTGAACTCATTACTATTCATGAATGGCCTAATGCAGACATTAAATGGGAGCTATCGACATGGCTTAGCCATTTAAAGCAAGCGGATATTGTAATATGTCCTGCTAATTATAAAGTTCAGCCTGCAAAGAGTGCCAACAGACTTACACAGGCTCTATCTTTAGGTAAGCCCACTATATGCTCCCCTCTTGATGCCTATCTTCAAGTGGCTAAGAAGCATCCTGGTAGCTTTTTAATAGCTGATACCAAGGAAGAGTGGGTTGAGAAATTAAAATTATTAAGGGACAATCCCGAGTTAAGGGCGACTCTTGGCCAAAAGGCTTTGATAGCGTCCCAAGATTACTCTATTGAGGCTATAGGTAAGAAATGGGTTGATGTTCTTTTTGGAGGGGAGCCATTGATTCTTAAACCTGTTGATTTGATTATAGTTAATTATAATAATGCTCGATATCTTAAATTGTGCATTGATTCAATCCGTAAGAATACTTCATTTCCTTATAATTTAATAGTTTCTGATGCAGGTAGTAATGAAGAGACCTGGTCTTATCTTAACAGTCTAAAGGATATTAGTTTAGTAGGAAGTAAGGATATTAGAAGGAATTATTCAGAGGCATGCAATGCAGGGATAGAGATTTCTCACTCTGATTATTTTGCCATATTAAATTCTGATCTTATTGTATCGGATAAATGGCTGAATAATATTATGGCTAAGTTTCAAACAAGGCTTGATTTGGGGGCTTGTGGGGTATTCAGTAATTGTGATTTAGGGTGGTTACATTTTGAGCCGTTAAAGCTTAAATCGGGGTTAAGTTTAGTACCCGGGATGAAATATGAGCAAGTGGAGCCATTTTTGGAAGAGCTTTATAGTTTCATGGTTGAGACTAATATTAAAAATAGGGGATCATTTAAGGAGCAGGAATGGGTGGCCGGGTATGCTACGGTATATTCCAGAAAGGTTGTTGATGAGATAGGTCTTTTTGATCCTGCTTTTAAGAATGGGTGTGAAGATTTGGATTTTTGCAGACGTTTAAAAAAGAAAAACTATAAAATAGGTCAAAGTCTAGATAGTTTCGTTTATCATTTTGGTGGAGTGTCAAGAGGGGCATACGAGACTGAAAATAATGAAAAATATCATAAGGAAGATCGAGTTAATCATGCTTATTTAGGTGAGAAATGGGAAAAGAAACGTGTGATGCTGTATAGTGGTCCTATGTGGGAGAAATGGGATTTCAGGAATTTAGAAACGACGGGAATAGGGGGGTCTGAAGTATGGTTGACTCAATTATCCAGGGAATTTTCAAAATTAGGTTATAAAGTTGATGTTTTTGCAGATTGTGCTGAATCGGGGATCAGGGATGGTGAAATAGTATGGCATAATTATGCTGAATACCCAGAATGGGTTAAATACAACTGGGTAGATTATTCCATTTTAAGTAGGACTACGGATCCTTTAGATTTTCCTTTGAGGTCAGGTAAGATTTATACTCAGATTCATGACGTTTTTTATCTTAGTAATCGGGATAAGACGTATATAGATAAGATTGATAAGCATTGTGTTTTAAGTGACTGGCATCGGGATTTTGTAGCTGATTACCATAAGATTCCTAAAGATAAGATAGCTCTTATGGTTAATGGCATAGATTTCAAGAGATTTGATGATATTAAAGTAGAACGTCAGCCTTATTGGTTTCATTGGAGTAGTAGTTGGGATAGGGGCTTGGATAATGTGTTGTATTTATGGCCTTTTATTAAAGAGGCTTTTCCTGAGGCAGAGCTGCATGTGTATTATGGGTGTTTGAACTGGGAAAAAGCTTGTAAGCTTAGAAATGATCAGGAGGGCCTTAGAAAGATAGCTGAGCTAGAGGGTGGCATGAAGCAGCCAGGGGTATTTAATCACGGTAGAAAAGGCCAGAAGGAGCTTGCAGAGGAGATTTGTAAGGCTTCCATATTATTATATCCTAGTGCTTTTTCGGAGAGCTTTTTTATTACGGGTATTGAAGCTCAATACGTGGGGGTTCCTGTTATATGTAATAAATATGCAGGGATTATATCTACTCTTGGAGATAGTGCTATTATGTTAGGTAATGGGGATCCTTATTGGCCTTATTCTAAAGAGGGCAGGGAGCAGTTTTTAATTGAAGTTTTTTCATTGTTAAGGGATAAAGAAAAGTGGCAGATGTGGTCTGATAGGGGCCGAGAAAATGCTAAGAAATATTCGTGGACTAATTGTGCCCAGAAATGGCAGCAACTTTTTAAAAGCCTCAATTAAAAATAATCTTTTAATATTTATTATTATTATTATTATTATTATTATATGAAAAGAAAAATTTAGTTCTTATCGGGAAGGAACAGAAATATGTGGGATTTAATTGTGGCAATTTTTAAGGCTATCTTTGGTAGTAAGGCTCCTGTAGACCAAGTTCAATCTTCTACGGAAGATAGCTCGGTTCAGAAAAATTGGGGAGACCCGACTGATGTTGATAAGCCCATTTGGAATGTAATTAAAATTAATCCAGATGGGATTGTTGTAACTTATCAAGAAAAATACGGAAGCCAAGTGCATGAATCATGCATAGGTCTATGGGAAAATTCCTCTCAATATTTATTGACTTGGAAAGATGACAAAAAGATCTATCTTCAGAAAGATAACATAGTCAGCATAGGTGCCAAATGATTCTTTATACGCAATGTTATCAATGTGATGATGCTGAGAGGCATAAGGAGTTAAATTTTTGTCGTAGTCATAATAGACAAAATAAAGCTTTTTCAAGGACTGTCATTCTTGATGGCTCCCATAAGCGTATTACATATCAGGAATTTATAGATCATGCAAATAGAAATTTTCCTAATAAGACCATAGTAATAGCTAATTCGGATATTTATTTCGATGAAACTATTGGTTTATTATCAAATAAAAATTTAAATGGACTTTTTTTAGCTTTGACTAGAGTAGAGCCCTTTGGGGGATTTAATTTTGATGGTCAGATGGTAAGAGTAGGGACTTCTTTTAAATTATATAGCGGTAGTCAGGATGTGTGGATTTTTAGAGCTCCTATTGCTTTAAATAATGCAGATTTGGAACTTGGAGTGCAGGGATGCGATAATAGAATTACTTTTGAAGCTGTTAAATCCGGACTAAAGGTTTTTAATTGGGCATTAGATATACACTGTTATCATAAACATGCAGGATCATACAGAACTTGGCAAGATAAAAAGCTTGCATATCAAGGTGGCAGATTACTTCCTAAGCTTACTTTTATGAGTGATATGCTTCCTGATTATACCACAGTAGGATCTTTGTAGGAACTATCAATTTTTGCTAGATTCCCATTCTATAATTCTTTCTAATTTTTTGCCTTTTGTAGCAGCATGGGAAAAATGAATAACTTTTGCTTGTTTCCAGTCTTTATTTAGCAGTTCCTTGACTATTTCACAAGGTTGCACTTGTTTGGGATAATTGGCCAATATTAGCATGTCGCTGACAGCCGTGCCAATCTTGGTATGAGGATAGAGTTCTTGTTTATATTCTGATGTTTTAAATGAAACAAATAGATCAAGAATTCTTTCATATTCTTTTTTGGAACCGCTTACTAAGCAAGGAACAAATGGGGGTTCATAAATAGTCATTTTTCCACCCTTGATGTAATCTTGTATGTTATCTGGTTTTAATCCATTATTAAGACAGTCATAATCAGACATTACGCCGCCTCCTACCTGAGCCATAGCAATCCATCGGTGAAAACAGGCTATTTCATAGTCATACATATTCATAAAAGGTTTTTTACTTATTTCTGATGTGTACCAATTAAATTTAGGATGTTTTTTAGCAGTATTTATTGATAACACGATGGGATTCCAGCCATTATTTTTCCAAGATTGTTTCCAATGTTTGATAATTTCTAATTCCCTGTTAGTAAATTCAGGGATATAAGCATAATAAGTATATATATTCATGTTGTTCTACAGGGCATAAAAACTTTAATGTGCCGTAAAATCAGAATCATTCTTTCCACTGTATGCCTGTTCTTTCTATGTCATAAGGATATAATATTCCTTTTTCTTTCAGTACATCTATTTTTGAAATTTCTTCTAAATAATTAGATGTCATAGGTAATGATAAAAATTTTTCATTAATCCAATTCCATAAGGGTAAAGTAAAATTTTTTGAGGTATGATTAAGGCTCCAAAACATTCTTATCTTTTTCCAATTATTTATAAAATATAAGCTCATTTCAGGAAATGATGTTTTATTACAATTGGAACAGAATGTATTTATATTATCTGATATTTGCTTATCTATCTTTATTAAATAGTTTTCTGGAATTTTTCCTGAAAAAGAATTTATTTCCTTTTTCCAAGGATCATAACTAATAAAATCTTTATAAAGAATGAATATATTATGCCAATTTGGAATTTGTATATCTATTTTAGGATTAATACCGAATTGATATATACTTTTCCCTTCCTCCTTTAATGTATTAAACATTCCATAATTCTTATAATATTCATGTATAAAAATTTTTACTGAGGCTAATTATTAGATAATAAATAATTTGTTATATCTTCATTTATATTTGTTTTATACGTTTCAAATTGAGTTGAGCTATCTATTATATCCGGGAATTGTTTGTTATTATTGGCATAACTAATAATAGCTCCTAGTCTTTGACTAAAGCAAGAAAAAAGGCCACAATTCCATGTAACTTTTAATATATTCATGTTCTTCATCCTAAATTAATTTTTTTAGCATTGCCTATTCTACAAGCAAATGTAGAAAATGAACTATTTATACCTATGATAGACGAACATTTAGATAGTAGGACTAGTTGAACAAATGCATTGATAACCCCATTAACTGTTCTTCTATCATGTGAATCAATCTTCAATTTAATAATATTTTTATGATCAAAATTTTCACATAATACAATTTCATCTTCTTGGTTTTCGCAAGATAAAAAGAAAACTGTATTAGGGTTCTTTGATAGTTCATCATTCATTAATTGAATAAATTTATTTGTACCAATATATTTTCTACTGGGGTCAATACTCCCATCTTTTATGTCTCCTCCTCTAACATGAATACCAATAGTTTTATCCGGTATAACAATAGAATTAATTTTCTGTTCAACTATTTGATTGAATTTTATACTATAAAAAACGGATTTATAGAGAGTATCCGTTATGCTAAAATTTTCATATTGGGCTGCGTATGGTTGTTTCCAATATATTTTTTTATCTAAGTCCTGTTTTTTTAAAATATTGCCCTCTAATAAAATACGATTGGTATAATCTATATCTTGCTCTGAATATATAAAGTTCAAATCAGTTTCAAATAGGTGATCAGCACGACATCCACTACCATAATCATTTGTCCATTCAT
>Ga0209777_10004875_pt1 | contig 15717 bp, 8 predicted proteins | sample FrelakmetHBP12HB_FD_187147 | JGI IMG/M metagenome (GOLD analysis project Ga0209777, IMG submission 187147) | Freshwater lake sediment microbial communities from the University of Notre Dame, USA, for methane emissions studies -HBP12 HB (SPAdes)... | ecosystem: Environmental > Aquatic >... | reverse complement strand
GGATGCCTGTCGTTGAGAAGCCAGCTGCCTTAGTGTAGTTGTACTGGGTTCCCGTGTCCGCCATCGTTCCGCTTGTGGCATCGTCAAAGCTTATTGTGCAGGTCGCTCCTGCCACATGGCTTCCATCCGTTGCATTGGTGTAATTCGCGTAGAACGTTATATTCGTGAGCTTGGATACGTTGCTTCCCTCGTACTGGTCGTAGATCGCCAGGTTCGTGTTGGGCCCTGCGCTGTAGTTCGTGAAGTGCTGGACCGTGAATATGAAGTCATGGCCCAGGTAAGAGAGGATTTCGCAATCGGAGCATACCGCCCCGTCCGAATAGAGGATGGGCATATATTCGTTGGGAAGATTGTACAGCGTTATGTTTGCCGGGCTGTCGAGTGTAGAGCTCAGGTGGGAGCTGTCAACCGAGACCCATCCAGTGCCGAAAAGGACATAGGAGTTGAAGTCTGCTGCTGCGACGTCAAGCCCGCTCCCGTTCCACTGCAGGATGCCGTGGGTGGTGTTCTCGAGTATGGGCGCACTGACGTTCTGCAAGTCCAGCTCGCTGTTGAAATCGGTTGTCCTGCCTCCGAAATCCGAAGCCCGGGGCAGGGAATCCGCCGTGAACGTGTAGTTCGCCGGAGCCCATGCGGAATTGCCGTCCGTGTCATATGCGAGGCAGTTCCACACGTAATCCGCGTAGGAGAGGTTGAGCGTGAATTCCGTTGATGCGGATTCGCCGCTCACGTCATTGGTCTGGTTGGCGTCCCAGCCGCCTGAGAAGTTTCCATAGAGCGTGATGTGGGAGAGGCCTGTGCTGGAATTGGCCGAGCAGTTGAACGTGATGGCGCGCCTGGAGGCATTGTATCCGTCAACCGGGCTGTCCAGGCTGACGCTGATGTTCCCTCCACCGGTGCCATTGTTTATGTCAACGCCCAGGATTCCGCTCCGGCTTGAGCCCGCGTCGGTTGAATCGGCCCAAGCCGCCAGGTCGTTAATCCCGAAGGTGGCGTTCTCGGACACGTTCACGTTCCATGAGACGTCGCAGTGGGTCCCGAAATCCATGTTCTCCAGGCAGGAGAGGTTCTCCGGGTATATCGGGTTCTGGTCGCCCGTGAAGAATGGTGCGGCTGGCGGGTCCATCGGTATCGCCTGTCGGCCCGCAAGCTCGAGCTCCACGTAATCGGTCTCGACCGATGAGCCGCCGCAGGGCCCTCCCGAGCCTGACTGCTGCGCCGCCTCCACGACGAACTCCATGGTCCCGTCCGTGCCATTGATGTATGATTCGAAATCATTGACGTTTATCGAATCGTCGGTCAGGTCCGTGCCTGCCGGAGTCGTGTTCCAACCGATAAGCTCGTATCCTCCGATGGAATCCCTTACGTAGATATGGTATCCCTGATTGAATTCCCCTTTCCAGGTCGCGGAGTTGCGGCACACGCCGGTATACCCTCTCCACCTGAATGAGGCGCCGCCCGCGCTCCCGGGGGCGTAATCCGAAACGTTGAAAACGAACCGCGCGAAAGCGTAATAACCGGATGCCTTGGCCCGGCTCGCAAGGCTTTCCATGAAGGCCGATGGCGGATTCTGGGTGCCGTTTCCGTCGGGGGTTTCTATCGCGTCGGCTGGCATCGGGTCGGTGCAGCTTTCGAAACCCGTTCCAATCACGTTGGTCTTGCAATTGCTCCACGGGCTCGACCACCCCTGCTCGCTGGCCGCATATGCGATATGCCCTTTGCCGTCTGAATAATTGTAGAAACGGTCGGGCCCGAATATCTTGTAAAGGGCAACGGTCGCGTTGCCGCATGACTCGTTGCCCCCGCAGGTGACCCTAGCGGCCGTCAAGAAGCTGCTGCCGGGCAAGGCGCTTATGTTTGATGGCGGGGAGATTATCACGACCGAGATCACAGGTGGCGCAGCCCAGAAGAAGGATACGGAGGCGCTGTAGACGCTGCCGTTGGTCGCGTTGCAGTAGACGGTCACCGTGCGGTTGCCGTATTGCATCGCGGACGTGTTCGTGAAGCTGAAAACGGCCGGCGTGGCGTCCACGCCGGAGAACAGCGAATCGTTCGTCCAAGCGCTCTCGCGCCCGGGGCCTTTGCAGTTCCCGCTTATCGTCACGCTGGAATTGAGGGAACTGCCGTCTGGAGGCGAGCTGATGACGACTTCCAGGCCGCTCATGTTGTTCTGCAGGATGGCGTAATCGCTTTCCGGGGCCAGGTTAGCCATGCCAAGCGTGTGGGCGGAGAGGTCCGGGCTGGCGTTCAGGGGCGACCAGCCGGAGGGACCGTACTCCCAGAGCTCGAATGTCGTTTCGTCATATGGCGGCACGAGCTCGCCGTCAGTCCAGTGCCAGGTCATGCTGTCTATGGAAATCGAACCGTACATGGGGGTGATGTTGACGAACTTCTGCCTGAAGCTGGTGCGGTTTTCCGGCAAAGCCGCGGGCTCGCCGCTCCAGTTTATCGTATACGCAGAGTAGGAGCCGATGTAATCGTATATGGACAGGTTGGTGTAGTCCGCGTATGTGCCGGAGGGGGAGTCGAAGATCATTCCGGACATGTTCACCGTATATGGGTTGCCGTATGGCTCCTCTGCCTGAAGGTCGGGATTGTTGTTGTAATAGTGCTCCCGGGCAAAAGTGTTGCTGTCGGAATCCTGCAGGTATGTGCCCTGCTGGGAGTTGCCATATACGGAATCGCCGGAGAAGTTGTTGTCGTGGGTCCCATACATGAAGAAACCATTGAGATTGTTGTGCGCGCTGTTGTTTTCGATGCTGCTGTACCTGAAATTGTTCAGGTTGAAGCCAGAGTTGGTATTGTTGTATGCCCGGTTGCCCGAGATGTTGTTGTTCCAGCCGCTATAAAGGGAAAACCCGTCGCCGGAATTGTTGTATGCCTCGTTGTCCGAGACGTTGCTGTAGGAGACAACGTAGATGAAGAAGCCGAGGCCGGATACGGTACCGTAGGCGGAGTTTCCGGTTATGGCATCGTTCGAGTTCCAGTAGACGTAGAATCCTTCGTTGTTGTTGCCGGCCGCGGTGTTGTTGGCGAGCACGTTCCCTTCCGTGCCAGAATCCAGGTAGAATCCGGCCTCGCTGTTGTTGGATGCCGTGTTGTTGGTGAGGTTGTTGTAGTTGGAGCCGGAAGACAGATGGAAGCCGTGGCCGTTCCACCCGCCGGTGTCCAAAGCAAGATTGTCCACAAAGGAGTTGTTCGGGCTGTTTCCCAGATAGAATCCGTAAAAAGTGCTGCCCCTCACGGTGTTGTTCCTGAAAAGGTTGTTCTCCGCGTTATAGATATAGAAGCCGAAACCATAGCCCTGGATTCCGGGGCAGTTCTCGACCGTGACGTTGGTCGCCGAGTCGTTTAGGAATATGCCGATCGCGTGCGCCCCGTCGTCGCTGATGTTGAAGCCGTCGCAGTCGAAAACGACATCCGGCGCCGAGATGACCACGCAGGCGGAGCCGCCCACCTCAGCCGTCGGATTGGAGGCGCCTCCCACGCTTTCGTTCAGTTGGTAGTAGCCGGACTCGTTTATCGGAGCCGGGCATGGCGGCGGAGGGATGTATTCGAGTATCCCGAAAATATCGTTCGGGGCCAGCCCGGAATACCCCAGCTCGTGGCGTGCCAGATCAGGAGTGATGTTCACTGTGGCCCAATGAACCCAGTCGTATCCGAATAAGCCCAGGATGCTCTCGTTGTACCCGCCGCCCGACACTTCCGACTCATTGTAGTGCCAGGTTATGCTGTCTATGGAAGGCGAGCCCCAGTTCGTGTAGATAGCGACGTATTTCTGCTCGAACGACCTGGCTCCGCCGGGCAGAGGGCCGGGTTCGGCGTACCAGAGCGCGTAGTACCCCTCGTTCGAAAGGGAATCCGATATTGACAGGTTCGTGAAGTTCTGGTAGCCTGCCGCGGGGTTGTCGAATATAATGCCCGTGGCATTGTATGTTATGGTGCCCCCGGTGTCCTCGCCGACGCTCAGGTCGACGCTGTTCGCGTGATAATGCTCCCCTGAGAGCGTGGTGAGGTCAGAGTCCAGTATCAGGGTCCCGTCATTCGTGTTGTTGTACGCCTCGTCGTTGCTGAGCCTGTTGCCGCTGCCAGAGTAGAGATCGAAGCCTATCCCGGCGTTGTACGCCTCGCTTCCGCTGATGTTGTTTCCGGAACTTGCACTGAGATAGAAACCGATGTCAGTGTCGTGCGCGCTGTCGCCGGAAAGGACGTTGTCCGAAGCCGAATTCAGGTAGAAGCAGGTGTTTGAATTGCTGTAGGCGGTATTGTTGGTGAGGTTGTTGCCTGAGCTGGCGTCGAGATAAAAGCCATAGTTGGGGTTGCCGTAAGCGCTGTTGTCGGCCAGGGAGTTTCCGGAAGCGGAATCCAGGTAGAAGCCGGTTTCGGAATTGTCGTGGGCGCTGCTGCCGGTGATGCTGTTGCCTGAGCTGTCGTTGAGATGGAAGCCATACGGGGAGTTGTTGTAAGCGGTATCATTGCTTAGGGCGTTGCCCGCGCCCGAATAGACGTAGAAACCGGATTGGGTGTTGCCATGGGCGGTGATGTTGGCGAGCGCGCTGCCGCTTGACTGGTAAGAATATACTCCGTAGGCGTATCCAGACACGCTCGGGCAGTTTTGGACCGTGACGTTCGTGAGAGAGCCGTTGAGCGCGATTCCGGAGGCGCCCGGCGTCCCGTAATTGGTGATATAATAGCCGCCGCAGTCGAACAGCACGTCGGAAGCGGATATGACTACGCATGCCTTCCCCCCGAGGAAGCCGTATGGGGCGCCCTCGCCGTCCTGTGACATCGTCGTGGCGCCCGGCGAGCCCACCACGGCGCAGCCGGAGGGATGGTCCATCGTGAAATTCCTCGTTTCACTATAGCCCGTGTTGCCGCCTTCGTCCCTGCAGCTGACATACCAGTTGCGGCCGCCGTTGTGGATGCCGTGCACCTCGAAAACCGTCGGGGTGCCGTTCAGGACCGAGGCGTTCGTCTGCCTCAATACGCCGTCTATGAATATCGAGCAGCGCATGACCGTGGCGTTGTCGTCGGTCGCGGTGAAGTTGAATTCCGCCGGCGAGGAGTTGAATGTATGGCCCTCATCCGGCGAGTTGAGCGACACCGTGGGAGGCAGGAGGTCATCCACCTGCATTATCCCGTAAACGCTCGATGGCGTCAGGGGGGAGAGCGTGAGGGTGTGCGCCATCGTGTCCAGCGTCCCGCCGAGGCGCGACCAGCCGCCTCCGCTGTATTCGAATATGAATAGATTGGATTCGTTGTAGCCGCCGCCGCTGATTTCGTCTTCGTTCCATTGCCAGGTCAGGCTGTCGATGGAATTGTCCCCCCATCTCGGTGAGATATTGACATATTTCTGCGCGAACGGGGTCACTGCTGACGGGGGTGCGGCCGGCTCGCCGCTCCAGCTGATGGAATAGGAGGAGTTGACCGGAATCGTATACGCCATCGAGAGGTTGGTGTAATTGGAGAAATTTCCCGCAGGGCTGTCAAGCGCCAATCCCTCGATGTGCACGTACATGTTCGGTGTCACAGCACCGGTGCTTCCAAGCATGAAATCCGGGCCGTTGTTGAAAAGATGGAGGCCGGCTATCCAGGTATTCTCTGAGTCAACTGCGTAAAAGCCCCATGCGGAGTTATTGTAGGCAGTATTGCTTTCGAAGTAGTTGTTCTGCGAAATGGCGTATTGGTCCCCCCAGAGGACAAACCCCGAGCCGGGGTTGTCGCGCACGGTGTTGTTTATTATAATGCCATTGGAAACCCTCTCCACCGCGAATGCGTAAGATGAATTGAAAACGGTATTGTCCGCCATCACGACTCCGACGGGGATATGCAATGCCTCAATGCCGGATAGGCAGTCATGCACCGTGTTGCCCTGGACGTAGTTCCATTGGCCCCCCTGGACGAGGATGCAAGCATCGCTGCTGCCATACACGGTATTGCCGATTACGTTATTGTAATCCGAATCCAAAATCAGGTAGATGCCCTCGGCAAAACCCTGCACGGTGTTGTTGATGATATTATTGCCGTATGAGGTGGAACTGTCGGCATAGATTCCGTAGTCTCCGGTGCCGTTGTAAACTGTGTTGTTGAGCACTGTATTGTAAGAGCCTGAGCCGAGGCCGAAGCCGCAGGCCACATCGTGCGCGATGTTGTTTTCAATCGTCGTGTGGCCAGAATTCCATGCGACACCCACCGCGCAAGCGCTGAGGTTGTAGAAAAAGCTGTTGCTTATCACGGCATACCCAGATCCGGATGGCCAGACACCTGACCAACTGTCGAAGACCGTGATGTTGTTTATGACGTTGTTGCTCGAGGAGTATGGTAAAACGCCCATCTCATAGCCCGATATCCCGGGGCAGTTTTGGACAGTGACGCCCGAGGATTGGTTCACGTAGATGCCCGAGGTTCCATACGAATCGTTGTACGGCTCGTCACCGGTTATGGTGTGGCCGTTGCAGTCGAATGTGACACTCGGTGCGTGTATCACTATGCACGCCTTGGAATCGGGTGAGATGCTGATCGGGGAGCCCACGACATCGCTGGTGAGCTGGTAGTAGCCGGGCGAGCTTATCACGCTGCAGTCACTCAGGTCATACGCGAAACCGATTGATACGATTAGCGCTAGAAAAACAAGGATGGCAATACCATATCGCATGCCGTGAATGGGAAGATAAGATTTATAAAAGAAACCACGATGCCCGGCGAGCATCGCGTAATCCGCTGGCGATGCCTGATTATCGCGTTATCTCGATCTCCTTTATCTGCTCCAGGTATTCCTTGTTCTTCGCGAAATACTCGCGGCAGGGCTTGAGCATCGTGACAAGTTCCTTCGCGACCGCGCTCTTGAGGTCCATTGGGTGGAGCTTCCCTTCCATGTAGATTTTGCGCAGCTCTTCCGCATCCGGAATCTCCAGGTCGCCCCCGAATTTGGCGGGCCTCTCTATCTTCATGGGCTTGTCCCGCAAGACGAGATACTCCGCTATCTCGAACACCGGGTTGCCCTCGGCGGCCTTCTCCGGGCAGTACGCTTTCGATATCTTCTTCTTTATCTCGTCCTCGGAATCGTGTATGAATATCGCGGACTCTGGCTTGGATTTCGACATCTTGGCGTCGACGACCTCGTCTTCGGACGGGTTCATCCTCTGCACGCCGACCAGGCTCGGAAGGAGGTGGCCGTGGACCGAGGCGAATTTCGCGTTCCCGAACTTCGGCGCGAGCTCGTGCGCGAGCATGTGCACCTTGCGCTGGTCCATGCCCGCGTGCGCTATCTGGACTTCCAGGCCGAAAAGGTCGGCTGCCTGCATGGCGGGGTAGAATATGAAGGAGCTCTTCACGGCATCGCTCTCCTTCCTGCCCATAATCGTGATGCACCTCAGCATCCGGTTCATCGTGGTCTCCTTCGCGACCCGGAGCACGTCCGCCCAGTAATCGTTGTCGTAGAACTCGCTCGCGAGCACGTATTCGACCTTGTCCTCCGGAAGCCCGAGAGAGACGAAACAGTGCTTGAAATAGCCCTTCCCGATGGCGCGTATCTTCTCCAGGTCGCCGCCGAGCTTGCCGTTTATGTATGAATGGTAGTCAGCGAGCCAAATGGTCGGCTTCACCCCTGCCTGGAGGAAGTCCTTGATTTTCAATGCTGTGCAAAGCCCGGTCCCGAGATGGACTTTTCCGGAAATCTCGAACCCGATGTAGTGCTTGGGGTGCGCATATGTCTCGAAAATCTCACGGAGGACCTGTTCGGTCACGACCTCTTCGGTCGGCTTCCGCTTGACTAGCTCTATCTTCGTTTCAATATCCATACGGAATGAGATGAAGAATTAGGAATTAAATGGTTTGTAACGCTGGCGGGAGTCATCTGTCCTGGTGCCGCTTGTCGAAAATAACCGAACCCTGCCTTATTATCTCTTCGATATCAGCAATCGGCACGATCTCTCCGAAGGGCTTTCCGTAAACACGGACAGAATGCTTGTCCAGTAGTCTCCTTGCCGCAGCACGGATCTCGTCCTCGTTCTTGTCCGGCAGCTCCAGCGGCCCGGAAATCCCCAGCTCCTTGACCAGGCCCAATAGCAGCTCCAGATACCTCATTTCGGGTTGATGCTGCATGGCAGGGCCGGCGATTTTGAAGGGAAGCGCTTCAGAAGCAAAAGACAAAAGATCGCGCACTCCGGTCCATGTGTTCGGTCCGAAAGCTATGCCGGCGAGACACCCGAAATCTTCGTCAAACCCGCGGGTATCCGGCGATTTTCCAGGCTCGTATGCCATTTTTTTATAGCGGCTCTGGGCGGCGTGGGTAGTTTCGTGGGAAATTATCGTAAGGAACCTTGCCTTCCGTGTTCTGCATCCATCAAACCATACAGACAACGCCTCCCGGAGTATAGAATACTGCGCAAGTTCGTTTAGCAGCTCGTCGGCGCTTTTCTGGCCGTATATCTCAGCAACCGTATGATACAAATCGCCTATACCACTCGCGCGGTCGTTAGGCCGCTCGGGTCTGATGTCGTCGATTAGGCGCTTCATTTCTTTTAAACCGCTGCTTTTCCCCGCGAGCTGGATCAGTTCTCTGGCAGAAGAGGCCGATTTGCCGAATAGTTCATCAAACTCCGTCTCTCCGTGATTTGTGGGAGGATCGGCCGGCACAACAGATAATCCCCGCCATAAGCCATCAGAATCCCGAAAAGAACCGATGGTCAACGCTTCGGCCAATCCCGTTTTATAACTCCGGGATAGCTCTAACACTGCAGGAGACTGCGTTTTCACGATTATCATACTGCAACAGGAAGACTGGATAATTGCCTCGATATCATTCGATGGTATTTTCACCGTTCCGCCTTTTGGGTTAACGATGAACTGATCGGAGTGCCTCTCTTCCGGTTTGTCCCGGGCTGCGGCAGGCACCGGCCTGGTTTCAGAACTGCTTTGCCTGCTTTTATGGCTAATCCCGTATGCCACAAAACCGATGGCCGCTATCGCTGCAGGGACCAGAAGATACCTGCCCCAGCGCCTTTTGGGCGCTTCTTTTTTATCCCTGACTTTCGTGCGCTCAAGCGCATGGCGTTTCCTGGACTTGTGCATGTTAATGTTATATACTGGATAAGGTTTTTAATCCCCCGTGTCCGTCCGGCTAAATCGCCGTTAGCCTCTTGAGCGCTCCCTTTTTCTCCTCCTCGCCAAGCTTCGCGCCGTTAATCGCATCATGCAGGAACCGGATCGTGTGGTCGTAGGACTCGCGATCAACAGGGTAGGGGATTCCGTCCTTGCCTCCGTGCACGAACGAGTATTTCACAGGGTCCTTCCAGTCAAGCTCGCTTCCGTAGAGGAGCTTGCTGACCAGCGCGAGCGCCCGGAGCTTCTTCTTGCCCATGCCATTCAAAGAAACGAGCTCCTTGTAATTTTTAGGTTGGATTTCGTATGCGCGCTCGAGCATCTCCCAATCCTTCTTGCTCATGTCGCATTTGAGTATCTCGTGGCGCTCGGGAAGCGCGAAAAAACTGGAATCGAAAAGTGTTGTCTGGCCGGTAAAATATTTCTGCAATCGCAAAGGATTGTCTTGTATAAGGGCGACGGCCGCGTGTCTCGCGTCCTGAGTCCCGGGACTCACGAGATTGAGCACGCTGCCGTCATTCTCTTTTTTCATGCCAGCTATGCTCTCGGAAGGGCCATCAACGAAATTATCCGTGTCGAGCCAGTGGTATCTTCTCGCGTATCCACTCGCGTCATTCATACCTTGCTGAACCACCGCCCAGTTCCCTTTCTCGTCCATGAAAAACGAGTGGTGATAGAGGTCGTAGCCATCCTGCACGCAACTCGAATCCACTTTCGCTGATAATCGGGTCGCTTCGAGGAACGAGCTCTTTTTCGATTCCGAGAGCCCGAACTCATCCGAGTATTTTTGAATTTCAGTTGGCGTTTTTTTGGATGCCTTCCCCTTGCCGCCACACGCGACCATCCCCATGTCCGAAGTCAGCGCCTCCTTGAGCGCGCCGCAGGTTGTTGTGCTTGTGCCCGAACTATGCCAGTCAAAACCAATAACGCACGCGAGCGACTGGAAGAACATCGGGTCCGAGAGGCGTTTAAGCAGTTCGGGCGTCCCGTATTCGTCTATTATAATCTGGCTTATCGCCTTTGAAAGCGGCTTCATTCTCTGGAATAGCCAGGGCGGGCACTTGCCCGGATGAAGCGGGAGGTCGACAGAGCCGGTTCTCATGAAATCATTCCAGCGCTTCCATTCGTTCCACGATTTTTTCCTTTGAAGGCAGGTATTCCGATAAGCCGCCCGGCAGGGAGGAAGTAAGCTTATACGTGGCAATGCCAATCGGCTTCTTCACGTCCTTAAGCGCATACTCCACTACAGTCCGATTCTTTCCCTTGCAGATGATTATTCCTATCGCAGGGTTTTCATCCTTCAGTCTTACTTTGTCATTGAGCACCGACAAGTAGAACTGCATCTTGCCTGCGTATTCTGGTTTGAATTTTCCGACCTTGAGTTCAATCGCAATCAGGCTCTTCAATTTCCGATGATAAAGAACGAGGTCTATGAAATACTCTTCGTCTTCCAATTCAATCCGGTACTGATTTCCAACAAAACAAAAACCGTCACCCATCTCAAGCAAGAAGCGGTTTATCTTTCCAATAAGAGCGTCTTCAAGCTCTTTTTCTGAATGCTCATCAGAGAGTTCTAGAAAATCAAACGTATACTCGTCCTTAACTGCAAGTTTGGCCTGGCCTTGGTATTTTTCAGGCACAGCAGCATCAAAACTCGTCTGATTGAGAAGATATTTTTCATAGGATTTGTTCTCTATCTGATGTATAAGGAGATTCTTGCTCCAGCCGAACTTTTTGGTCGTTTTTATGTAGAACTCTCTTTCTAGTTCGTCTTTGCATCTTTCAAGGATGATGAGGTTTTTAGTCCAGCTGATTTCTGCAACCAGTGGTTGCAGTTTTGGATTTGCCTCGTAGTATATGAAAAAATTTCGCATATTCCATAAGTTCCTTGCTGAGAAGCCATTTGTTCCAGGATATGCTTGTTGGAGGTCTTTAGACAGCGTTTCTACAATCGATTTGCCCCATGCCTGTTTTTCTAAAAGTTTTTGGCCTATGTCCAGGTACAGTGCAATAAGTTCCTTATTTACCGCCCTCAGCGCCGCATATTGAGAAGCCGCGATTCTCTGCTTGATCTCACTGAGAAATGTCCCGTATTCTTTTCTAGTAATACCATCCTGCATGACATTTCTTTCCATACGAACCAGCCCGAAAACCCATTACAGGTACCACTCGGATTTTTCTGCGCTTATATTCTTTTCTGGGGCGCATTTCCGCGGAAGAAAGAAAGAAGGAAAAATTAAAAGGAAAAAATCAGAACCTGTGCTTCAGCACGAGCTTGAGGTTGGAAACCGGCAGGCTGTGCCTGTTGAAGACATTCCAGCTGTCCAGCCCGAGCGACGGCCGATTCCTGCCCAGGGAGACGTCCACTCCGCCGCCAGCCATAGCCGCGCTTCCGTCAGCCATCGAGCCGCCGACAGCTGAGAGCGTGAGCGCCGGGTGGGCTTTCCAGACGACGATGCCCAGGAGGGAAGCCATCCTCATGTCTAGCAGGTACGCAGCGGACACGCCCGCGGCTCCGAAAGGCAGGCCCATGAACACGGAGGCGTTCACCGCGCCCCTGCCCACCGCGTCGTGAACCGAGCGGAAGAAGCCGGCGCTCACCGAGACCGGCCCGATGGGCGGCGCGGTGAGCCTCGCCCTGAGCTCTTCCAGGTTCGCGGAACCGCCGTTGTTGAGCGAGGCGGACATGCCGGCGGACGCCGAGAGCCTCATGCTGAGAGGGAGCGGGATGTCCGAGCCCATGATGAGCATGCCGCGCACGTCCTTTGGCGCGCGGCTGTAGCCCACCCCGAGATCCATCGTTATGCTCGGCTTGGCCTCGGGCTTGTCTTCCGCATGCGCCTTTCCGCTCATTAACATCGGGCCCGACAGGAGCAGGGCGCTGGCCAGTATCATGCCCGCCTTCCTCGCCTTCAGCTTGCACGCGCCCAGCGCGCGCCTCGCGAACCCCTGTGTTTTGGCCGTAATTTTCATTTTAATCACCTGATTATAACTAAACAAAGGCAGTATATGATATGGAGTGTCCCTTTAGGGGGCAACTATGCAAAGAGTTAAATGCCACGCCGGAGAAAGGGATGCATGAACATCCGCGACCTAACGAAGATAGGGCTAACAGAAGGCGAGATAAGGATCTACGACGCACTGCTGGAGCTCGGGGAGACGACGAGAACAGAACTGGCTAAGAAATCCGGAATATCGCCATCGAAAATCTACGATGTGATAAACCGGCTCCTGGAGAAAGGCATCGTCTCGGCAGTGAAAAAGCAGGGCGTGCTGCATTTCAGCGCGGCCAACCCCGAGCGACTCGGGGATTTCCTGGACAAGAAAGAGCGGGAGATGAGGGGGGAGCGTGCCATAGTGGATACAATGCTGCCTTCCCTTCTTGCGAGATATGGCGAGATCAAGGAAAAGGCAGACGTCGAAGTTTTCTACGGTTGGGAAGGAATGAAAACGGTATATTCGGATATTGCGAAATCCCTGAAAGAAGGGGATCAGAATTATGTCTTTGGTGCGAGTTTGGGACTGGATCCAAAACAAGCGGATATTCACTTTTCAAAATATAACCAGGAGGTTGATAAGAGAGGATACGCCGTAAACATAATATTCAACGAAAATATGCGGGGCTATAAGAATAGAATCAGGTACTATGCGACACATAAATTGCATAAAGTCAGATATCTGCACCAGGACACCTTCACGGAGCTCAATTTCTACAAGGACACGGTGCTGTTCGTGATGCTGCTGAAGAAGCCGATTGTCATCAGGGTGAGGAGCAGGGAAGCGGCAGATTCGTTCAGGAAATTCTTCGAAACCATGTGGAGGCAGGCGAGGCCGTAAAGCAGGGAAAATGAAAAGAAAAAGAATCAAAATCGCTTCGACACGAAGCCGCCCGCGTTCCAGCCAAAGGTCCCATCCCTAGGTTTCGGGCTGTTTCCAGTTTCTGTCAAATCCGCCGCAGCCCCGGCTCCCCATCCCTTCCACTCAACCCCAAGCCGGATTCTCTGGGTGCTGAAATCGTGCCCGCTTGCGCCCACGTCAGTCACATTCTCAACCTGGGCGAGCAGCCTCAGGGTTTTGTAAAGCGCCGGGGCACACCTCAAAACCGCAAGTGATTCGAGATACGGTCTGCTGTCCAAACCGATTGTCGCAAGGGTGTACAGGCTGAAATCCCCGGTTTTTGTGAAGTACTGCATGCCCGCCCGTGGAACCGCCCTTCCGCCGAACAACTGGACTTCCCCTATGGCGTCCAATCCGCCACTCAGGTTGATTGTAAGGTCCGCAAGGCCGAACGAGCTGAGGTTCCCCGCATAGTCCACAGACGGCCTCGCCCTAATGAACACTCCCAACCTGTTCGTTATGTCAGCTGACGCTTTCAGGTCCAGGGTGGCGTTCTTGTTTCCTGCCATGAGCTCGATCGAATCCGCCCTGGCCGGCTTCGGAGAGGCGAGCATGAGGCCTGCGGCCAAAACCGAGCCTGCGAGCGCTTTGCCAAGCTTCCTTGCTGCAGCCCTGAACCTGCCGGGCCGCCCGCCCACCCCGCTTCTCGTATTTTCAAGTGTTTTCAATGACATTCCGGGCACCTCCGTGCTGTCTTGTCGTATGTACTATTGTGGTAAAATGAATATTTAATTGCTGTGTTCCCCCAAGTGGGACACAAGTCAGGAAGGATTAAATATCCCGGGCGGGAAACAAAAGATATGGACACCAAGCTGCTTGAGAGAATCGGGCTCACGCCAGGAGAGATAAAGGCATACATGGCGCTTCTCGCCCTCGGGCCATCGTCGACAGGGCCGCTCGCCAAGAAATCACAGGTCTCGCGCTCGAAGCTTTATTGGATAATGGACAAGCTGGAGAAGAAGGGGCTCGCGTCGCATGTGGAGCGGGACAGCATCACCTATTTCCAGGCAGTCGAGCCCACCAAGATAGACGACTACATCCAGGAAAGGGAGGACGGGCTGAGAACGCTGAGGGAGGAGTTCATAAAGTTCCTTCCGCAGCTCGAAGCGTACCACAAACGCGCGAAGGAGACCCAGAGCATGACGATGTACCAGGGGCTTAAAGGCCTGAAAGTCGCGCACGAGCATTCCTATCTGAGGCTGAAGAGGGGGGAGGAGTATGTCTATATGGGCGTTCCGGCGTACCAGCCCGAAACGCACCATCTGTACTGGCAAAAGGACCATCTGAGGAGGGCGTCGCTCGGCATCAAAACAAGGCTGCTCTTCAACAGGGACACGGACAAGGGCATACTGGAGAATCGGAACAGTTTCCCGCTCTGCGACGCGAGGTATATGCCGACGGACATAAAGACGCCGGCGTATTTCCTGATTTACAAGGACACGGTGATGGTGGCGATCCCGTCAACGAACCCGATAGCGATAGAGATAGTGAGCCAGGAAATCGCGGACGCGTTCATGGCTTATTTCGAGGAGTATTGGAAGAGGACGAAGCCATTCAAAAAAACCGGAAGCCCGAAACCGGAAACAGATATAGCCTCAGAGGGTAGTTGAAACCCCGACCTCTCGCTCTCATGTCCCGCTTGGCGGGATTACAAGGCGAGCGCTCTACCACTGAGCTACTGAGGCGTAATTTTCTTTATCTGCAGCGGACTGTTTTTAATCCTCTTTTTTCAGGAATGCGGCCGCCATTATCCCCAATAGCACGAACCCGCTCCCGCATCCGGGTAAGGGCGTCTTCTGCGCGGCAGCCTGCGCCTGGGTCTGGTTCAGGTCCGGGGCGTTCTGCAGGCTGAAAAGCGCCTGGTCGGCGAGCTGCATCGCCATGGAGTAGTTCCCGGAATTCAGGGAATCCCTGGACTGGTTGAGCAGGGCCTCCGCCTCGGTCACGTTCTTTCCCGCGCTCTCCGCAGCGAGTAGCTGCCCCTGGACGTCCTGTATCTCCGTCTCCGCGTCCTTTTTGGAGACGTAGCCCAGCGGCGTATAGCAGGAATGCGAGCTCGTGTTGCATATGGCGCCGCCGCAATCGGAATCATTGCAGCACGCGTAATCCTCCCAGCCCGTAGCCCCGTAGCTTGCGCAGGACGCAGCGAACGCTGGCAGGCCTTCATTCCCGGCCGAATCGACCGCAGTTACCGCATAATAGGATTTGGCGGGCGCCCCGGGGTCCGTATAGTTGGGTGCCGGGATGGTGGTGAGAAGGGAGAAATCCGAGAGGGATTTGGAAGCCGACGCGCTCCGGTATATCCTGTATGATGCGGCATCGGGCGAAGCCTGCCACGAGAGCGCCATCGTCCCGCCACCCAGTGGAGACACTGAAAGGCCGGAGGGCGGTTGCGGGGCTGTGAGGTCTATGGTGAAGAGCCAGCTGCGCTCCGCGGCATTCCCCAGATTGTCCGATATCGCGACCTTCGCGGTGTGGTTGCCCTCCGATAAGTCGGTCTGCGGCGCGTATGATATGACACGGGATGAATTGTCGTAGGATGCGTGGGAAGATACGTCCAGCCCGTCCAGGTAAATCCTCAGCGAAGACAGGTCCAGCCCGGATATCCCGCTGTCGGTCACCATTGCCGATATCGGCGGCCGGGTGCCATTCATTGCAGAGCCTTCGGATGGCGAAAGGCTGCCCATCACGGGTGCCTTCGAGAAAACGGAGAACGTC
>Ga0209777_10004874_pt1 | contig 15717 bp, 13 predicted proteins | sample FrelakmetHBP12HB_FD_187147 | JGI IMG/M metagenome (GOLD analysis project Ga0209777, IMG submission 187147) | Freshwater lake sediment microbial communities from the University of Notre Dame, USA, for methane emissions studies -HBP12 HB (SPAdes)... | ecosystem: Environmental > Aquatic >... | reverse complement strand
CCGTCTCTATAAGTATAAAAGCTTTGGTCGCCATCAGCCTCCTCCTTTTCCTCAGTCCCCCGCTATTTTAGCGCTGCGCATCTGAGCAATTTTTCATCAAGACCAAACAAAAGTATATACAAGATGTCCTAAGGATGTCAATATTTGGGTTTTCCCTCGGCTATGCTATTATGGTGATGATGACAGCCAAGTGGACTATTGATATCCGAGTTGACTCCGGCTATCGTCGTCTCCTCAAGGCGCGCCGTCTGCGCCAGATAGCTGCTGCAGTGCTGGCTGCTGAGGGTGTCGGGCCGGGGGTTAAATTGAGCCTGGTATTCACTGGTGACAACACAGTAAAAGAGCTCAACCGTCAATACCGGGGCCAGGACAAGACCACAGATGTGCTGGCCTTCCCACTCGGAGAAGACAGTGCCGCTTTTGTATCACCGCCTGGGGCGGCGGCGCATTTGGGGGAGGTGATCATCTCCTATCCCCAGGCCAGCCGACAGGCTAAAGAGGCGGGGCATACCCCGGATAAAGAGCTGGCACTGCTCATCATCCATGGAGTGCTGCATATCCTGGGCTACGACCACCAGCGGGCCGCCCAGGCGCAGCGTATGAGAGCCAGGGAACAGGCTATTTTAGTCCAGATATTTGACTCGGAGGCCAGTACATAAACTGCCTCGGCCACATCTTGAGACCGCTGAAAAAGTGGTGCCCTTCCTCATAGAAAAGCCAGGTCTGGGATTGTCCCCGTAGGGGCGATTGGCCAATCGCCACCGCTTCCCCGAAGATTGGGGGATAAAGGGAGTTGATAAAGACTTTTTCAGCACTCTCATATGGTGAGCGTAGCCGAGAGGTTTAAGGCGCCAGGTTGTGGCCCTGGAGATCGAGGGTTCGAATCCCTTCGCTCACCCCATCACCTGCGGCTACCGTAGTTAAGGGGACAGAATATTGGTCTTCTGATTTTTGGTGTGTCATCCCCCACGTTCCACCATGTTACCCCCTGTCGGAGGACAAAGGTATTTTATGCCTGGCGGTGCTGTCCTGTGCCACCCTGTGCCATGCAGTTGGTTAGCAAAATGTTAGCAAACCATGCAGTGAAATAGTGCCATTCAATGCCTATTCTTTCGATGGACTTCATCACTAAGCGCTACTAAACGGAAGGTAGAAATGTTGCCCTGATACGGCCAAACGCCCCTGCACTGCAACTTATTTCTGACTAAGGATTTTAGCTTTGTTGATTCTAGCCAATCATCTCCATCGCTAGAAGTGTTAGTGAACCCTTATCCCATATATAGCAACGGTGTTGGCTCATAGAACGACTACAATCACCGTAAAGAAATAGCGATGATCCGCATCTCGCAAACGTATCCCTGTTTTGCTTGTTGAAACAAAGCAATCGCTATATTATGTACGTAGGTGCGATGAGGCGATCACCAGACTGCACGTTTACTAGGCACCAGACTCTATCTTGGCCAATCTGAAGATCCTTCTTGTGTAAGGGTGTCTCTCAGAGATCTCGAAGTACTGATCGAGCACTCCTAGTTTGCCTGCCAACCTGAAAGCCTCCAACTGAGCATAGTACTCCGGTATCTCTCGTTCTAACACTTTTTCAAATGCTACCGCGTCTTGAAGGCTTATGTTACCTCCGGTAGCTTCGACTTGCACATATAACCGGCCTCCGCTTGTGTATGCAGGGGTAGTGTGTCTGCGCCCAGACACTAAGTAGTAATGGCACTGGATACCGTCATAACAGAATTCACGCTTTGTAACTGACATATCAAAAACACCAATTTTGCCCCTTATAAGGGGCGAGCGTAAGATTTTTACGAAGACTCACTGTATATCTTGTCCACCAGTGATGTAGTTTATCACACAAATAGTCTTGACACAACAACTCAGGAAAACAGGTGTTGACGCAAAATGAGACCTGGACTAATCTTCAACTTTAAACAACGAGATAGACTTCGATGTTTGGCAGCCCCTTCCCTCGAGGCGACAATAACCCAAGACGACGGAATTTAAATTTCCTCAAAATGTTATCTTTTGCCTGCCTCAAGTACAGTGCCAACTCACCATTAATGAAGATGTAGGACTCGCCCTCCTTCTCTAGTTTCTGGTCTTTATAGTAAGTCATGAGTCGGCTAACTGTTTCGAATGGGCCTCCTCCCTTAGTTCCATTAGTTATAGTTTGGTAGAGCTTTTCTCTTCCTTTGGTGTAGTAGACGCCAACACGTACTTGCATTCCCAAAGCCTGTGAACGATCTCGAATAAAAAGACCGGCCTTTATGGCATTTGAAGGATTTCGTAGCACATACATCCCACTGTCATCTGCATTGGGCCGATCATCTGTATCCTTTTCCCTAAGCTCAACCCTAATGTATTGTGAAACCTGGCTCTTGAGAGCTAGTTTGATGGCAGCAGTTTTGTCTTTTGAGGGATCATCAGACGAATCTCTAATGTCAAAATTAACCGCGCATTCGTCATCTTGCACAGTTCTCATGAGCGGTATTTGTATTTCTGCGCTGCTGAGCTCGTAGAAATTCTGAAGCTCATTAACAATGGCATTTCCCTGCTGACAGAGCATACGCAGAGTTTCAACGCGCTTTTGGTTTACTGCAGTTGTGGGGATAAGTTCGGTAAGGGAGAATAGTGGCTCTGATATGATAAATTCCTGGCGTAGTTTTTCAAATTCAGCGAGATCTCGTCGGAATGAGTGTCTCCTTTCTGCTCCCTGCTTGTGCCGTAACAACTCCTCGGCAATAAAAGACCTAAAAACCCAGCCTAATGTATCACAGAGTTCCGTGAGTCGCTGGAGTCTTGAACATGCCACATTATTGTTAGGATATTTATTGAGATCGAAAACATCGAAGAAGAACCGTTCGTACTGATCTCCTAATGGCTCAGCAAGATCTGAATTCCCAGAGAACAAGGTCTCAAGCTTTCCCTTTATCTCGGGCAGAGAACGGAACACTGTAAATTTGTGTCTGCATTCTCCGCTAAGTTCTGTCAGATTTGTCGCGTCATTATAAACAGTATTCCTGAGGCGCTTGTACTTTTTCTCAGAATCTATCAGGTCAGCCTCAAACTCACGGGGGTATTTTCTTGCCTCCGAGAGTATCTCTATGAATTGTCCGAGCATAGCCCTAGACCCTCTTGTCCCGTATCCAAACCAAAGCTCCAAGTCCTTTCGAACCCCCTTGATTAGATTTCGTTCAGAATTACAACTCGTTATAGCGAGCAAGGTTTGGTACTCATGCGCCGGGTCATCCGTTCTTTTCATAACTGTCACAAGTAGTGTGACCAAGCTCTTGAGGTCGGAGGTAAAATATCTGGGGAGTGGATTACCTAGTCTGGGATATTGCTCATAGAATGCTGTATTGAATTGATATGGTCCACCCTCGGTAGCGGTAGTTATTATCGAATTTTGTTGACACCAATCTGCAAACCAGATAGATTCTAGCTTGTTAACGATACGAAGTCTGACTCCATGACGATGAAACTCAGGAACCAAATTAATATCCTGAAATTCGGGATTCATAACGCGGTCGAGATGACCTCCGATAAAAGCAAATACTTTCTCAAAAATGGTCCGTGATATGGTTACTGAAGAGCGGTTGAAAACTTTGTTATATACACTAATAAGATGTTCTGTGAGCGTTGCTGTCATGTAACGAAGTTCATCTGGTCCTATTGCAAATTTGGTTTCACCAAAACGATATGCTCTACAACAGACATCTCCAGATGATAAAGCCACAATAGGTACTACCGATCCACAATCTACTGAGTAATCCAGACAAGCAGATAGGTGCCAGTCATTGAACTTGACCCTATGTGATTTGAGTAGATACTTCACAAAATTGTATGTGAAGCCAAACGACAACCGTTCCGGCTCGTAAAGATGGTGTTGCCGCTGCTCGAGATCAACAAAGAGATAGAGTTGTCTAAAAATAGAATTAAAATTGGTTACAAGATCTTGTCCTGGCACAATGGCTGAATCTAAGTGTTCTTTCACCTTTTCATATAAAGGTTGGTCAACAGCTTTGGAAATTGTCTGCGCCAATTCTGGAGTTCGGCGCTCCGATCTGTATCCTGTAACTACCCTTTTCGTAGTGGTGTTATTAAGCAAGTCAGCAACGTTGTCCCAATCAATCGCTGAGAGGCTCCCCTCAAGCCATTCTGCAATGATAGGATTGAATAGGATAGAAGTATCAATATTGTTAAGGCCACTGCCGTCGCGCGAAAGCGGTGGCAAACCCAAATTTTCACCATAGTGTTTTAAAAACGTTCTCCCATAGGTATACGCCGACAGATAGAGAGCCGCTCGGTATATAGCTTTGTTTACTAGTGATAGTGAACATATATCCGATGTTACTAACTGCAGCAAGTTGTCAAATAAAGCATTTAGATCGGATAGCTCTTCGACGAATAGGTTCGTGCCTTGCTTAAGCATTCCAACGTTTAGGGTAAATGTGGTCATAGGGACAACCCGAACAATGTTGTTTTTCGTATCCGCAATAATTCGTATTTTTCTGACTCCATCTACTGTCAACACGCAATCTGAGTTTAGAGGTGTCTCTAGGTTTACCCCATACGGATCATCGATCGTGAGGTTTATTAGCCCGAAACGATCATGGGTGGGAGATGTAAGATCAAATGCTTTTTTCCCCAGTCTCTGTATCTTCTGTAGGCACTCCTGCTTGGGGCGCATCACAGCGTCCAAAGTAATTATAGGATGATCTACATCATAAGGTTTACCGAGTGACTGGAAGGCTCGTACCAAGGAACGATTGAAAGTCTCTACCTCATTTGGGTCCAGATCCTCTTCATGTTCGGGATCAGCCAACTCCCGGTTTAGCCAGGTCCTGTCGATTGCCAAAGTAATAGGAAATACATCCGCCCCGACATTCCGGATCTGATCAGTTACGTCCTTTAGCGTGCTGCCATAGATGGCAATGTCGTCTAACACAACCACACGCTTCCCCTCCAGAGAAGAGCGGTTCAAGAAAGGTAAAGACTTCTCCGACATTACATTGAGCCCAATAGTGTTTCCAATTTGGAACTTTTCACAAAGCTCTAGAAGCCGAGGCCCCTTCCGTGTTATTGCGATGACGATGTTTGGGGTGTAGGAGTAAACCTTGCCCAAGAATCTACTCATCGAGTTGCCATATTGCTTCACAAAGTATGGGGCATCATCCTTCATATTCACGCCTCCAAAATGAACAACCTTGCCACTAAATCAACGTTTTCCCTAAGGGATCGCATTGCCCAATAAGTCATTTGTGATTTTCCATCTCACCTTTTTTTAAAGTAGTATAGGTACAACATCGTCTGGAAGGCTTATCTGTGAACTCATATGCCATTATACAATACCCAGTGCCTTAAGTCTGTAATCCTTTCGGCCGATTATTTGTAGTACTTTCGGCATTTTTCTTGTAGTACTTTGGACTACAAGAAAGTTAGTCAATTTATACGGTGTCAAAAAGGGGGAACACAAGAATATGCGCGGGCTATGTTTGGAGTACTACTAAAAGATTAGGATCTGGTGTTCGTCCAACTAGACGGCAAGTCTTTATTGCCAAACAGTGTAACTCATGTCTGGTTTAAGCTGGTGTGGCGAGCTGGCCTAAAGCCTATCAGGTGGCACGATGCCAGATACACTCAACCCCCCCTTATGTTAAAGCAAGGGACACACACCGAGGTTGTTCAGGAATGGCACTTTGCTCATGTTTTTCATCTGTAGAACATAGCATTCCTTGGTATTATTAAGGTGACTGGCAACCCGAATAGCAGTTGACGTATTTATGAGGATTTACTAGAATATAAGCGGAATTGCGCATATAGGCAAACAGTTAGTATGCGAGACCTGCTTAAAGCTTTCAGGGCGCTTTCTGACGAGACCAGGCTCAGGATACTGGGCTTGCTTATGGAGAGGGAGTGCTGTGTCTGCGAGGTGATGCAGGCACTGGACATCTCCCAGACCAGGGCCTCCCGGAACCTGGGTATCCTTTATGACGCCGGTTTTCTCAAGCTGAAGAAAGACGGCCTCTGGTCGCTCTATTCGATTGACCAGGAAGGGATGGCGGAGTATTCCTCCGACTTGGTTGAGGCTGTCAGAAAGGCGCTGGAAAGCAACAAAATGGTAGCTCAGGACAGGGAGCGACTCAAGAAGGCCGAGCGCGTTGGCCCTGGTTGTGTCCGCTGTAAGGAGAAGGGAAATTAATCTCAGGTAATTGGAAGAGTAAGGGAAAAGCAGCATGCAAAGCGCTGCTAAGCTGGGAGCAGAGATAGGATGCTCAAGGTGAAACCATCGGATGGTTATCCCCCGGAGAAAGGCCGCTATGTCAGGGGCAATGACTACTCGCCTGTGGCAGTATGCGTCATTCTGGATACCTTCGATTTCAAGATTCCTATGGAGATATCAGAGTTAGTGATGGCTGGTACGGATTCCGGCGCAGCTCTTTCGGGAACACTCCAGACTGAAAACATAGGCATGGAAAAGATGATCTGCAACATCGTGGCCAATCCCAATATTCGGTATATCGTGCTCTGCGGGCGAGAATCGCCAGGACATTTGGCCGGTGAATCACTTCTGGCCTTAAAGCAAAATGGTGTTGATGCGAATAAGCAGATAGTCGGAACCGGAGCGCCCACTCCCTACCTTTACAACCTGCCTCTGGAAATGATCGAGCGATTTAACAAACAAATCATCACTATAGTGAATCTATTGTGCAAACCAGGGGAGAGGGACCTGGATGCTCCCGGGTTGAACCCACAAGTGATAGAAAAAGCTGTCTGGAGCTGCTACCAAGAAGAGCCTGTGGAGTTCATGAACTACTCTCTCCACGACATTGGGGCATATCCGGAGCCACCAATATACCACAAGATTGTGTGGCGAGTGACCGCGCCCGGGAAACTTGCTGGCAAAGGGGAGCGACCCAGAGTGGCAGCTCTCACACTATACAAGCTTCTGCCGAGAACAAACTGTAAGAGATGCGGTTTACCCACCTGCTTTACCTTTGCCCTCTCACTGAACCAAGGGGTCAAGAGCTTGGAGGACTGCCCCCTGCTTTCACAACCTGAATTTGCTGAGGAACATCAAGCTTTAACCAGACTATTGGAATAATGCTGCTGAGCATTGAGCCAGCTAGTGCCATCTAAGGGGAAAATCATCAATAACGCAGAGACGGGAAGTGTAGTCCGCCGCCTATCAATGCTCGATCGTTTTCTCACGCTCTGGATATTCCTGGCCATGGCCTTCGGAGTAGGCCTGGGATACTTCATCCCCAGAGTTGGGCATGTCATTAACTCGTTGCAGGCGGGAACCACTTCCATACCTATCGCTGTGGGACTTATTCTCATGATGTATCCCCCTCTGGCCAAGGTGAGATACAAGGAGATGGGCCGGGTTTTCCGCGACTGGCGCATACTGGGCTTATCGCTGGTGCAGAACTGGATCATTGGGCCGGTGCTCATGTTTTTCCTGGCTATCCTCTTTCTTGGATTCTTGTGGCCATATCCTGAATATATGATGGGCTTGATCATGATAGGGTTGGCTCGCTGCATCGCCATGGTCATAGTGTGGTGTGATCTGGCCGGAGCAGATAGTGAGTATTCCGCCGGGCTGGTAGCTTTTAACTCGGTCTTTCAGTTGATTTTCTACTCAGTTTACGCGTACATCTTCATAACGGTGCTGCCAGTGAAGTTTGGGCTTGAAGGGGTCGTGGTGCATGTCACCATCGCACAGGTCGCTCAGAGCGTGTTTATCTACCTGGGCATACCATTTTTCGGGGGCATGATTACCCGTTTTGTGCTCATCAAACGCAGGGGACGGGAGTGGTATGAGCAGAAATTTATCCCCAAGATAAGTCCGGTCACCCTTATCGCTCTGCTGTTTACCATCTTGGTGATGTTCTCCCTCAAGGGCGAGATTATCGTGGAGCTTCCCCTGGATGTGGTGCGCATCGCCATTCCTCTACTTATCTATTTTGTGGTCATGTTCTTCGTATCGTTCTACTTGGGGAAGAAGATCAGCGACGACTATCCCAAGGTAGCAGCCATTGCTTTCCATGCCTCCGGCAATAACTTCGAGCTTGCGATAGCTGTGTGTGTTGCTATCTGGGGCATAAATTCAGGACAGGCCTTCGCCGCAGTTATCGGCCCACTGGTAGAGGTGCCGGTGCTAATCAGCCTGGTAAATGTAGCCCTCTACTTCCAACGAAAGTATTTTGCCCTGGAGACAGCACCTGTGTAGCGCCATACCCAGCTAATTTGACAAAAGTGAGGACTAGCTGTGCTCCTGGGAAGCTGCGCCATCACCCATATTCTGGAATGCATCGCCGACCCGACCAAGATCAGGGTGGTTGCCTCGCTTGCATTATTTGTCAAGTACATGATAAACTTTGGAATAATTGATAAATAATGCCAACATAGCAAAAACATTTGTCAAGAATCAGGCCTGTTCATACATGAGAATGATTCACAGAGTCATAAGCATTCAGGCAGAGTTGTTATGAGCACACGCCATTTTCCCAGTCTCGATCCATTAGATATTCGGATAATGGGAGAGCTTGAGTCGGATGCCAGGCAAACCTACAAAGATCTAGCAGTTAAGTTGGGCGTGAGCAGGCCTACCATCACAAACAGGGTGAGACGACTCCTAGATAGCGGTGTTGCCAGGATTATCTGCTGGGCTGACCCCGTGGCCCTGGGGTACAAGTTCATCGTAACCTTGTCAATTTATGCCCAGCCAGGGCGGATCAGCGACGTGGCGAACAATCTGGCGGCCCGTGAACAAGTTCTACACATCCATTTGTGCACTGGCCGCTTCAACATCTTTGCGTGGGCTATGTTTAGAGACAGGGAAGACCTGTCAAACTTCCTCTTAAATGAGCTGGGATCTATTTCCGGAGTACTGCACGTTGAAACGATGTTAACACTTCAGGAAGTCAATATTTCCCCCAGGCTGCTGACAGATGAAAAGGAACCGCGCCATCTGGAAAATCCGGCGAAAGAGTTGGACGATCTGAACCTTAAATTGATAAAAGAACTCCAGATGAACGCTAGACAAAAGGCTCGCCACCTTGCCCGGAAACTCGGGGTATATGAGAGCACAATACTCAGAAGGATCCAAAGGCTTGTGAATGAGAACGTCATCCAAATCATAACAGTCATTCATCCGTCAGCGCTGGGATACGAGGTCATTGCGACAATATGCCTGAAATGCAATCCAGATAAAGTTAAGGAGATAGCCGATACAGTTGCATCCTACAGGCAGGTCCAATACACGGGTATGTGCGCAGGCCGATACGACTTAATAACTTGGGGGGTGTTCCGAAAGCTGAGCGATTTACGGCATTTCATCACCGTTGAACTTGGCAGTATTCCCGGCTTGAAAGACACGGAAGCCATGATTAATTACAAGGTAGTCAAACTCTTAAGCCAGCTTTCTACGTAATGAAGAGCTCGGCAAGAGATCGGGGGAGCACTTTAATAAAAGAATAAGGCCATCCGGGGAGAGCATGAATGATCTCACAGGAAGGTGAATGGAACCTTGGTTCCATTCTGGGGGTTGCAGGGGGTAATCCCCCTGAGAACCTTTTTCCACCCCCTCTTACGCCTAAGAGGGGGAGCTAGAGGGGGTGTTCATCTGTTGCCTCCATGCCGACGGGTGGAAGCCAATCGCTGTTTTCGGGGGGTCTAAGCGTTATTGCCATCATACTATAAATTTGATAAGATGATATCTAGGGTTTTAATGTCTATGCCCCATTCTCCAAAAGAAGGCCTCGTGTTCCGGACAACTCAAGTGATTCTATTCAGGAGGTGAAAATTGAAAAAGGTCAGAGTTGGCGCAGGTTCGGCAGGGTGGCCCGATATGGCTGACCCGGCACTGGTGTCAGCCGAACGGGGTGAACTTGACTACCAGGGGTTTGACCACCTGGCGGAATTGACCATGGCAATCCTGGAAAGACAGAAGGTCCGCAACCCCACCCGGGGCTACATTCCAGACGTTATCCCTCTGATGAAAAAGCTGCTACCTATTTGGAAGAACAAGCGGTTCAAGATTGTTACCAACGGGGGCGGTGCTAACCCTGAGCAGTGTGCGGTGGAGGTGATGAAGATAGCCAAAGATTTGGGGTTGGTGGGGATGAAGATAGGAGTAGTAACAGGTGATGATATCCCTGTGAAACAACTGGACAGCCTTAGAGCCCAGGGGATCAAGTTCAAAAACTCGGAAACCGGCGAGGAAGATATTGACCGGGTGAAAGACAAAATTGAGGCTGCCTACGTCTATATCGGCGCCGACCGTGTTGTTGAGGCCTTAAATGCTGGGGCCGACATGGTGATTGGGGGCAGGCTGTCCGATAATTCCCTCTTTGTTGGTCCCTTCATGCACGCCTTCGGCTGGAAATATGAAGACGAGTACTGGGATCGCATCGGCGCTGGTGTGGCCACTTCCCATCTGCTGGAATGCGCCGGCTGGAGCACCGGCATCTGCTCCACCCAGTGGGAGAAAGTTCCCGAGCCCTGGAATCTGGGTTTCCCCATCGCCGAGATGTCTGAAAATGGCGAGGCCATCATGTGCAAACCCCCCGGGACAGGTGGCCTGATGAGTGAATACACTATGAAGGAGCACTTGGTCTACGAGGTGCATGACCCCCAAAATTACCTCATGCCCGATGGCATCGCTGACCTCACCGCTCTAAAGGTGGAGCAAGTGGGGGATAACCGGGTCAAGATAAGCAAAGCAGGGACCAAATCCAGAGGCAAGCCCCGGCCCAAAACGCTCAAGTTCTGCCTGGCTCATGCCGATGGCTTCATCATGACCTACATAATGGTAGTCTCCGCACCCAAAGCCCTGGAGCAAGCCAGGAGGGTTGAGGACTATCTCCAGAGAAGGCTGAAGATCAGGGGGGCGAAACCTAAGGATATGTTGATCTCATATGTTGGGATCAACTCTCTCCACGGGCCCGCTGCACCCATGCCTAAAGAGGAGCCCAATGAGGTGGCGATCAGGTTTGCCTTCAAGGCTGATACCGAGGAGGAGGCCCGCCTGTATCAGAATGAGGCCACCCTCACCTGGTATGCCGCCGGAGTGGGAGCTGCCTTCACAGCGCCCGACGTCAGACCGGTCATGGCTCTCTGGCCTACCTTGGTGCCACGAGAGGCTATACCTACCAAACTTGAGATGAAGGAGGTCAAGTGAGATGGCCAAGAAGAAAGTGCCTTTGAAGGAGTTGTGCTTCGCCAGAAGCGGCGACAAAGGTGATATCTCCGACATCGGCCTGATGGCCTTCAACGAGAAGAATTACCAGATCCTCAAGAAGCAGGTTACTCCGGAGCGTGTCAAGGCGCATTTCAAGGACTGGAACAAAGGGGCAGTGGAAATCTACGAAATGCCCAATATCCTCTCCCTGGAGATAGTATTGCGCAACGCCCTTGGTGGTGGGGCCACCAAGACCCTCCGCCTCGACCAGACAGGCAAGGCTATGGGCAATGCCATGCTCTGGATGGAGGTAGAGGTAGACTAGAGTAACCTGACCCAGGTGTATAAATCAAGGAGGTTGCCATGCCTTTATCTGGGAAGGATATCCTTCTTTATGAGAAAAAAGATCATATTGTAACCATCACCCTCAATCGCCCCGAACGGATGAACTCCTTCACCCTGGAGCTTTTCGACCTTTGCAACGAGGCCTGGTCACGCTTTCGGGACGACGATGACGCCCGGGTAGCCATAATTACCGCAGCCGGCGACCGGGCCTTTAGCACCGGCATGGACCTCAAGGAGCAGTCAGAGCGGGTGGCTAAAGACCCCAGCTACGATATAGTGAAGCTCAGGCCAGGCGTGTTGGATGGACTCGAAGGCATGCCCAGGGGCAACAGGGTGCACAAGCCGGTGATTGCCGCAATCAATGGCATCGCCACGGCCGGAGGATTCCAGATTACCATGCAGAGCGACATCAGGGTCGCTTGCAATGAGGCCAAGTTCGGGGTGAGCGAAGTAAGGGTTGGGCGAGGCGCTCCCTGGGCCGTGCCGTTGCTCTTTCAGATGCCTCAGCCCATCGCCGCTGAGATTCTGATGACCGGAGATCTGATCCCGGCTCAGCGACTTTACGAGGTGGGCTGGATCAATAAAGTGGTCCCCAGAGACCAGCTTATGCCCACTGCTATCAAGATAGCGGAAATGATCCGGGAAAATGCACCTCTTTCTGTCAAGGCAGCCAAAGCTATGCTTACCAAAGTGTCCGACATGGTGGTACAAAATGGCCTGGAGATGGCCAAGCTCATCTATGCCCCGGTTTATGCCAGCGAGGATGCTATAGAGGGACCTCGATCCTTTGCTGAAAAGAGAAAGCCGGTGTGGAAGGGGAAATAAAGAGGCAGAGTAACTTCGTGAAAGGAGTGACCAGCCGTGGATTTTGAATTCACTGAAGAACAGAAAATGTGGCGCAAGATGCTCCAGGACTTCGTGGAGAAAGAGGCCGGCAGGGAATACGCCAGGCAGTGTGATATGGAAGGGCGCTACCCTCAGAGGTTGTGGGAGAAGGGGGTAGAGCAGGGCTTCATGGGTCTTATGATCCCCCAGGAGTATGGAGGCATGGGGGCCGATGCCATTCATTTCGCTATATTCTCTGAATGTTTGTCCAAGTATAGCTATGAGATGGCCTCCATCTTCACTGTGCCTATGTTCTGTGCTATGAATGTGGTGCACCATGGCACCCCAGAGCAAAAGAAGCGCTACCTGCCACTGTTCATCGAAGGAAAACAGCGCTTCTCCATCTCCATCACTGAGCCTGATGCCGGCGTTGACGCCGCTTCAGTCTCTACCTTCGCCGAGCTCAAAGGGGATCATTTCCTGGTCAATGGCGCAAAGCAGTTTTCCACTGGCGCCCACCTGCCCAACAACATTATGGTGATGGCAACGAGGACTGACCGGAATGTACCCAAGCAGAAAGGCATCACCGCTCTTCTAGTTCCCAATAACCTGCCTGGGGTAGAATGCAAGGTGTTGCCACTTATAGTGAGAAGAGCCGTAGGGACTTGCGCCGTCTTCCTGCAAGATGTCAAGGTTCCCAGAGAAAACCTGCTGGGAAAGATAAACGGCGGCTGGGAGATAATGACCGGCCATCTGGACCTGGAACGCATGGCCAATGCCGCTGCCAATGTGGGGGAGGGCCAAGCAGCCCTGGATGACGCAGTCAGCCATGCCAAGACCAGGGTTCAGTTCGGCCAGCCTATCGGCAAGTTCCAGGAGATCGGGCACAGGCTGGGTGAGCTTTGGGCAGAGCTAGAGGCGGCTCGACTGTTGACCTACCGCCTGGCTTGGCGCGTCTCCAAAGGTATGCCCAGCCGGGCTGAGGCCAGCCAGGCTAAGCTGATCGCCAGCGAGACCTTCTACCGCATCACCACAATGGGCATGCAGGTATTCGGTGGCTACTCCTTCCTTCCTGAGTCCGACATGGAGCGCCACTGGCGCATTTCCAAGCTGATGGTGATCGGAGGCGGCACCAGCGAGATTCAGCGCATGATCCTATCCCGCTCACTGGGGATGTAAAATAGAAAGAGATCCAGGAAACTTCCTGGCGGGGGCTGGGGGTGTCCCTAGCCCCCTCTCAATTTCCCCTCACCCTAACCCTCTCCCGCGAGGAGAGGGAATTAGAGGGTACAGACTAAAACTCCCTCGCCCACTGGGAGAGGGTCGGGGTGAGGGAGATGAAACAAAGACTGTTGTGGAGTCATGATGCCAGATGAAAGAAGATTTTGCCTCCATTATTGAAAACACCTTTCGGCTGAAGGAGAACGAAGGCCAGGACAAGGTTATCAGCCTGGCAGAAGCAATCAGGCGAAATGTCAAGCCGGGGATGACTATCTACGTAGAAGAAGGCGCCAACGCAGCTATCCGAGACATCTTGCGACAGTTTTGGGGCAGCAGGCCGCAATTTACCCTGGTCATGGCGGTGACGTCAGGCGACGCCCTCGACTTGGTTGCCTCAGGCTTGGTTAAGAAGGTCGTCGCTGCAGCTTGCGTCGAGCAGCGCCCTATGCTGGGCCCCAGCCCAGCGATAAAAAGAGCCTCTCAGCAGAAGAGCGTGGAGATTGAAGACTGGTCTCTCTATTCCCTCATGTTGAGACTAATGGCAGGGGCTTTAGGGATTGGATTCATGCCCACCAAATCGCTCCTGGGTAGCAGCCTGACTGAGGCCAACCAGGATTCCTTTAAAGCCATGGACGATCCCTTCGGCAGCGGACAACGCCTGGGGCTGGTGAAGGCCCTCAACCCTGACCTGGCCATAGTTCATGCCCTGGTTGCTGACCGCTATGGCAATACCATTATGTCCACACCCCCCAAGGCATGCTATGCGGGATGGGGAGCCAGAGCCAGCAAGGGTGGTGTGGTGGTAACGGTGGAGAAGCTGGTTTCTACGGATTTTATCCGGCGACATGCTGGTTTGGTGACGTTGCCTGGCCAGGTGGTCAACTCTGTTTCAGTGGCACCCTTCGGTGCCCACCCTGAAGGGCTGATGAACAAGGGAACCGCCGCTTTCAAGAGCTATGGTGAGGATCACCAGTTCATGGATGAAGTCCGAAAGGCCAGGCGTGACCCCAGCCAACTTAATGCCTGGGTGAAAGAGTGGGTGCTGGATTGTCCCTCTCATGAAGAGTATCTGAAAAAACTGGGCAGCGCCAGGCTTTCCCTGCTCAGAACCAGAGCTGATAGAGACGCCTGGGAGAAGACCTTAGAGCCACTATTGAATAATATCTCTACCAGCCAAGAATACAACGCCACTGAGATGATGATTGTGACCGCTGCCCGCAAGGTGAGAGAGAAAGTTCTTCAGAGAGGTTATCGTACCTTGCTCGTCGGCGCTGGCACACCTCTGGCGGCAGCTTGGCTGGCTTACTTCCAGCTCAGAGAAGAGGGCTATGATATTGAAGTGACTAATGGCTCTGGGCAATTCGGCTACATGCCCCGCCCCGGCGACCCCTCGACCACCAACTACCACAGCCTGGTTACCTGCAAGATGCTGTGCGACGTAATGCAGGTCTATGGCTGGCTGGTGGCAGGCACTGACAAATGCCTGTCGGTGTTGGGGGGAGCCGAGATCGATAAGCAGGGCAACATCAACAGCACCCTGACCAGCAGCGGTGCTCACCTGGTAGGCTCGGGAGGAGCCAACGATGCCAGCAATGCCGCTGAGCTTATGCTGGTGGTGACCCAATCTCCCCAGCGCTTTGTGGACAAGGTCTCCTACGTGACCGTCCCGGGGAGCAAGGTGACCATGTTGATATCCGATCTGGGTATTTTTGAAAAACCTGCCCCCGATAAAGAGTTCATACTCACTGCCTATTTCCCCCAACTTGGTGACAAAGAGAATGCCCTCCGCCGCATCAAAGAGCAGTGTGGCTGGGAACTGAAGGCCTCGGCTGACCTGAAACAGGTGGCCCCGCCCGCGCAGGACGAGCTGACCCTGCTCAGACTGCTTGATGCCGGCTCTGCCTTGATCCGAGCAAGATAGGGCAGGGGATTCCACAAGGGGCGTCCGCCAGAGGCGGATGGCGGGGGAGGGTGTCCCCCCAGATATACCTGGGCGGGTGGGTGGAAAAAGGTTTCTAAATACCCTTCACACTGCGTCTTGACGCCGTACTTTAAGGGAGCTATGCTATCTAGTATCATCATCTACACATGGAGAAGCGTATGAGACTCAGCGCAGAGGAAGTGAGACACATCGC
>Ga0209777_10004873_pt1 | contig 15719 bp, 10 predicted proteins | sample FrelakmetHBP12HB_FD_187147 | JGI IMG/M metagenome (GOLD analysis project Ga0209777, IMG submission 187147) | Freshwater lake sediment microbial communities from the University of Notre Dame, USA, for methane emissions studies -HBP12 HB (SPAdes)... | ecosystem: Environmental > Aquatic >... | reverse complement strand
AGTTAAAAAGGGTTGTATTTTCTGATGAGGATTCGAGATAATCATGACCGCAGAAAATACCACCCTTTTTAACTTTAGGGTACCATGCAGCTAGGTCGGCTTTAACAGATTCATATTTATGATCTGCATCAATAAAAACAAAATCAAAGAAGCCATCTTCAAATAATTTAGCAGTATCTACAGATAGTTCTCTTATCATAACTGCACGTTCATCAAAGCCATAAACATTCATAAATGTTTTAGCCATACAATTTAATTGTAGGTTGTGATCACCGTTAGCAATGTCTGTATATTCTTTCTGATGTCGCCAACAATCTACAAGGTATAGTTTTTTACCCATCCATGTTTTGAGAAGATACTGAGAAAAAACCCCTTCTTGAACACCTATCTCAGCACCATAGCCGGTAAGATTTAACTTATTTAATAGATGTGGTAGATCTTCTTTGAATTTTATAGGATGTTCTTGGCCGCTAAAATCTTCAGATAAAAAATCCTTAGCCCTAGCAATACAATCTTTAGCCGTTTCAGTTATTACACTTAGATGTAACATTTTTGATTCATCGGAAATACCCGCTGTTTTTAGTCCGTATTTAGCACAGTTTGTACTGAGTACATACTCATCCATAATATGGTGACGAGTTTTGCCAAAAATTTCTTTCATTTCTTCGAAAGTTAAAGGTAATGGTTCCCATATGTCATGAGTCATCGCTGATGTAACAATAAAATTACCTGCTATACCCTTATTGCGCCCATCTCGTACAAACCATTTATTAGCTTGAAACAAAAAAGATGCTTTGTATTCTTTTTCAAATCCAACATGATCTTGAGGAATTATCTGTGTAACATCGTGATATGTAGGTTTGATTACAGTATCCGCATCGATAAGAATATTCCAAAAGTATTCTTTACCTAATTCGTATACTTGAAGTTTTTCATATGTAATAGGAAATTCAGGAAATTTCCTTTCAGTAATATAATGCATTTCTGCACCTATTCTTTTTGCATATGCTTCGATTGTAGGTAGCGTAATATCACATAATTCTTTAAAGTAGTCTCCAATTAAGAGAACCCATACTGCTTTTTTCATTGCAAACCTCGTTTTATGGTTACTTGATAGTATTTAAAAGTATCAACACATTGAAAGAAGTGCAAGCCAATTTTGTACTACTTTTGATGTTCTAAATTTGTCAACTCCCGCTACTATTGGTGTTCCATTTAAATACCAATCCATAAAGGTATCTCTAACATTGGGGAGATGATTGCAATCTATAATGGGGTTGTTAGGATGTAATATTTCTCTGGCAGCACCGTGGTAATGCGTTAGTACTGGTGTACCTACAGCATTAGCCTCTGCGTAAATTAAACCAAAAGTTTCAGGAAAAATTTTATTAATATAGAAAACACAAAATGCTTCTCGAACGTGTTTTATTATTTGATTATAGGGTAAACACCCAAGGTCGATTGCATTTGGCGGGGTTTGATGTGGCCACATGATATAACCCGGATTTGAGTAATAAAGAGTAAGTTGGGGTACAAGTGTTCGCATTAAACCAAACGCATATAAAGTATCAAAAAATCCTTTATGTGGTGAGCTAAAAAATACTAGCTTGTTTTTGTCTCTAGGGGTATTGTCTTCGTATAGATCATCATCTATGACATTATAGATGCATACGTGGTTTATATCGGGGAGAAGTTTTTTATTAATTTCTAGTAGATGATTAGAAACTGAAATAAGAGTTCCTTTATTTTCCTTTAGGAGTTCTCCAATTTCAATCAGATCCTCATCAAAATTCTGACATAGTACATGTACTTTAACTTTAAACTTTTTAACAAAGTCATCAATTTTTCTTACGCAAATAACAACATCGGGATCATTTAGATAGTCTAATGGTACATAACTAACTTTAGTTGTGCTATCTACCTCCGTTCGATATTTTTGTGCTACTGTAATATTATGATAATTTGACAGAGCTTCAGCTATTCTTATTACAGTAGCTTCAGTTCCACCTATTGCATTTGTTTGAAATGTTTTCGAACCGTAGGAAAAAGTAGAAGCACAATCATAAAACAATATCTTCATAAAACATCTTCTTTTAAACTTTTTAGGATTTGTTTCGCAGTTGGATGGCAACAATAGGGGTTATTATAATTCTTACATAGGTCAACTCGTAACCCCTCTGGAAAAGCTTTTAATGCATTGACTCCACAAGGCCAACAATCAGGTCTGTTATTGATTGCAACAGCCTTGTACCAAGGAGTACATCTTCTATAAGGTAGTACGAAATGAGGGTGCTTTGTTGTGAAAATCCCTAGAATCCAAATATCGGTTGCACCTGCTAAATGTATCGGTGAAGAGTCATTTGATATCAATACTCTTGAATGTTTTAAAAGTGCTAGTGTTTCGCTAACTGTTAACTTATTTCGGGCATCAATTATGTTTTTATTATCAGGTACAGAGAAATCAAGTACCCCAATCTTTTCTGGTCTGCCCGGACCTTGATAGGGACCACCTTGACCAATTATAACTATATGATTATTTTCGTTAATTAATAGTTGAATAAGTTCCAACCAAACCTTATCTGCAATTGTTCTAGTAGGCCAAGTTAAACCGGGATGCAGTACAATAGCTGAGTTGAGCCATTTCAACGTACAATTTAATTTTTTTTGCATTGTTTCAGTAATAGCTTGTGTAGAGTCTAGACGGATTTCTCTTTTTCCCGGCGGTAACGGACGATTTAATGCAAGGTACGAAGTTAATTCTGTTGACGACATATTGCTATGTGTCATACCGCCCATTTGCATAGAGATATCTGGTCCGCAGTAAGTATAGTATTGTAAGGTTTCTGCTGGGTATTCTGTTACATCTTTAGGTACAATCCCATCAATTTTATAACCTTTAAGATTATCCCACAGTTCAGACCAATGACTTTTTATAAGTAAATAATCATGTGGGTGTAATCTACGAAGTTCTCGAACTATTGGTTCAGCACAGATTTGATCTCCTAAACCACCACCCATATTAACTATCACGGGTCGGGGTATGTGGTAATCTTTTTCTTTTAAAGATTCCCATATGTTTAAATCTTCCTGAACTATACGCTTAAGATTTTCTACACCCGTTTGCTGCATTAGTTGAGAATAGTGAATAATGTAAAACTCAAACCTTTGATAATGATTTGAAAATTGATCAAAATATGGCATTCGATTAAAACGTGGACCAATATCTAAAATGTAGTCATGGTTTGTATTGTTTAAGTAATAGTTGAAATCTTCTTCTGATGTAATGTTAAAAAGATGATCAATATGATCTGCATCTACTACAATAACACCGGTAGAATACCAGCGATTACTCCATGGTTTAGGATCGGGTAGATTTTTTGTAGATGCAAATGCAGTTAAATCTGAAGCTACATGCTGCCCGTAATTGTAAGCACCAATCCAACCTTTAGGTACTACTTCAAATAATGATGGAGTATCAGGTCTAATGATTATATCTGAATGAACAAAAATAATTCTTTCATAATCATACTCAGATAGTTGAAGTATACTTGATAGAACTATAAATTTTGCACCAATCCGTTTAGCATATGCTTCTACTGTAGGGTGCGTTATTTTTGCTATTTCCTGATAGTCATTATATGTAATAGTAGCTAATAGTTTCATTTATTTTCTTTCTTCAACATATGATTCGCTTTCATATATCTTTGTGCCATTTCAATACCTCTGTCCTCACCATGTTCATCACTAGTAACTTCTAGATGATAAAATTTACCTATAGTTTCTGGAAATGTCACGCCAGTATATTTGAGATTAAAACGAGCTAAATTGGTAGCTATACAATACTCATCAACTTGAAATGGGTTTTTTAAAGTTGGGACTACTTCAAATGCTTTTTGTTGAAGCGGTGTCCATATATCATGATTCATTTGATGGGCTACAATAAAATTAGCGGCTAATGCGACTACACCACTATGTCGTTTAAAATAAGTATTGTCAGGAAAATGGAGTGATCTTATGTATGAAGTATAACATCCAATAATATGTGGTTGTAAAAAAGTAGTTATATCAGGCATGTCAGGATGGACTAACAGATCCGCATCTAATAAAATATTCCATTCGGCATTACTGCCATCTCTATAGATTTGCATTTTTTCATATGTTATGGGCCAATCGGGAAATTTTTTCGTGGTGATTAAGTTAAAGTGTGCATTGATTTTTTTGGCATACGCTTCAATAGTAGGCAAAGTTAGAGCACATAGTCTAGGCATGTAATTATTTACATATAGTACATGAATTATTTTATCCATTGGTAATATTTCTCTTGTTATACTAATTTAGTTTCAAAGAAATAAAATATATTATTTGTATTATTTTTACAAGGGTTGTTATGCTCGATGGGAAATATGCCATAATGTAAAACAAAGATATCGTTTTTCTGGGGTAGTTATAAAATAGTTATCTTTAAGGTAGCGATGATTTATTAATAAAGAGGTAAAATATATGATACACTCATCAGTATATTTCGAGATAACCGGCGAAACGGGTGTTCAGGGTAGTACAGGTAATGATGGCGCTACTGGGGTTCAAGGAATCCAAGGAAATGTTGGAGCTACGGGGATAGGTATTGCTGGCACTACCGGAGTTCAGGGTATCCAAGGTGATCGTGGATATACTGGTTTACAAGGTATCCAAGGTGATCAGGGTATTCAAGGCAATGACGGTGTTACCGGTATTCAAGGAATTCAAGGAAATGCCGGAACTACAGGAGTAGGTATTGCTGGCGCTACCGGAGTTCAAGGTATCCAAGGCAATAGCGGGGTTACTGGGGTTCAAGGAATTGACGGGGCTACAGGAGTTCAAGGTAGTGTTGGAGATACGGGGGTTCAAGGCACACAGGGTACACAGGGATCAACAGGGGTAGCCGGAGCTACTGGGGTTCAGGGAATACAAGGCACACAGGGTTCAACTGGAGTAGCGGGGGCTACGGGTATTCAGGGTGTTCAAGGCACACAGGGTTCAACCGGAGTAATTGGATATACTGGGGTTCAAGGCATTCAAGGCACACAGGGATCAACCGGTGTAGCCGGAGCTACTGGGGTTCAAGGCATTCAAGGTACACAGGGATCAACTGGAGTAGCTGGATCTACTGGTGTTCAAGGTATCCAAGGCACACAGGGTTCAACTGGAATAGCTGGGTCTACCGGTGTTCAAGGTATACAAGGTAATCAAGGAAACACAGGGGTTCAAGGAATCAATGGAGCCACTGGGGTAGGAACTCAAGGATCAACAGGGGTAGCTGGGTTTACTGGACTTCAAGGCACCATTGGACCCATAGGAGTTACAGGATTTGGTATTACTGGTCCACAAGGTGTAGGACAAACCGGTATTCAAGGTACTACTGGACTTCAGGGTACAGGTCAAACTGGACTTCAAGGACTTACTGGACTTCAGGGTACTTCTTCATCTTCTACATGGACGCAGTATACTAGTAATTATTCGGCAAATGCTAATGATAGTGTAGCAGTTAGTACTACTGGTGGTAGTTTTACAGTTACCTTGCCGGGTAGTCCAAGTGCAGGTACTTCAGTTAGAATTTGTGATGTTGGTGGTGCTTGTTCTATGAATCCATTAAGTGTAGCAGGAAATGGAAATAATATTGCAAATTCTTCTTCGAATTTTATAATAGATGTCAATTGGAGTAATATCACTCTTATTTATTTTTCGGGTAACTGGGCACCAGTTCGATAAAAACATACACCATTACTTAGTAGTGGTTTATTAATTTAAGAGGGATTTTTAAATGGTATTTGCAACAAATTGGTTTTCTAAAACAGCCAAAGCACAAGAAGGTGCTGCATCGACAAAAGTAGCTGATGGGATGTATTTGGTTAATCTAGTTGACACACAATTAAATCTTTTGAGTACGCCAATATATTCATACCAAACATCTGTTCCTTTTATGATAAATAATATTCAGTATTTCAAATATAAACAACTTCTTCGTTATGAGGTTATAGATAATGCTCAGACTATCAATGCAGGGGCAGCATTAGTAAGTGATTATTTGTGGTGTTGGGGAAGAGATGATCAGGGTGGATTAGGGAATAATACAACAACAAATACGTCATCCCCTGTTTCAGTATTCGGTAATAACTTGTTTAGTCAGGTTGTAACCCAAAATCAAGATAATCCTAGTACTCAGTTTAGAGCCGCATTGGATTTTAATGGTCTAGCATGGACATGGGGTTTAAATAGTAGTGGTCAATTAGGAAATGGAACCACCACAAATATGTCTTCTCCAGTATCTGTTATTGGTGGGTATCAGTTTTGTACAATTGGTACAGGTGATGCTTTAATGTTAAGTGCATTGGATTTATCGGGTAATGCGTGGACATGGGGTTATAATTATAATGGTGAACTAGGAAATAATAACTCAGGTGGTTCTGCTAATACCTCATCTCCAGTAGCTGTTGCAGGTGGTTTAAATTTTGTAGCAATAAGAGGAAATACAGCTATTGATATTAGTAATAATGTTTGGGCTTGGGGGTTGAATAACAATGGTCAAGTAGGAGATGGTACTACTACTAATAGATCAGTACCAGTATTGATGCAAGGTTTTCCCGGTTCTGGTAGATATACGACGAATATAGCAAGGGGTCAAAGTTTTGCAGTAATGATGACAAATAAAGGTATATGCTATACGGTAGGTGCAAATAACTATGGTCAGTTGGGTGATGGTACAACTACAAACAGATCATCACCAGTAGCCATGATAGCCGGTACAAATAAATTTGTTCAAATAGCTTGTGGCGCTTTCCATGCTTTGGGATTGGACACTTATGGGACTGTTTGGACGTGGGGTAATAATACCTATGGGCAATTAGGAAACAATACAAATAACAGTTCATCATCTCCCGTTTCAATTTTTTCAAACAATAAATATGTTATGATAGGGGCATCAGCAAATACATCTGTTGCTGTTGATGCTGATGGTTATATTTGGAGTTGGGGAAATGGCGTATATGGTATTTTAGGTAATAACAATACTATAGATTGTTCTTCACCTGTATCTGTTTTAGGTGGTTATCGAAGTCGGTTACAAAAAATATATTATTAAACTTTTTAAAGAGGTATTGAACATGGTAAACGCTTCTGACATATACGGTGAAAACAATGCTAAAGAGGGAAGGATTTCTGCTAAAAACGCATTATCATATGCATCTTCTGAGTTAATAGATATTATTGGAGATTTATTATCCACCCCTATTTATGCATACCAATCATATCCTGAAATAATTAACAATGTTGCTATAACTAAATACCAGCAATTTATAAGATCGGAAGTTCCTTCTAATGCACAAGTAGTTCAAGTAAATACTGCATTAGCATATAATGATTATTTGTGGACATGGGGTTCAAATAGTTCGGGTCAACTTGGAATTAACTCGACTACCAACAGTAGTTTACCTGTTTCAGTTTATATAAATACTAGTGTTATGCAGGTAGTATCTAATACAAGTACGGTTGCTGCGCTTGACAATAACGGCTATGTTTGGACATTTGGTGACAATACATATGGTGGGATTGGGAATAATACTACTACAAACTTGTCCTCTCCTATATCTATTGGTGCATATATTGGTGCATACCAATTTGTTACTATTTCTAATGTGACTAATACTTTTGCTGCTTTGGATATGTTTGGTTTTGCTTGGGCTTGGGGTTATAATACTAATGGTGAGTGCGGTGATGGTACTACTGCAAATAGATCTAATCCAACGTCTAATGCAGGTGGTAAAAACTTTGTAGCAATTCAAGGAACACTTGCAATTGATACTAATAATGCATGTTGGGGATGGGGCTTAAATACTAGTGGTCAAGTAGGGGATGGAACCACTGTAAGCAGATCATTGCCAACAGCTATGGCTGGATCAGCAGCTACCTCAAATAATGTTGCAATAGCAAAAAGTACTTATTTTGGATTGACATTAACTTCGGATGGTTACTGTTATTCATTTGGTAATAATTCTAATGGATCTTGTGGTGACAACACTACAAATAATAGATCAGTACCAGTTAGTGTTTTAGTAGCTGCAAAATTAGTTCAGATAGCAGTTGGCGATTACCATGCTCTTGCATTAGATGAAAATGGATTAATATGGTCTTGGGGATATAATAATGCAGGTCAATTGGGAAATGGTACAACTTCAAATACATCATCACCGGTTACTATAAACAAGGGTGTTATAAAATTTGTTCAAATAGGAGCAAAAGGTAGCTCATCAGTAGCAACAGATGTTGATGGTAATATATGGGTCTGGGGTAATTTAGCAATAGGTGGATCGGCATCAAATCCTGTATCTGTTAGTAATTTTAAAGCTAGGTTGAAACGAATATATTAAGGAGTTTTGAATGGCATATATTCCAATAAGAATCCCAAAAGTACCAAGCCCCGTTAAAGATATTTCAATAATAGGTGGTGCTACTACCGGTGCTTTACTTGTTTTAGATTCATCTGGGTATATCTGGGGTTGTGGTTCGAATGATTATGGTGGATTAGGTATATTTAGTACTGTCAGTAAATCTTCATTTACTCCGGTTATTAATGAACAAGTTAGTTTTACAAAATTATCTTCTGGTGATGGTGCTGTTTGTGCTTTAGATAGTTCTTCATATGCGTGGGCATGGGGATATAATACGGGTGGTCAACTTGGGCTTGGAAATTTGACACCATCAGGAACAGTTCTGGTGCCCAATCAAGTATCCGGTGGGAACCAATGGCAAACTGTAAAAGGTATTATTGGTAGTTTTTCAGGTCTTGATTCATCTTCTTATGCGTGGGCTTGGGGTGGAAGTTTTTCTAATAGCTCGCCGATTTCGATATTGGGCGGTAAACAATTTACAACTCTTGTTTCAGGTTATGAGAGTTTTGCTGCATTAGATATATCCGGTTTTGCTTGGACTTGGGGTGGGAATACGTATGGTGGGTTAGGAAATAACACTGCTGCAACTAACTATTCTTCTCCAATATCTGTTATAGGTGGGTTGGCATTTTCGTCTATAACTGGGGCGGATAATAGTGGTTATCATTTTATTGCAATAGATAATTCTTCATATGCATGGGCTTGGGGTTATAATAATAGAGGACAAATAGGTGATGGAACTTTAATTAACAGATCTTCACCAGTATCTGTTCTTGGTAGTTCATGGGCAAAGATATTTGCTCTTGGTACTAATAATGTTGGTTTTGACAGTAATTCAAATTGTTATATATGGGGTTGGGCCGGAACAGGCGGTTATAATATAGATGGATCTAATATATCGCCAATATCTCCATACAAAACGCAATGCCCATTTAATCCTCTTAAGATGCTCGGTTCAAACTATGGCTATTTTTCTGCGATGGATACAAATTCATATGTATGGGCATGGGGGGCGAATACTTCAAGTATATTTGGGGGAATTATGCCTTCTGCTATTTCTCGTCCAAAATACCCCGCATACAGAAATCAAAAATATTCAACATATCAGTTATCTAATATAAATACTTTTTTACTACCGGCAGGGGGAATTATTTTAGATTCTTCTTCAAATACTTGGTTGTGGGGTAATAATACTTATGGTCAGCTTGGTAATAATACTACAGTTGATAGCTCAGTACCATTGTCACTGACAAATACTTTTAGGCAAATACTTGGTAGGTATAATACCGGTTCACCGGGTGCTACTGTAATCGGTCTTGATTTTTCATCATATGCGTGGGCGTGGGGATACAATGGATATGGTGGTTTAGGAAATAATAGTAGTACAAATAAATCTATTCCATATTCTGTTTGTGGCGGTAAACAATGGATTAAGGTTATTACAGCAGTAGATGCTTCATATGGTATTGATATTTCTTCATATGTGTGGGCGTGGGGATATAATACATATGGTCAATTAGGAAATAACACTAGGACAAGTTATTCTTCACCCATATCTGTTATAGGTGGTCGATTGGCAGTCGATATAGATGTTCTTCATGGCTATGCAGCAGGATACATGGACTCTGTAATAATGTTAGATTCGAATAATTATATATGGGCTTGGGGTTTTAATTCTAATGGCCAACTAGGAAATAATTCAAATTCACATGCATCTTCGCCTGTATCTGTTGTAGGTGGGAGACAGTTTTCTAAAATAACAGCAGGTAATGGTTTTTTTACTGCTTTAGATATGTCATCATATGCGTGGGCGTGGGGATATAATACTACTGGTCAACTAGCAATTAATGAAGTTGGTCAAGTGTCTTCACCAACATCTGTAGTTGGTGGAAGGCAGTTTGTAGCTTTAGCAAAGGTAACCGCTACTAACACTGCCAACAGTATGATGGCAGCTTTAGACGCTAGTTCGTATGCTTGGACTTGGGGTACAAATACTGCTGGTATCCTTGGTGATGGTACTACTTTTAACAAATCCTCACCGGTTAGTGTACTAGGTGGTTATCAATATTCATTTATAGGTATAGATTTAGGCGGTTTTTATGGGACGATTGGTAATTCTTATGCTGTTGTGAGTTCCCAACGATATGCTATATTCCAAAATGGTACAGCTACAGGAAGTGATAATTTCAGTTCACCTATACTTATGACATGGAAAAACAACTATCTGTTATCGCCTACTCCGGGTAATGTGACTAATCTTTTAGGAAGATAAATATGTTTAAAACAGCTAATATTAATAATGTTAAGACTAGTAAAATAAATGCTATAGATTTTCGTCTTGGGGGTAATACATATCCACATCTTTTTGTAATAGATAGTTCATCTACGATATGGTCATGGGGTGGTGGTGATACTACTTATTTAGCTGGTGGTAATACATTAGATAAAGTTCCTTTTGGAGAACCTATATATTTTGTAAGCCCATGGACACAATTTGCAGCAAGTATTTTACATTCGGTTTTTTTAGATTCTTCCTCTTATGCATGGGCATGGGGGGACAATGCTTATGGTGAACTTGGAACTAATACTACTACTAATGCATATCTTCCTGTTTCAGTAGTAGGTGGTAGACAATTTATATCTATAGATGCTGGTACAGCACTCAGCACTTTATATCCAAATACGTGTGCCTTAGATTCATCTTCTTATGCATGGACTTGGGGATATAATGGGGCGGGTCAATTAGGGGATGGTACTTCAATAGGTAAATCCTCCCCAGTTTCTGTTCTTAGTGGTCGTCAATTTATTAAACTAATTGATGGTTATTATTCAATGTGTGCCTTGGATGGTTTATCTTATGCGTGGGGGTGGGGTCAATCGGGATTTAATTCATCATCACCTATTTCAGTTGTCGGCGGTATTCAATGGAAACAAGTCAAACCCTTTGGTAGTAATAGTACCAGCGGTGGTTATATTGGTTTAGATATTTCATCCAACGTATGGGGTTGGGGGGATAATACTTATAATCCATTACTATTAGCTGCGGCTACTGGTACAACTGCATCTTCACCTGTACAACTTTTAAGTGGATCTAAATGGTTAAATGTATTTGCTAATACACGAAGTAATTCTATTTTTGCTATGGACTCATCATCGAAAATTTGGGCTTGGGGTTTAGGTTCTGGTATCGGGATTGGTACTGGTACCGGCAACATATATTCACCAATAATTATGTCTCAGTTTCCTGCAAATACTGTTAAAGTAGATTCTCTTACTATCAGTACAAGTAATGGTGGTGGTGTAGGACTAACAGCAGATAACAAATTCTTTTTCTGGTCTTCTTTTACTCCTACACTAGATCCCCCCCTTTCCGGTAGTACTAGTAATATAAATTTTTTTGGTAATCTTTTACAACGAAATAAATATATTCATACATATAATGCTACCAGCAATAATATTTGTTCTGCTACTAACTATGGATTACTTTTAGACACGTCATCATATTTATGGGCTTGGGGTGTTGATACAACATATACTAAAATTGCCAGTAAAAACCCTGCTACGTTTTTTATTCCAAATGTTTCTACCTTTATACAACCTAGAAAACTATATAGGTCTGTTTGGGGTAATGGTGCATTGGATGCAAATTCTTATGCTTGGACTTTTGGTGATAATACTAGTAATACACTCGGTGACGGCACAACACTTTCTAGATCCTCTCCCGTATCTGTTCTTGGTAATCAACAATGGTTATATATTATTAACAACGTAACTTATTATCATATGATTGGCTTAAATAATTCTAGTTATGCATGGTGTTGGGGTGCCAACGGTAGTGGGCAATTAGGAAATAATTCTATCATTGACACATATTCACCAGTATCTGTAGTGGGTGCTAGGCAATTCAAAACAGTTTGTGTTAGTGCAAGTTCTGCTGCGGGATTAAATTTGTCTGGTTATGCATGGGCTTGGGGCGCTAATAACACTGGTAGTTGTGGTGATGGTACTACCACTAATAGATCTTCCCCCATATCAGTAATAGGTGGTAGGGTTTTTACAAAATTAGTTGGAAATAATGATACTTTTCTTGCATTAGATCAATCTTCTTATGCGTGGGCATGGGGGAGTGATGGTAATGGTTGCTTGGGTAATGGTACTTATGCAAACACATCTTCTCCTGTATCAGTAATAGGTGGGAGACAGTTTGTAAATATTTTTGGAAATTGCTATATTAGTCTTTTTCTTGCATTAGATAACTCTGGTTATGCATGGGCGTGGGGTCGTAATGACTATGGGGGTTTAGGGGATGGTTCTTCCTCCCCAAGATCTTCTCCTACTAGTGTTAATGCGGCATTAAGGTGGTCAACATTAATACCGGGTCAAGCTAATAATTTTGGTGTAACAACCGGTTCTAGTGCTCTTTGGGGGTGGGGTCAAGGCGGAATAACTAATGGTTCGTTATTAGCAAATAATCAATCAACCCCAGTATTGGTTCCACTCAGTTTAATAAGAACAGAATTCGTTCAGCCAACAGATATTTTTGGTAAATTGGTTAAGTAATAAAATGGAGTTTTTATGGCTGTTTTAGATAAGTATACAACCGTAGGTGATATGCCGTTTTTTAACGGAACCAGAAAGTTTATTCAGTATATATGTAATCCAGAAGCTGTTAGTGGTTGCCCTGTTTATGCTTTAGATTCTTTTTCAATTCTTTGGGCATGGGGTGTAGATGGTAGTAGCTATGGTGTTTTGGGTAATGGTTCTGCATCAAGTAGTTCTGTTCCCGTATCTGTATTTGGTGGCCCTTGGAAAAAGATTGTCTGTACAGGTTCTTCTGTACTTGCGTTAGACACGTCAAGTTATGTGTGGGCTTGGGGTTATAATGGTAATGGTCAATTAGGTGATAATACCACTAGCAACAGGTCATCTCCAGTTAGTATAGGTTTTAAATTTTTAGATATTATTACATCTAATTCGGGAACAAGTTATGCTCTTGACGCATCTTCTTATATGTGGTCATGGGGTTATAATAGTTATGGGGCAGTTGGAGATGGAACCACTACGAATAGATCATCCCCAGTATCTGTTATCGGTAGCCGAAGATGGAGATTGTTCCCTTCGATAGATGGGGTATTACCATCTAGCGGATATATAATTGCACTGGACTATACTAGTTTTGCATGGGCTTGGGGTAATGCTGGTAATGGTTATTTAGGGGATTATGCTACTCGCAATAGATCTTCCCCCGTATCTGTATATCAAACTAGTGGTGTACCAAATCAATGGCTAAAGATTAATTCGTATAGGGCTGGATTAGGTGGGTATATGACAGATAGTTCATCCTATTTGTGGGGTTGGGGTACTACTTTTCTGGGTAATACCAGCGTTGGTGGCAATCTGACAAGTATTCCGATATCTGTAATGGGTGCTAATAAATATATTAAAGTTATGTCTTTTGTTCCAAACAGCGTGGGTGGTACTTGTAATGCTGCTGTTGATATTAGTTCTTATCTATGGCAATGGGGTTATATGGGTAATAATGGTAATTTTATTACCGAAGCATCTCCCGTTAGTATGAATACATTGGGACATCCTGTTATCCCATCTACCGTTAATATATGGGGAGATAATAATCCTACTAATACATCCACAGCCCTTACAATTATGGCTTTATCCTCTGATACGAGTCAAATTCTTGCATGGGGTTCAAATTATTACGGGGAATTTGGGGGTAGTGCTAGTGGTGGTAGTATTAGTGCTCCTGCTACTATAACACCAATTTCTGCTACCTTCAAAAATATGCTAATTGAACCAATTACACTTGGTGCTGCTTGTCTTGCTGTAGATTCGAGTTCTAATTTATGGTCATGGGGTACTAATGCATATTATACTGGAAATACTTCTTCTAATCCTTCCTTCGTAGGGACTCAAGTCCCTCGATTAAATGTATTAGGAAATTAAATTTTTTGTTAGGTGCATAAGATTAAATTATTGATTTTTGATATCAAATACCCTAAAATATAAAAAAATTATAAGGGGTATTTTTATGGAAGCTGCCAAGTCAGTAGAAGATACTGAACCAAAATTAAAAAAATGTGTTCATACACTATGTGTAGATAATTATTTTCCAGAACTTTGTGAACTTACTATTCCTAATCACGAAGCATACGCTAAAAAAATAGGCGCTGATTTTAAACTTATAACCCAAAGAAATAATCCAGATTGGCCACCAACGTATGAAAAAACTCAAATATTTTCAAAAAGTACGGACTATGATTGGAATATTCATATTGATGCCGATATACTTATTCATCCTGATTTGTGGGATGTTACTAATACAGATCTTTCTACCATTGTGTACTATTCTATTTACGACCCTCGTCTTTATTTTCCAGCTAATCCTTACTTTCTTCGGGATGGTCGTTTAATAGGTATCTGTTCTTCTTTCATTGCAGTTCCTATTTGGTGCCATGATCTATGGGAACCTTTCCAAATATCCTTTGAAACAGCTAAACAAGGACTCGAAAGAGTTCACGGTATTGATGACTATTGTTTTACAGTCAACCATGCTAAATATGGTCATAAAAGTAAATTTATTTTTGGGGATGATACTGCACCGCCACTTTGGTATATACAACATTTAGAAGTTGGTGGTGGTTTTAGTGATTTCGATAAAAAAGAAGAAATAATTAAAAAAGCGAAAAGCATACTTTCGTCTTGGAAAACCATAGAACGGCCCTAAAATCATTATCTTTACAGTAGTGATGTTTTCTAAAAAAGGATCATAATATGGGATCTTTCGCACAAGGCGCATTAATAGAACAAAGAACTACTACGAGTAATACTGGTGGTACAACTACTTTAACAGTTAGTTCTACTACCTACCAAAGATTTACGGGTACTTTAGCACAAACAGTTGTTTTACCTTTAGCTCCGACCTTATTAATCGGTCGATATTTTGTTATTGAGAACGAATCCAATGCAAGTATTACAGTAGAATTGCAGGACACTACTTTTCTCACTTATATCGCTTCAGGTACTCAAAGAAGATTAGATTTATATAACAACGCAACCAATAATGGTGACTGGGTTCCTAGCCCACAATTCGATGTTATTGGTCCATTAACTTTACGAGCTACTAGACCAACAGCTTCAAGTATACTTCACATTACTAGTAATCAAGTGTACGGTACTGAGGGTAATCTAAATAGCACATCCCCTATAGATGATCTTATAAATGTATTCCCCGATACCACTATTGCATTTAATACGGGAACTACTGGTGGAATTACTGGC
>Ga0209777_10004872_pt1 | contig 15720 bp, 6 predicted proteins | sample FrelakmetHBP12HB_FD_187147 | JGI IMG/M metagenome (GOLD analysis project Ga0209777, IMG submission 187147) | Freshwater lake sediment microbial communities from the University of Notre Dame, USA, for methane emissions studies -HBP12 HB (SPAdes)... | ecosystem: Environmental > Aquatic >... | reverse complement strand
TAATGGCTGGGTTTATAGAGGGTATTTTGATTCTATGAATATAACTGAAAGATCTGATTCATTTCTTTTTGATTATAATATTACATATTTTAGTACCCAACGCCGTGGCTATAGAGTTAATCAATTTCCATTCCAAAGGTCTCCTAAGGCTCCTTCTGAATATTCAACTCCAACTTCATTTAATCAAAATAATATCACTAATCCTAATGCCAATGAATCTATAATTAAAACCTACAATCAGTGAAATTTTAAATGACCTTTTTAAGTTCTCTTGCAGACCAAATTAATAGTCAATTCTCTATAGGAGAAAATACCAATCACACATTAAATTCTGTTAATGAAGACGGAAAGGTCGTACCATATGGTTCATTGGGAGATGCCGCACAACTTATAGATAATTCAGCAGAAAGAAGATATACAGAAGAAGGTTATTTAAGAAAGGATCCTTATAATATTGTTCCTAAACAATTCGAGATATTAACTCAAGAACCCAACGCTACAATTCTTGTTAAAAAAAGAATGTTTAGCTCAATTGCAGAAAATTTTAGACCAGATTTTATGGATCAAGATGAAAAATTGTATTATAAAGCAATAAGAGTTCTATTTCAAAATAAATGCAATCAAATATCTGCTTTAGAGAAATTATCAAAGATAGAGAAAATATCTTCTTCATCGGGTCAAATAGATAATATATTGATTCCTTTAATTATATCATTAACTGATACCATAAATGATGGTATGGAACAAGGTTCTAATTTATTTAATGCATTTGGCGGTTCATCAGCTTTAAATAGAGATGCTCCTTCAAGTTTTATTAAAACCGTTGATGTTTTAAGAAAAATTTACGCATTTAACACCACAAATCAATACACGACTTGGATTACAGATTCCACTAATTTAATAGAATCAAATTTTGGTAAAGGCACAGGAGTTATAGAAGTAACTAATTTCACTAGTTTAAATACTAATACAACTACTAGCATAAGTTCTCCTGGATCTTGTTCATTTAATATAACAGATCCATATGAATTAATGGTTATTACGGAGTTTGATATTGAAAAAGCAATTGCTGATGCAACAAATGTCTTTTATAATTCTAAATTATATCAATTTGGTAAAGATAATGCCAACAAATTAATTTCAGATTTAAAAATTAGACTAAATAAATATAGATCAGATAGAGGGGCATCTCCAATTTCATTTAAAATTAATCCTGATACAATGTTAGGTAAGAGAGTGGTAGCAATAATAGATAGACAGGGAATTGAACTACCATTTGTTTATGATTCTTCTTCTGCAGCTGGTATTTTAAGTGGAGGAGTATTTGGTAGTGGTGTCTCAGTGTCTCCTGAATATCAAAAAGACGGTGCAATAGCTGGACTTGATGGATTAGATGTCCAAAAGAAATCATTTTTTACTCATACAGGTCCAGATTCTGAATTATCATTATTTTCAAGATTAGTTAAAACCATATTTGGTCAATTAAGTTTAGAAGCAAATTCAGTTAATACCTTTCAATTTGCAAATCAAAAAACAAATTTTGCTAGAAGAAAGTTAAGATTTAACTTTTTGGGCAAATTATTGATTCAGCCACAAGACACAGTTCATGTTTATATAAGTTCAAAATCTAAATATGATAATAGATTGATGACTGGTATAAATAATATGTTTACTGGTATGGGTGTTTTACAAGAACTTAATGCCGCTTATACAGGCGTAAAGGATTCCATCAGTTCATTATTAAATCCAGATAATGATATAAACTTTCAAGCAGAAAAGTGCGCATTTGTTGGATCAGATTTTCCAAATAGATTATGGTCAACAATGAGATCTCAATTTGTTACGGAAAATGAGGGAACTCATGTTTTTGGTGGAATAATTCAATCAGCAAAAAGTGCCTGGAGTGATGGACGATTTTCTGTTAGCGTTAATGCTACTGATAATGCAGCTTATTTTGAAATGGGTAAAATTAATTTTAAACCTGGAGTTGATACCTACAATGGAGCGGTTTTTGATCCACTAACTCCATTTAAAACAAGATTTGATACAATAAGTTCAAATGCAAAAGATGATACTCCAGAATTATTATTAGAAAATAAAGCTCTTTTATCGGCGCAACATCCATTTATTAAATGGAAGAGCGGATCATCTTCAAATTCAAATGCAACTGAGAAAGGTGCCTTCCAAGATAAAAGTGTTGATCCATTATCTGGAAGATTAATTAGAACTTTTTATGCTCCAGATGGAATGGTTTATAAATGGAAAGAAGGAATTGGAGTATTTGTTCAATTTGGAAGCTCTTTAGATTTTAATAATGTTAAAAGAGTTGGTGCGCCAAATATTGCTAAAGAGCCATTTGCTGGACAAGATGTAATGAATGTTATATCATTATCAATTACTGGACAGCCTTATAATTATGCTACTTATTTAAGAGCATCTCAAGAACAAGATGGTGCTTGTAGAGACCCTCAATCTCAACAAAGTTCCGCCCATTCTTATATTGAATCTTTAAGAGCTACATTAACAAAAAATAATACATTATGGGGAAATTTTATTCCTTTTAAAAATCTCACATTTGATGAGCAATCTTATTCTAACACTTTAAATAATCAAACAAAAATAACAGAAGTAAATTCAAGAATTAATGAAAATCTTCAAAAATTGGCAGAATTAAGAACAAAAGCCACAAACTTTAATATTAAAAATATCTTTAATCAAAACTTATTTAAAGATTCTCCAATAATGGATAAAGATGTTCAAACTGTTGGCGCAGAAATTGCAAGATTAAATTCACAAATTCAAACAGATATTGATCAATTAAGAAAAGAAGATAGACAATTACCTACCAATATAAATAATGACACATCAAAAGGCGCCAATTCAATAGATGATCTCTCAAAACCAAATCAAATCAGCAACTCAAATACAAGAAGACTTATAAGAAGAAAATTAAATCTATTATCAAGAAGAATGTCCTACAATGTAAGGGCGAATGATGATAAGAATTTATTTATAGTTGATGCTTATTATGATAAAGACTATGATTTAATGGCTTTTAATAAGGCATTAACAGATGGGTTGAAACTATATTCTAATGAATATACGACAGTTAAAGAAAATATAGTAAATGCGGCATCTTTATTAAATCTTGAAGTGTTTTGTGATACACAAGGGCACATAAGAGTTAGACCTCCGCAATATAACAGGATGCCCAGTTCAGTTTTTTATAAGATGATGTATATGAAACAGTCATTAGGAATTCAAGTATTTCCTCAATTTTTAGATGATATGTTTTCCGACCAATTAAAGTCATTAAAAGATAAAATTGAAATTGTCGAAGATCAAATTAGATTGGATTGCGCCGTATTAGGAATAAATGATGATAATTCTGCAGAATATTTTATGAGATATAATATTAATGCCGCCCCAACAGGTGATGCATTTATGTTTATATCAAATCAAGATGGAATTATAATAAATGTAAATGAAATAGTAAAAAATGCAAATCCAGATAAAAGAGATTCTATAAATAATCAAGCCAAAGAGATTTATAACAATATAGAGGGGCAAGTAAAATCAACACGTAATGTTATTAGCAATGCAGATAAATATATGATGTTAAAAACATCTCTTGGTGATTCTAAGTTAATTGGAGCTGGATATGGAATAACGGATATTGCAAGTTTTGATTCAAATTCAAAAGTTCAAGAATTAATTAATAGAATACAAACAAAATCTGGTCAACGTATTATAAGAGAAGAATATATTTTAAGTTCAAATCAAGCTGTCGGTTATCTTATGAAAAAAATTGATATTTTTAAGGTATTAACTGAATTATCTAATAAAATATCTGAAAGAGCAGCTGCATTAAAGTTATTTTATGCAACATTAAGAAATTGTTTAGAATTTAAATCTCTTGATACCGATGGAAGCATATCAAGCAAACTTATGATGCCAGGAATTTTTGCCAACTCAAATATTCCAGAAATATTTGAACATATGATTGAAGATGAATCTTATGATGATTATGGAACAGATTCTGGACAAAGATATGTAATTAAAAGAAGTCAAATTAAATCAATATCGATTTGGGAAGAAAAGCCTCCATTTACATGCGTAGATGTTAGAGGTGTGATGAGTGCTTATGCTCCAGATGCCTTTCCTCCTGGATTACAAACATTTCCAGGAGGTGGTAATGCTATGGTCACCGCTATGGCTGTGGATTATGATATGTGGAGAAATTATGGCTTTATAAGCCAAACTCCATTTCAAGTTCCATTTTTGACAGATCCAAATTCTCAATGTGCACCTTATGCCACAATGATTTTAAGTAGAGCTAGAAAAGAGGTGTTAAAAGGAACTGTTACTATAGTTGGGAATGAATATATGCAACCTGGAGAGGTTGTTTTTATAGAAGATAGGGGTCTTTTATTTTATGTTTCTTCAATATCGCATAATTTTACATTTGGATCTCAATTTCAGACAACTTTAGAGCTAACATATGGTCATTCTCCTGGAGAATACATACCAACAACTGTAGATGTTATTGGAAAGATGATTTATAATAATAAAGATGTTGCTTCTTATGATGTTCAAAGACAATCAAGCTCAGAAAATGAAGCAAATCTAGGTGTTTTATTAAAGAAACAAAATGATGTAAAAGTTATAGATGATGGAGATGAGAATTCAAAAACAAATAATGATTATATGAAGGCAAATTCTCAAACAATCACAAATATCTTATATACGGCTGCCGCCTATATTAGACAAAACAACACACAGGGTTCTAATATTAAGGCAAAATTAGAATTAAGAATATATTATGATGATAGTAGCGGTAAAGTTGATGATAATTTACAAAAATTCGCTGAGTTGGCAAGGAAATCATTTGTTAATGAAAATCAAGCACCAAAGATAAAATCATATAATAATACAAAGATAACTGCTCCACCATTAGTTGATGATCCTGATACAGTTAAAATTTCTCCTATTAATTTAACAACAATGGGACAATCTCCTTCTCAAAAAGCAATTGATGCGGCAAGAAACATGATTTCTACTAATACAACCAGCAATGCAGGAGCATCATTGCCAGCCAATAATGATGGTGGAACTGGAGTTAAAGGAAATGAGGGGGCTTCTGCTGTCCCAGTTGCAGACACAGATAAAATAAGAACAATGTTAATGAGATATATAGTAGATTGCTGGATTAGATTTGAAGAAATAACTCCACCACCAGCATCTACTGAAACATCTATTAGTTTAATTCTTCAAGCTTAAACAAAATGGCATCTAATATTCACGCCTTTGATGAAAAAGTTGGACTTCTTAAAAGAGGCACAGTTGTAGGCTTTGATTCAAAAGATAATACGATAAAAGTTCAATTAAATAATTTTTCATCATTAAAATCTGCAAAATCAAATACAATAAATGTTCCAATGCCCCATTCGATGCTTTATAATAATGGGATGTTTATTGGAACAGCTCCAGATGCAGGAACTCCTATAATAGTTGGTCAAGGAAGTGGCAATCAATATTATTTCGTTTCTTATTTAGCAGAAAATCCCAAATATGTTCCCACTCTTAATTGGGGCGAGCTTCTTATTAAATCAAATGATAATACAAAGATAACATTAGATTATAAAAACAACATTTTAATTGGCTCTGTAAATAATAAAATACATATTGATACATCTTCTAATTTAATAACCACAAGCTTTAATAATAGATTTAATTTTACTCAAGCATCAAGAAATGTTGATGGAATTGTAAAAAGAGATTTAAGAATAAATTCTAATTATCCAGAATCTTCTAAATTAGAAGATGATTCTTATGATAAAGAACTTATAACTATAGGAATGGATCCAACCTCAACTGTTTCATCCACATATTCTGATTCAGTTAAAAACCCTGCATTTATTGAAAAAAGAGAGCTTATATATGAGTTTCAATATGATTCGGATATTAATGATGATTTAACTGAATCTTCATTATATGATTCCTCAAATTCAGATAATAAAACCTATTTATTACCAAATAGAAGAAAAAGCAGATCAGATACAATGAGCCTTACCTTGGCTGCTCCTAATTATTTAATGGAGACAGTTAAGGGAACTGTAATTGATATTTTTGGTAATATATTAGATTTAAATAGAACAAAACTTCAAGTTGGAAGTGATAATAATTCTTTTCAATCTGCAAATAAAAAAGATGCCTTTTTAAATATTAAAAAACTTGAGAGAAAGTCTTTAGCTTATCATTTTGAAATAAATACAAGAAAGAATTTTGAAAATAAATCATTTTCTGATTATTTAGAGTCAAAAGCTGATTGGTCGAGAAATAGAAGCAGATTTTTCTTTGATATTGATAAAGAAGGTCAGTTTAAATTAAATATTCCTTGTTCCAGTGAGAGTGGAAATATTGCTTTATTAACTAGATATGAGAATTATTCAACATTTGGTGGTGAAGACAACAATAATCCAAATAAATTATATTTTAATAAGGATAAAATAGATATTTATCCGGATTCATTTGCTGCGCCTCCAATGACTTTGGATAAAATAACTCCTACGTATAGCACAACGGAGAGGGGATCGATTTCTATAATATCAGAAAATAATGTTTCAGCTGTACCTGAAGATAGAATATTAAAAACTCCTATTAAACATGGGACTGCTTATCACGATATTCTTCAAACATGTTGGGTTCATAAAAATGCATCTTATTTAACATATCAAAATGATCATGGTGATCCAGCAAATGTGACTATTGATGTTGATAAATTGCCTAAACTTGAAAATTTAGTTAAAGAAAAGATTTATACTTATGCACCTTATGGAAGTACGCAGACTCCTAATTTAGGTGGAAGAAGTGGATCAATTAATTTAGATGGATCAATTGATCTTAATATTGGAGCTAATCAGTCAGATAGACAATCAATGTGGTTAGATACTGCTGGTGGTATCGTTGCTAATATAGGAAGGGATAGAAGAAATATTAGTGCTGCTTTTTCTCTAAATGGAAAATTGTTGATCCAAGTTGGTGGTATTGGAGTTGAAGGAGATTCAAGGTTTCCTAATTCAGAAAATCAAAATGGTTATTATCCTGGAGAAATAGATATAAGAGTTTTAAATGGAGATGGTTATAAAACTGGTGGTCAAGCAACATTAGTTAGAATCAGTAATGATGGTGTTCAAATAATGACTCCTGGAAATATTGCTGTTCATGCTGGACAAAATATGCGGCTAACAGCTAATGGCTCTGTATTTATAGAGGCAGAAGAAGTTCAAATACAAAAACGTGTGGTTAAGAGGGAAGTTGGTGGTTCAATATGACAAGAAAATTAAATTCAACTATTTATAGTAAATTAGTACTTCAAGCCGAAGAGGCAAGAGAGCAAAATCTAGTAAAACTTGCAGATGCTGTTGCCACTATATTGGATCATGAACCTAATGATCAAAAACTCTTATATTCTTATGCTGAATTAGAAGAAGATGTTTATCAGCAGTTATGGAAAGCTGCTAGAGATGTTTTGATTTATCATGATTTAGATTCAGTACAAATTGAGAAAATTAATCCAATTATTGAGTCATTTGCTTCTTCTTTATTAAATGAGCTTGAAGTAAGTTTAGATGTTGATGAAAGATTTGGACCAATTGAACCAAAAGTTGCTGGACAAAAGTAATTGTTATATAACTAAATACAATGTGTCCTTGTAATCCTAATGATATTCATATAGATATTCCTGATAGTCCAAGCGGACTACCAGTTCCAGGGTTTGGTGTGCCTTGGGCAATTAATCTTCCTATAAATCCAATTCCTGAAGGATTCCCAGAGGATCTTTTAGATTTATTTAATAAGCTTCAAATGCTATTACCACCAGGTGCATTGAAGCCCAATTTAAGTTTAAACTTTGAAAAAGATATATTTGACTCAATAATGAAATTGTTGAATCAATTTATGCCATTTTTAATGCTTTATAAGTTTTTCCTTCCAGTTTTGAATCTTATAATTTGTATAATTGAAGTTTTATGCGCTATCTCCAATCCATTTAAATTGGTTAGAGCAATGAAGCGCCTATTTAGAAAATGTTTGCCAGATTTTCTTAATTTATTCCCTGTATTTGCTTTAATTGTAATGTTAATATCTCTTTTAATGCTATTATTGGCTTTAATTGAATATATAATAAGCCAAATTATAAAACTAATTAAACTTTTAATTAGACAAATGACCAACTTATATAATGCTTTCAAAAGAGCTGATGAAAATTCAATATTAGCAATTGCAAGAAAAATTGGTTCCATTTTATGTATTTTTCAAAATTTATTTGTATTATTATCTTTATTTAATATAATATTTCAAATTGTGCAAGACATGTTAGCTCTTGTGTTTTCAATTCCCCCATGTGATAGTTCTGACCCTTCAAATGCTGATGGTTGTTGTACTCCAGAAGTTTGTCCAGCTATTGTTAAAACTTCTTATAAGAGAGATACAGGAAATTTGTATTATGTAAATAAGGTTGGATTTAAAACCAATATTACATTTCCTCCTCCCTTTGGCGATTTTAATGTTGATATAAGAAAAGAAGCTTGGCAAATTTTTGATGAAAAACAAGAAATATATCAAAGATTTATAGAAATTACAGATGCTCATGATGTGACAGAGATACCAAAGCCTGTATTTTTCCCCGTTGATGGTACTTATGACGCTTCAACAACTCCCAAACAAGCCCCTTATACAATTGATTTAAGACTTTATTACAATCCTATTAGTTGGAATAGGTCCGGTCCCGCTAGATATATCCAATTCTATGATTGCATTGTGACCAAAGCCCCTACCTATAGATATGTAGATATAAATAATAATCCTTTTGACAAAGAAAATGGAGTCCTATTATTGGCTGGGGGATTGGGATATGAAGATAATGGAGCTATATTAAAGGGATATTCAACAGATGGATGTACTCCGATTGATGAGCAAGCTACTTTAGAAAATTTCCTTCATAAGCCTGATAATTATTCGGTTGTTGTTCCGGCATATGATGGATATGAATTTCAAAATTTACAATATTCATTTAAGCCCAACGTTCCAGTATTAATTAATAAAAATTTGGTTACATTGGGATGTGAGCCCTCACTTGCTTTAAATAAAGCTTTTATAAACTTGGTATTTGCTGGTGGCGCGCAATTAAAGTATAAATTGCTTGGAGAGCTTGTAAATAGTGGAACAACTCCATCATCCAATTTTCCTGGAGTAAGTTTTCCAAATCCTCTTCAAGCGCAGGAATGTTTACAAAACTCAATAACCGCATTGAAGTCCAATTTAACGCTTGAAGGAATTGCTGAATTTCAAACAACAACAACCTTATGCTTACAAAAATTAAAAGATGATACCAATAGTTCATTGCCTTATTTAATAGGATTGGGATTTGATCCATGTAAGAGTAAAATATCAGAATCTACAAATAAACAATTTACTACTAAACCAATAACAATTTCAATTTCATTAAATGAAGGAAATTCATTGCCATTAGTTAATGGTGTTTCAAGTGAGATTGGAACTAATTTGGCTTCAAGAATTAAAGCGTATCCTACATTGGGGCAAATTGGTAATTTTACATATGATGGATATCAATTATTTCTTGCTGATTTGATTTCAGATCAACCTGGAGCCGGAACATTAACGGCATCATTTGATAATAATATGCTTTGCACCAACACAATACCTGATAATGTTGATGAAAATCCTTCTCATGATTTACAAGAGATTAGTTATCAATTTGTATATTCAAGTGCAATTCCGATATCAATTCCTGGAACAACTCAATCTGGCGATGGATCCTCTATTGGCACTGAATCAACTGGCGATGATTCTGCTCAACCAAGAAGAGATGAGGGCGATTCCTCGAGGGATAAGGAGTAAAAGATGGCAGCACAGAATCCGCAATCTAATAATTATGATTCTCAAAATAATCAGATTGATATTGTTGCCATGTATAACTCAGTTATTCAATTAATTGATTCAAAAAGAAGTACTCTTAATGTTTCTAATCTTATAAATCTTATAATTCAAAAAAAGATACAGATTAGCGATATTAAAAGTTTTAGAGAACTTGTAAAATATGGAAAAACTGAATCTTCTCCACAAGAAAGCAGATGTCATGCCTTTTACAGAATGATTGGATTTCCAGTTGTTTCAAATAATTTAAAAGATATTTATAATCCTGGACTTGATATTATTAGAATTGAAAATAAGCAAGAATTAATAAAACAAAAGATAAGTATAGCATCAAATCAAATTGATGGATTTCAGAAATTATCTTTACAAAGAGAAAAGACAGCATTAGCATATTTAGATGTATTTTCAACAAATGAAACTTTAAATGCCAGCACTTTAACGTTGTCATCTTTAAATACTAGAGATTTTAATGCTACAATAAAAAATATAAATGATTTATCATCCGATTCAATGAAGCTTAAGAATCATTCTTATGTTGCAAATTTAAACTCAGTAGTTGGGAATAATAAGATTTCTCTTCTTCAATATATAGATGGAAGCGGCAATTATCCGGATGAAAGTAAATTATTTAAAAATAGATATCACATATTAGCACCTTTTATTGTTGATCCTATTATAGACGCAACAACATGTCCTGATGATAATTTAATATCAATTCCATTTACAACAAAACAACAAAAGAAGATAAAAGAGCAAACTTATGTCTCCGCGCCATTATTAGATAAAATTATATATGATAGATTTAATGTTGATCAATCTAATGTTATTTCTACTACTGATATGGAAAACTTTATTAAAAATGATCCAACAATATCAAATGAAGCTATAATTCAAAATATAATTGCAAATCAATATGGAAGTTATGAAAAACAACAGTTTCTTAAATATTTAAATATCATTAGAGCTATGCTTTATAAATTAACTTCTGCACAAAGAAATATTCGTTGTGCAGTTCAAAATAGATATTATTTTTTACCAATTCCTTCGACAACTGGTCCCGAGTCCTCTTGCTCTGTAAGAGATATTATAATTACAGAAGCAATTGGAAAAAATAGTAATTTTGTTACCACAAATGATAAACAATTAATTAAACAACAATTTATTGCCTCAGAAAAACAAACCAATAATTTAGTTTCTAATAACTCAAATGAACCAGATGTTGGTGGATATAATAACGAATTAATTAATATATTTGATCCAGATACCAACAGCGCTTATGGTAATATTGCCGAAGATGAACTGAAGAAACTTGAAGATAAAAGAAATAATGATATGTCCATTGCTTGTGATGATTTAAGAATTATAGAAATCATTATGGGCGAATTTAGTGGGTTAGGGCTATGTGATATTGTCGCAGTAATGGCTACATTATATATAATGCCAAAAGATAAATTAATTGGATTTTTAGATCCCATATCATTTGATAGAATGGAGACTCAAATAAAGACAAAATTATCTCGTCCTTCTATTACGGATACGATGTCATCATTTATTGAAAATATTAAAAATATTTATAATTTAATGGACAAAATTCATAAAGATTATATACAGAAAAACTCAATTGACATCTAAACGCCTCTTAATCTAATATTCTTGCATTCTAAAAGCGGGAGTTTTGAATGTCATTTGATTTAAAGTTAATAAACGGAGATCTTGTATTTAAAAATGGAGATTTACAAAAGGTTGAAAATAGTGAGAAATTGGTTCAAGACATATTAAAGTTATGTTTAACCACAGCCGGAACAAATCCCATTCATCCATGGTACGGATCATTCATTTCTAGAACTATAATAGGTAGTGCAATGGATACTTCTATCTTAGTTCAAATATCAAAATCCCAACTTAATACAGCTCTTGAAAATCTTAAAAAATTACAAGAATTACAAGTTAAATCATTTCAAAGAGTAAGCGCTGATGAGCAAATTGCAGCCATATCGAATATTTCTGTAATTAGGTCTCAATTGGATCCTAGAATATTTACTGTTAAGATATCTGTATTAACAAAAGGCACTAAACCAGTTAGTACATCGTTTAATATTAGCGCCATATAAGGGTTAAAACATGATCGTAAGATCACTAAATGAGATAATTTTAAGTTTAATAGATTACTATAAGCTGGCTCTGCCTGATGCGGATACAAAACCTGCTACCGTAATTAGAGATCTCTTTATAGATGCTCCAGCTACCCAATTATCCCTCCTATATGATGAAATGGCTTCCGTTTCAAATAAACAATCTCTAAGACTCGTTTTAGGTACTGACTTAGATCTATTAGCCAAAAACTTCGGTATCATTAGAAAACAAGCCACCAATTCCGTGGGTGTCGCTATCTTAACCTTTTCTAGTATAAATGCAACCATAAACATTAGTTCAGGTGATCTTGTTATAACCAATTCTGGATTTTCATTTTCAGTTGCCAACCAATTATCCATCAGCCCATCGGCGTTGAATTATTATCGTTCAATTGCAACTAAATATAAGGATCAACTTGCAATAGCGGGAATTCAAGATCAATATGCTGTTGAGACTACGGTTAGAGCCACAACAGCTGGATCATCTGGTAATGTGGGTAAATATTCTTTATCTAGAACCACTATTCCAAATGTTTCTAATGTTACAAATGTGACGGCATTTAATGGTGGAAATGATCAAGAAAATGATGCCGACTTTAGAAATAGAGTTCTATCATCATTCAGCGGATCATCTGTTGGAACGGCATTGGGATATTTGAATACAGCACTTGGTACTACAGGAGTATCGGATGCTGTCGTGATACAACCTGGTGATCCTTTAATGACAAGAGATGGAACACAAGTTAAGATTAATACAGATGGATCAAGAACCATTTTATCTGAAGGTACTGGTGGAAAAGTAGATGTTGTATTTTTAGGAACATCTTTAGTTGAAAATACTGATTCATTTATTTATCAAGATAAAAGTAATAACAATGATCCAACAAGTTCAAAAAATAATTATGTTTTAGGACAAATAGCTGGAGATGAAAATAAAACAATATCTAGAAAAAGAATTGATAATATAAAAGCTGGAACCTTACCATCACAACCAGTTAAAAATATATTAGAAGTTTCTGGCTCAATAAGTGGCACAAATTTTGCTGCCAAATCTGTTGATTCATATGGAATAGTTTCTGGTAATTATGAGCTTTTAAAAGATACAGGAGTTTATGGCGGCTCTCCATGGGGTTTTGATACTTTCCATTGGATTTCGAATTACATATCCCTATTAGAAGAAGATAAAATTAAAGGACAATTTAATGGACAAGATGCCACTGTTTTTCCTGGAGTTATTGAGATACCACAAATTCAACAATCAGTATCAATTACAAATGAAAATAGTCAGGTTTCTTATGATCGTTCTATAATTCAGTTATTACATACACCCACCTCCAGCGTAACCAGAGTCTTTAATGTTAATACTGGTGAAAGATATATAATTACAAGTCAAAATTACGATAATACTGGAACCTACAACACGACTGGAAGAATTCAAATATCTGGAAACACATTACCTTCATCAAGTGATGTTTTACAAGTTGATTATAATTGGATTATAGATTATGATAGATATTCAGATTATGATGGATTAGCTTTCACATCTAATCCAAGGCAAGTGACTGACAGCATAGATTGGGGTTATTCTTCTGTAATAAAAGATGAAAGAATCGAGTTCGTTAATTCTGGTAATTTTTTTACAGGAATTTCAACTCATCCAGTAAATACAATTGTTGCCGCAAAGAAGTTTGTTGAAATTGATGCTCAAGTTAAAGTTGTAACATCAGATATTTATATAAATAGATTATCAGTTATAATTACCAATTTAGCTACATCCACAATCACAATTGATTCAATAACTTTAAAAAATTCCAATAAAGAAATTTATTTAACTCCAGAAAATAATGGGGTATTTATTAACACCAGTATAGTTGTTGGAATTGAGCTCTTATATCAAACAACGATAATTCTTCCTACAGACACAATTGCTAAAGAAAATGATTATGTAACAGTTGTTACTAATAGCAGTGACGTATATTTTTCAAGTACAACCAATGGAACGGCATCTGGAAATCAAATAACAATTCCCGCCTCTTTAGTTGATACATTGGCTCCATCAATAACTTTAAGAGTTTCTTATATCGCAAATATAACTGATTTATTTTCTTCATCTACAACTGTATTACCCGCTAGTAGATTGGGAAATGGTTATACATTAAATTCAAATTTAGGATTTAATAATTTCAGCATTACCAATAATTCAAAAAGAGAATCTCAAACAGTTCAAAAGAACTTATTAAGTCAATATTATATTGAATTAAATGCATCAAGTTTTGAATATTCATTATTAACATCTCAAGTAATATCTGTTGTACGAGTATCAGATGGATTGGAGTTATGGAATTCAGATAATCCTGGAACAATAGATATAGGAACTTCTAATAATTATCAACTTATTTTATCTGGTTATAACACACCAGCTACAAATAATAAGGTTCTTGTTTTATATTATTTAACAGATTCCAATAGATTTCAACCATTTAGCTTCTCCAACTATCTTATTAAAACAAGAGTCGATGTATTACAGCAAGATCCATTTGCTAGCAAATTATATATAAATATTAATAAGAATACAGCTCAGTCAGGATTATCGTTTAATATTAAGGATTCAAATTCTGATGGCTACTATTATTTCTCTGGAAGTGATGGGTATTTCGAGATTATTTCTGGAGTCACTTATTTCTCAAGTTTAACGCAAAATTTTAGCACATTACCTGATCTTCTAAATAAAAAACTTCTTATTACAAATGCTGGATCAAATAGTGGAACCTATGATATCATGGCTTATGATTTAATAAATAATAAGTTATTGATTACACAAATATTAAATAATCTAATAACGGATCAAATATCAATTATTAGAATTGCTGATGGAAAAGAGATTTGGAATTATTCTGGAGTTATTAGTGGTAATCAATTATTATTACCTTCAAATGTGTTGGCAACTTCTGGCGACCTTGCATTTTTAATGATTTATAACTTTAATAATTTAAGAAAATCTCCAACAAAATTAACAAATACGATATCAGATCAAGTTGTTAATAATGGAGTTATCACGACATCAGGATTAGGAATATATAAGGCTAAAGACATTGTATTTACATCAACAAGTAGTGGATTAAAGATTAATATTTCCGAAGCAGTTAGAAAGCAATTAAATATAAATTCTTCAACGGCAATTCCATCAACAATAAAGATTGCAAAAATAGCAAAACTTGAAAAAGTTGCAACTGTATCCGCTTCATCAGAAATAGTTGCAAAAGTTTTAGCAACTTATAATGTAAAATATTCAACAATTCAAAATAATCTATTGTATGCAGATGAGTTTTTTAATAATTATTCTTTAGCAAATCTTGAGTTCGTTCTTCCGAGCACATTAAATAATTTAAGTTCAAATAATTTGGTTGTCATTGGAGATAAATTAAGAATTACTTTTTATTATACAATTGATAATGATTATGAAAATCTATCATATACAAAAAATGGTTCCTTATATACAAATAAGAAGTTTGCATTAATTAATAAGATTTATGTATCCAGCGGATTTAAATCTTCACAATCCACTAAATTAACTACAACATCATTTACTCAGCCTAATACGGGATCAAGATATAAGATATTTTATGATTAT
>Ga0209777_10004871_pt1 | contig 15722 bp, 11 predicted proteins | sample FrelakmetHBP12HB_FD_187147 | JGI IMG/M metagenome (GOLD analysis project Ga0209777, IMG submission 187147) | Freshwater lake sediment microbial communities from the University of Notre Dame, USA, for methane emissions studies -HBP12 HB (SPAdes)... | ecosystem: Environmental > Aquatic >... | reverse complement strand
TTCGCCGGCAAGATCCTGCCGATGGACCTGTCGAATAATTACGATGAACCGGACTGGGACCAGCCGAGAAAGGCGAAAGTGGCTGAGGAAGAACCCGCTGGGGAAACGAAGTGAAAAGGAGAAGAACTGAATGTTATCAGACGTTGAAATAGCACAACAGGCAACACCAAAGCACATACGAGACATCGCCGCTGAGCTTAAGCTCACCGAAGATGATCTCGTGTTCCACGGCAAGGACAAGGCCAAGATCGCACTGGACGTGCTGGAGCGGGACAACGGCCGCGGAGAGGGCAAGCTGATACTTGTCACCGCCATCACTCCGACCCCGGCGGGCGAAGGCAAAACGACGACCACGGTCGGCCTCGGCGACGCCATGCGCAAACTGGGCAAGTCTGTCGCGATCGCGCTCAGGGAGCCATCCCTGGGCCCGTGCTTCGGCATAAAGGGCGGGGCGGCTGGCGGAGGCTATGCCCAGGTAATCCCGATGGCGGACATCAACCTGCACTTCACCGGCGATTTCCATGCGATCACGACCGCGCACAACCTGCTCGCCGCGATGCTGGACAATCACATTCACCAGGGCAATGAGCTTAATATCGACGTCCACTCCATCACCTGGAAGCGAGTCATGGACATGAACGAGCGCGCCCTGCGGGACATCGTGATCGGGCTTGGAGGCAAGGCGAACGGGGTCCCCAGGCAGTCCGGGTTCGATATCACGACCGCATCGGAGATAATGGCGCTACTGTGCCTCTCTACCGACAGGGCTGATCTCGAAAAGAGGCTCGCGAATGTCGTCGTCGCGTTCAACAAGCAGGGCCTGCCGATAACGGCCAAGGACCTCAACGCCAGCGGCGCGATGGCGGTCGTTCTCAAGGACGCCATAGTCCCGAATCTCGTCCAGACGCTCGAGCACACGCCCGCGTTCGTGCATGGCGGCCCATTCGGCAACATCGCCCACGGCTGCAACTCGATCATCGCGACGCGCATGGCCCTCAGGTTGGCCGATTACGTGGTCACCGAGGCCGGCTTCGGCAGCGACCTGGGCGCGGAGAAGTTCTTCGATATCAAGTGCCGTGTGGCGGGCCTCAAGCCGGTGACCGTGGTCGTGGTCGCCACTATCCGCGCGCTCAAGATGCACGGAGGGGTGCCGATGGCCGACCTCGCGACCAACAACCCGGCGGCGGTCGAGCAGGGGATCGAGAACCTGCAAAAGCATCTGGAGAACGTGCGCAACGTCGGCCTGGAGCCGATTGTCGCGATCAACAAGTTCCCGACCGACACGGACGAAGAGATAGAAGTTCTATCGGCCTGCTGCGGGAAGATGGGCGTCAAATGGGCGCTTTCGGACGTTTGGGCCAGGGGCGGAGAGGGTGGAATCGACCTCGCGAAGATCGTCCTCGAAGCCTGCAAGCAGCAGTCCACATTCCATCCGTCATACCCGCTCGACCTTTCGATCAAAGAGAAGGTGGAGTCGGTTGCCAGGCAGTTCTATGGGGCTGACGGGGCCGACTTCCTGCCGGCCGCTCTCACTCAAATCAAGCAGATAGAGTCGCTCGGCTTCGGCAACCTGCCGATCTGCATAGCCAAAACCCAGAACTCGCTCTCCGATGATCCCAAGACGCCTGGCAGGCCCAGGGGTTACAAGATCACCATCCGCGAGGCCAAGGTCAGCGCGGGCGCGGGGTTTGTGGTCGTCTATGCCGGCAACATAATGACCATGCCCGGCCTGCCGAAAGTCCCCGCGGCTGCGAAGATCGGCATGAACGCGGACGGGGAGATTTACGGACTGTTCTGATTCCGGCGGAAGGCTGAAGGCAGAAGGCGAAGGGCGGGGAAGGGAACCTGATGATCCCGCACGTCCATGTGTTGTTCAACGAGGTGATAGCCCCTTCGGCGCGAAGATCGGTCAGCCGGGAAACCGTGGACCCGCGGCCCCTTGAACCCGTCATCCTTAAGATGTCCTTGTGATACAGCAGACAGCCCGCCGAACACACCGTCCGCGCGTCCGCTACCGTTAACACAATTGTCACAAAAGTACGAGTTGACTATGCCGCTATACTGTGCTATTCTCCAAAGGTGGCATCAGAGGCTGTCCGCTTGCGGCGTGTGTCCACGTCAGGCCGGCGATAGATCGGCTGCCGCTCGGGGATCCCACACACCTACCACCCGCGATACATCGACAGCCCCTGCGCTGCTGTAACACAGATACAGGGCCCGTGAATCCACGAGACCCTGAACACGAAGGAGGAAAGTGATTTGAGGTACCTACTTGCTATCCTGATTTCCGCTACACTCTGTGCCGTGCCCATATCAGCGAGAGCCGTCACGGCCACCGTCACACTCGATGTCCATCAAGACATCTACGACCAATTCCCCAACGACTTCCATGTCGTGGGCCACATCAAGTCTTACATCAGCGCCCCAATACTATCCTGGCACACTGATGGTCAGTTCACGAACTTCTTGTATACCATCACCAAGGTCGATCCCACGGATCCCGCGGACCCGTGGTACAACTTCACGGCGGATTGGTCGGGATCGGTTGGCATTCCGTATTGCACAATAATCCACCTCGGCCTGCTTTTTGACGTCGAGGGCGCGAACACAGCGATCGACCTGGAGGGATGGTGGACGCTCAACGGACAGCCGATCGGAGACATCATCCACGGCCAGGTCAACAATGGCTTCGTGCCGGTTGGCGGATTCGATGTTAGCGAAAGCCCGACCGGCGAAGGCAATAAGATCCGTATCACCAACGGTGTGCAGACGGACCCGCCGCTGCCGCCACCACCGGGGCCGACTCCGCCCCACTTCGAGACGGAGATAACCCAAATGGACGTTGTCGGGTTCCACGCCGGCCAGGCGCCACCCCCGGAAGCGCTGACCGAGACGGGCGCGCAGACCGAATGGGACTGGGTACACGTCAATAACGTAGACGGGCACCCGGTAAGCCCGACCAATCCGATTCACGTAAGCCCCGACAGCTTCTTCGATGTGTTCCTGGAAGCCGTGGTGCCGGGCAAACCCAGCCTGCCTTCCGGTGAACAGATCCACCTGCAGCCCGGCGGCACGCTAGTCGCTCGGACACTCACACGGTTCATCAACAACCACGGGGACACCGAATCGAGATGGCAGTGGGATGTGCATCAGGCCCCAAACACCGTGGACTGGCGACCCGGCGATGAATATAAATGGGTCCAGATGCCGGACATATCCGAGACTGGGATGGATATTCGATGTGACAGGAACGATATGATTCCACGCGTCCTGGCCGATGACTTCAAATGCATCGAATACGGCCCGATAACCGATGTGCATTTCTGGGGCTCATGGCTTAATGATCTTAAGGGCGACATCGAGCAGATCCACCTGAGCCTGCATCAGGACATTCCCGCAGGCGAAGGGGGCACGTACAGCCGTCCAGCCGATCCCGCGGTCTGGGAGCAGGACTTCTTCCCCGGACAATTCTCCGAGAAGCTCTACAAGACGCTTCCCACGGGGCAGTGTGAGTGGTGGTGGGATCCTTACACGAACACTCTGATGCCTAACGGCGACACTCAAGTGTGGCAGTATGACATACCCATTACCCAATTCCCGTTCATACAGTCGGGGACGCCGAATGAACCGGTCATTTATTGGCTGGACGTTATTGTCATTTTGAAGCAGGTCGAGCAGGGGCAACCGCAACCGCAGTTCGGATGGAAGACTCGCGACTGGCGAACAACGAACTTCGGCGGCGGCCACTTCATGGATGATGCCGTCTGGGGTTGGCCGGGAGGCATAACGCCCTGGCAGGAACTCCGTTATCCCGCCTCGCACCCCGAGGCTCCGAACTCGCTGGACATGTCGTTTGTGATTACCGGGCCGGAGCGCCAGAGAGATTGGGGCGATGCCCCCGACCTCAAAGAAATGCCGCGCTATCCAACTCTGGCCATCCACAACGGCGCTAACCACGGGATCATCCCCGGCTTCTGCCTGGGTAACACGGTCGATGCGGAGGGCGACGGACAACCGAACGGGGCCGCGACCGGCGATGACATCAACCCGCCCGCCGGGCCTAACGACGAGGACGGCGTCACGTTCCCCGGGCCTCTGACCGTCGGGCGGAACTATACCGTCACGGTGGTCGCCTCCGCGCCGGGTTTCCTGGACGCGTGGGTCGATTTCAACGCCAATGACACCTGGACCGATGCGGGCGAGCAGATATTCACCAGTCTGCCGCTTGCGGCGGGAGCGAATAGCTTGAACTTCTTCGTGCCCGCGGGGTCCAGCATCGGCCAGACATTCGCCAGGTTCCGATTCAGCAGTACGGGCGGACTTTCGTCCGTGGGGTGGGCAAACGACGGTGAGGTCGAGGACTACATAGTAGCCATCCAACAGCCGCCACAGGAACTGGATTGGGGCGATGCTCCCGACACCAAAGAAGCGCCGGGGTATCCCACCCTGGGGATCCACAATGGCGCCAGGCACATAATCAACCCCGATATGCACCTGGGCAAGCTCATCGATGCCGAAGGTGATGGACAGCCGAATCTCAATGCGACAGGCGATGACATCAACCCGCCAGGCGGGCTCAACGACGAGGACGGCGTAGTCTTCAAGCCGATCTACGCCGGCTGCTGGGCCAAGGTCAGGGTCGAAGCCTCATTGCCCGGTATCCTCACCGCGTGGATGGATTTCAACGGCGACGGCGATTGGGCCGACCCGAATGAGCACATACTCATTGACAAACCCGTGGTCGCCGGCTACAACTACCTGACTTACTTCGTGCCGGCCGGTGCGGTTGTGACACAACCCACGTTCGCCAGGTTCCGGTATAGCACCCAGCCAGGACTGACCTACACCGGACTTGCACAGGACGGCGAGGTCGAGGACTACATGGTCAACATCCGGCCGACACCGCAAATCGTGACCAAGGCTCAGGCCAAGCTGCTGCCTCTGAACTCGGAAGTTCTGATCAAGAGCAACGAGGTTACAGCCAACTTCGGCTTGGACGGCTGGTACTTCGAGGAACCGGACAGGTGGGTGCTCAACACGCTCGTGCTCGGGCGCTTCGCCGGCATCGGCGTTCTGGCTGATCCGGGAGATCCGGCGAATGGCATACCTCCGTTCATCGAGCCCTGGACCGCCCACGACCCAGGGAGCGGGCTTTCGGACGTCGTATCGTGCGTGGGCAAGACTGTGCTGACTGCCAAGGGAGAGCTGATGATCGAGGAAGCGGCTTCCTGGCTTGAGAACCTGCAGGCTCCTCTCGGACCGCTCGGACAGAACAACAGGGCATCCGGTGGCGCCAGGTTCGGCAACCAGCCTGGTACGTATGACTTCGGCGCGGGTGATCCGGCGGGTCTCGCGCCCAGAGCGGCAAGGGGCCTCAACTCGGTTGGCCTGCTCGTCAAGCTCTGGGGCCGCTGCACCTACATAGTCACTGACGCAACCGGGGCTGTTACCGACATGTACATCGATGACGGGAGCAATCTCTGGGACGGCACTTGGAATCCGACGTCGACCGCGAAGGTTCTCGGAGTCAAGGTCCACTTCGCTGTGCCGCCCATCATCCCGATCAGTACTGATCAGATCTACTCGGTCACGGGCATCATGCGCACTGACCTGCCGATGGTACCCATCGGCGTCGACCCGTGTTACGCACGCTGCCTCTGGGAGACGGATATACGTGCGTGGCTCTAAGTGCTTGATGGGGTTCAGATGAGCCCTATACTGACAGGGGCTGACTGGTAAATTCCAGTCAGCCCCTCTAGTCTGTTGCGTCGGCTAGTCGACAGCCGCGCGCATCTTCTTGAAAAGCCTCACCGTGGCGGAGTGGTTCTCCCATGTCATGTCCACTTCGTCCACCAGTTTGCCGATCATATACAGCCCCAGGCCACCCTCGCGAGTGAGGTCGGGGTGAGCCGAAACTGTGGGGCGAACGCGGGCGGAGGTGTTGTTTCGGATTTCCATGCACAGGCCGTCGGCCAGCACGCTGCACCTGATTTCGACGTTGGGCTCGTCGTCAGTTGGGCTGCCATATTTCACGGCGTTGGCGCATGCCTCACCGAACGCCAGCTTGAGATCCTCGACTTCACCGGGTGAAAATGGCATCCTCCGCGCAATCAATTCCACCGCCCCGCGGGCGATTGCCACATACTCCGGCGAACTCGGAATCTCCAAGAGCATAACTTCGCCTTGTCTCAAATTATCGGCCTCCGTGCGCCCTGCGTTGCCTAATTATCCCGCAGACAACTAATGGGCGCTGGGCATGCGTTCTCACAGCACCTTGATCGCGACCATCGCGACGTCATCCGTCGCCCTGCCGTGCCCGAACTCCATCAAAGCCTCGTATAGATGATCTACCACAGTCTGGCCGCTTTTGTCAGCACTTTTCGCCAAAACCGACCGCACGGCCTCGCTTCCGAACCTGGCGCTGCCGACGCTCGCCTCGGGCAGGCCGTCCGTGTGGACCAGCAAAATGTCCCCGGGCTCTATGGCTATCTCCTGCTCGTTGTAGACGGCATTGGGCTTGATCCCCAGCAGCATTCCTTCGGCGCCAAGGGCGAGTATGCTCTTAGTCTTCGCCTTATAGAGCAGAGGCTGTTCGCAGCCCGCACTGGCGTATCGCAGTTTGCGGCGCCCGAGATCGAGCACGCCATAGAACAGGCTGATAAACATCTCCGTGCGCGAGTCCTCGCAAACGATCACATTTGTCCGGGCCAGCACCTCCGCGGGAGACTCATACTCCCTGGCATAGGTACGCAGCACGTATTTGCCCATGGTCGTGTATTCGGCTGCCTCGACATCGCTGCCGGAGACATCACCCACAATTACGCCCAGCCTGTCCGGCGCGGACTTGATGAAATCGTAGTAATCCCCGCCGACACCCCTCGCGGGCAGGAACTTGTGGCCGATATCCAGCCCCTCGACCTCCGGGATCACCGATGGGGTCAGCTTCTCCTGCAGAATGGCCGCCATCTTGTATTTCTGCCTGTACATCCTGGCGTTGTCGATGGCGACACCCGCGAGATCGCCCAGCGGCCTTAGGATGTCCTGCTGTGATGCCGCGAGCGATCTGCGTTCCCTTGAGAAGCCCGCCGCTATTCCAACCAGTTTGCCTTGGTTCTTGATCGGCATACAGACCGCGCTCTTGAAGCCCTCATAATGGGACACCTCGGTCCGCAGCAAGGGAGAGGCGCCGATGTTCTTTATCAGCACTTTGGAGCCCGTGGCCTTGATTCGGGCCGCGAACGGAGCCGCAAGGTCATAATAGACGTATTTCTTTCTGGTCTTGAGACCGGTTCCGTGCCCGAACCTGAATCGCCCGCTCAGGTCGTCGTACAGCAGCAGAACGCACGCGTCCAATACGAACAGCTTGCAGAGCTCATCGCAGAGCTGGCGCATTACTTCATCGAGATTTAGCGTCGAAGTCACCGTCCTGGATATGTGCAGCAGGCTGTCGAGCTGCTTGGTACGGCGGTTGACGCGGTCATAGAGCCGCGCGTTTTCTATGGCGACCGCCATCTGATTCGCCACCGTGCCGAGAAGTTGCAGGTCGCGCTCATCGAACACCCTGTCGGGGTGGACGGTGTTGACGTTCAGAACACCGATCACGGCCCCCTTTACTTTCAGCGGCACTGCGGCGGCGGAGTTGATGCTGTCGCGGAAGAACGGCATCTTGAACCGGAGGTCCTTGTGGGCATCGGCGATCAGCGCGCTCTCTCCGTGCTCCGCGACCCACCCGGAGATGGAGCTTCCGAGCTTCTGCGCGGCATGTTTGACGAGTCTCTTAGCCAGGCCACGCGATGCGACGATTTCCAGCTTGTTGGTTTCCTTGTTGATCAGCATCAGCGATCCCGCATCGGCCCCGACAGCGGCCATGCTCTGCTCCAGCGCGATGTCGAGCAATCTCTCCAGATTGAGCGTGGAGTTCACGGCTTCGCTGACTTTGTTAACGAGTGAGAGTTCCTGAATCTTACGTTCGGCAAGTTCGATCAGGGCATCCTGATCCTCGGGCAGGTCTTCGTTGGTCCGGGGCTGGTTCCTGGTTTTGGCCGCCGCGGCAGCCTGGCCGGCGACCACGTGCAGCAGGTCGATATCTCCGGGGGTAAAGGCGTGTGCATCAGGGCTCAAGGCAGCGAACGCGCCGACGTTAGTTTCACCAACGCGCATGGGTACGCCCATCGCCGAAGCCATTTTGCAGGCCTTGAGTCTGCTCTTGATCACGGGCGTGAATGACGATGCGCCGGGGTAGACCACCGGGCCGGACGAGGCTAGCACGGCCTTGGCAACCTCGCGGGCGGCATCCACCATACTCGTTTCGTGGCTTGTAATGCCGGCGCTGCCGGCGACAGCCAACCCGCCGGCATCGTCGGTAATGAAGACCATCACCCGAGCCGTGCGCAGCAGCGTGGCTCCGGCTTCGGCCGCCGCCGCGAACGTGGTGGTGGCTTCGGGTCCGCCCAGTGTCTCGGAAAGATTGGACAGCGCGACTACTATGCCATAATGATCTTCGTGAGGGTCATCACCGCCGGCCTTCGCAACGCCTTTGAGCATAACACGGTCTCCATCGGGTAAGGGGGAAGTGAACGCACATACTATATCATCGGCAATCTCGGCGGTCAAATGCACGTTGTAAAGGGCTGCCCATTGTGGTAATATTACAGTGTAATAGGAAAAGGGTGTTTATGGAGCCCTGCGGTGTACGTGATTAGTCGAGGAAGTTTTGAGCCGACACTCAAAATTGTAGGTGTTCTTCTTGGTGACCCCGAGTGGCAGTCCCGAGCAATCGGGAAATCGCGAGGCGGCAGCAGAGAACACCGCCCTGGTTAGCTGGGGTTCAAAAACTCGGTAGGCACACGGCACATGCGGGGCTCTTAACTTTGATAAGAGCAACCGGGACGAGCCTGGATCTAGGGAGGTGTCGACGATGACACGAACAGATCTCTCGGGAGCTATAGTGAAGATGAGGACGCGAGACGAGTATGACGGCATGCTCGGCAAGGTCTGCGGGGCGGAGGACGATGGAGAAATGCTCGCTGTAAAGCATAGACCGATAACCTTCCCTCACAAGAGAACCACCACTCTTCACTATTTCAGAAAGGGCGAACTTGAGATAGTCAGAGGCTAGCGCATCGGTCGCTGGCATAGAGTTAGCAAGCGCTCCGTCTCTTAGACGGGGTGCTTGTTGCGTACATGGCATTTGGTGCTCCCTCTCCTGGGGGAGAGGGTTGGGGTGAGGGCGCTTTGTATTTGCGAAGAGACACAGGTATCGAACACCGTCATTCCGAGCGAAGTCGAGGAATCTGCTTTTGTGTGTTTCGGACTTGAGCGGTGTGGAACGGAGCGGAAATCCCGAAAGTAAGTAGATCACGGACGAAGACATGCACTGGAGACCGGACCCCTCGTGGGTCCGGAGGATCATAGGCGAAGCTCGGAACGGCAATCCCTTGTGGTTGCCATTATGTTACGTACTGTTGTGTGCAAGTCACTTAGCGTGAATTACTTAGCATACCTGTCTTCGCGGAGCAAAGCCCTCATCGAAGGATATTCCCCGCCCTCCGGGGAACATGTATACCGAGCAATCGAAGGAGGATTTCCATGGCTAGTAGACTTGTTACGCTATTCACCGGGCAGTTTGCCGATATTCCCCTCGCCGACCTTGCGCCGATGGCGAAAACCTGGGGGTTTGATGGACTGGAGCTTGCGTGCTGGGGCGACCACGTGGACGTCGACCGGGGCGCGGTCGACAAAGACTACGCCCAAAGCCGCGTGAAGATTCTCGCGGATGCCGGCCTGCGGGTCAAGGCAATCAGCCACCACCTGGCGGGCCAGCTCGTCTGCGATCTCAATAACGATTCCCGCTCGGATGCGTTCGCCCCGCCCCAGTGTGCGGGCGACCCCGAGGCCAAGCGGAAGTGGGCCGTCGAGACCATGAAAAACGCCGCCCGCACCGCAAAGAACATGGGCATCGGCGTGGTGAACGGTTTCACGGGGTCATCGGTCTGGCATCTCATTTACAGCTTCCCGCCGGTGTCGCCCGAGATGATCGAGGAGGGCTTCGCAAACTTCGCCGCTCTCTGGAACCCGATCCTGGACATCTTCGATGAGTGCGGCGTGAAATTCGCCCTCGAAGTCCACCCCACCGAGATCGCGTTCGACACGATCACGGCCAGACGCGCGCTAGAGGCCATCGGCCATCGCAAGGCCTTCGGATTCAACTTCGACCCCAGCCACCTGCTCTGGCAGATGGTCGACCCGGCGAAGTTCATCCGCACGTTCCCGGATAGGATTTACCACGTACACATGAAAGACACCGCGCTGACCCTCGACGGCGAGAGCGGCATTCTGTCGAGTTATATCAACTTCGGCTCTTACGGCCGCGGCTGGGACTTCAGAAGCGTCGGCAGGGGCGACGTGGACTTCGAGGCCATCATCCGCGCCCTTAACGACATCAACTACACCAGCCCGCTTTCCGTCGAGTGGGAAGACGCCGCCATGAACCGTGAGTTCGGCGCAACCGAAAGCTGCCGGTTTGTGAAAGACCTCGACTTCGCGAAGTCGGACAGGGTGTTTGATGAGGCGTTTGGGAAATAGGCGGCAATCATAGTCCCGGCCCTTCCATAACCCGCTTCCCACAAAGGATATCCCACGCCTTCCGTCGAACTGACCCTTGAGTCAGCGAAAGGAGTTGTGCGCAATGAACGAGAGTACACCCAGCCAGGTCCCGTGGAAGGAACGCAGGAAGCAGCAGCTCAGGGATGAATTCGTGGATACAGCCCGCAAGCTATTCACCGAGCGGGGGATAGAGGCCACATCCGTCGATGATATCGTCGGCGCGGCCGGTGTCGCCAAGGGGACGTTTTACCTGTACTTCAAGTCCAAGGCCGAACTGGTCACTCAAGTCGTGTCCGCCCTGCTGGACGATCTGGAATCGAGGATCTCGCGGGCCCTTTCCGGAGCGCCCCAGGATGCTCCCACGAAGCTGCGACTGGTGATCAAAACCCAGGTGGAATTCGTCCTGGAGAACCGGAAACTCGCGGCGCTGCTTTGGAGCGACCGGCCGGCGGATGTCACGGATGACATGCGCGACAAGGCAGCCGGCGTCACGTCGGCGCTCTACGAGCGCATCATCCGGACCGGGATGCTTCAGGCGAACTACCGGGAAGTCGACGCGAGATTGGCTGCAGCGGTGCTCAGTGGAATACTCGCGGTGTTGGTGCGGGAAGTGTTGGATGCGGACGGGTCCGCCGACGGTCTGGAACTGACCGCCCTGGACTTCTTTGAGAGGGGAGTCCGTCGGGCCTAATACTCCAGCAGTTCGTGCAGCGATTCGTCGACCGATGTAAACTTGCAGGCCAATACGTAGTTATACTGACCGGCCACGCTCATCCGGCCCGATCTCACGACCTCGCCCATCGCGTGGATAACGTCCTCGACGGTCTTGGGTCTGAGTTCGATCTTGACTATCTCGCCCGCGGCGATTTCCTCGCGGACCGCCAGCGACACTCCGCCCATGCTGATATCCACCGTTTCACCTTCGATGAGGCTGTCGGGTCCGGTTCCATGTTTACCGCAGACCCCATAAGCCGCGGGAACCCTGAGCGCAAGTCTCGGATGCTCCCTGCGCTGGACCCTGTAAATGACACACGGTTTATCGAGTATGAGCAGCCGCTCCGGGGCTTCTATTGTTCTCAATATCTGCGTGGCGAAGCTGTAATACGCGTCGGTCGTCGCCATACCGAGCTTCACCTGGCTTCGAGGCTTAATCGAGCCTGTCTCATCGTCCCTGCGCGGCGCGACAACCGTCAGCGTTCGATCATCTTTGTCTCTAATCCACCCACTGCAGACCCTGGAATTGCCGCCGTTGAGTATCTCGATTTGGACCGGCTGATCCACGCAGAAAAGCACCGTCGCGTTGGGAATACCGCGAGAGGTCGACTCGCGGTGAGCGGACGTGTCCGAGACGAGCGACACCAAGTTATCGAGGTCGAATGGCTTATTGACATAAGCCGATACCCCGTAACTCTTGGCTTGCGCCATCGCTTCGGCATTCTCGCAGGCGGTCATGACGATCACGGGCAGAGAGCTGCGCATGCCTCTGATCTCGGCCAGCGCGGCGAGACCATCCATCTTGGGAAGTATTAGATCCAGCAAGACGACGTCAAAGTCGGACTCGCGGACCTTGTCTACTGCCTGCTGCCCATCGTGAACAGCGACCACACTGTAGCCGCTCTTCGCCAGTTTAGCTCCGAGAATACGACAGAGATTAACCTCATCGTCGACGACGAGCACGTTGCCCTTCGTGACCATGCTAGCGGCCTCCTGCACTGTAGGAATATGATAATGGTGAGCTTTGCGGAACAGCCATCCAGTACTTATTACTGCAAGAAGCGTGCCATTGATGCACAGCTCGACAAAAATGGCTCAACCACAAATTCCAGCCTGGCGGCTGCCCATAGAACAGATGCCGGCCCCGGCCGTCTCCTGCGGGCCTGGGCGGTATGAGTGGCGACCGTCTGGCTCCCTCCTTGGAACTACAGTCTCGCCCTTATCTGTTCGCCATAGACTATCGGCATTCCTTCACACGCACCTAAAATCTTGGCATTTATTCGTGCGCAGACTAACGCAGTCCACGGATTAGACACCGATTAGGGTACTGTGGGCTTAGTGGCCGGCACGGACAACGGCGGGCGATTGCGGGGCGGGGCGGGCCAGAGAGCCCAACGTCAGCAGCCGCGGGAGCAGGTTGGTTATCGCGAACTCGCTCGTCGACCTTTGGGGGAGTTTGGCAAAGCATTTGGCGGGTGCTAGCTCGTTTCTGGCCGCCAGATACGAACTGTTCTTCGAGTAAACAACCAGGCAATTGGTCAGGCGGCGCATCGGCATCGCACGGAATGACCCGGACTCATAAAGCGCCGTCGAGGACCCGCCGTCCAGGCAGAGCGCATCCACGGCGCCCCGGCTCACAAACACCCGGGCAATGTCGCGCAGGCTGGCCGGCCGGTTGATTACCACCAACAGCAGCTTGCCCGACCTGGTGATTCCCACACCCGTGCGGCGGGCCGGAGTGGACAGCGAAGCCCTGAAGCCCTCTCGCCTGAGCACAATGCGCACACGGCCATTCTTCACAAGCCTCGGCCCCGCGCACAACACCGTCTCCCAGCCCTTCCAGGCGCGGCTCCTGCCGTCCTTGAAGCCGATGATGGACGCCTTGTTGTCGGAATCGATGCAGAGCGCCGACCCTATCACGCCCGAATGGACCACGGTCCCACTCACGGCTATATCTCCGGTCGGCATCAGGGTCCTGGTGTCGAAGAACGTGCCGGTCATCGCGGCGGTGGGCCTGGTTCGGCCAACGATCGACTTGAACGCTTCCTGCCTGCCCGCGCCGCCCCTGGCGAGCGCAACGCTAACTTTGACTTCGGGGTCGTTGAGGTCGATGGTCACGACGTGCGCGACCGTCCGCCCCACCTTGACCTTCGAGTGTGCCACACTGGACGCGAGGCACGAAACAGGCAGAGCCAGCACTGCTATTAAGATGCAAATTCTTCTTGACATGGCCGCCACCCCGAGCTGCAGGTTACACTAAAGGGTGCGGCATAGATCGTGCCAGGGGGGCTGCGGCTTATGCCGGATTACTCGAAAACAGGTAAGAGTGCGGGGTCGGGAGACCCGCGCACAGCAGGGGTAGAAGTGCGGGGTCGGGAGACCCGCGCACAGCAGGGAGGATTTCAAATCCGGCCTAACAGGTAACCCCAACCCTCTCGCTCAGGAGAGGGAGCACGTCGCCTTCACGCGCGCTTTCTGGTCCGTTCCCAGACGAGCCGAAGGCCCTCGAGCGTGAGAAGATCGTCGCAGCACTCTATCGTGCGGCTGTGCGCGGCGATGATCTCCGCAAGCCCGCCGGTCGCGACCACCTTCGCGCCCCCGCCCATTTCAGCCTGGAACCGGTCCACGAGAGCATCCACCTGCCCGGCAAATCCGTAGATGATCCCCGACCGCAGGCTTTCGGCTGTTGATGTGCCGATGGCTTTCTCGGGGGCTGTGAGCTGCACGCCCGTGAGCCGCGCAGCCCTGGAAAACAACGCCTCAAGGGATATCTGGATGCCGGGCGCTATCGCCCCGCCAAGATAATCGCCATTCGCTGACACCGCATCAAGGGTCGTGGCCGTCCCAAAGTCCACGACTATCACCGCGCCGCCGTATTTGGCATGCGCGGCGACGGCGTTGGCGATCCGGTCCGCGCCCACATCCGAGATGGGGTGGTAATCGACTTTGACCCCGAAGTCGACGTCCGGCCCCAGCACCATAGGGTCGCCGATGTGGAGATGATTCCTCGAGAACCGCACCAGCGCGTCTACGGTCGCGGGGACCACGCTCGATATGGCCACCCCATCGATGTCCTTGAACGCCAGGCCCTGTTCGCCGAAGAGGATCAGCATCAGCGCGGCGTACTCATCCCCCGTCCGGCGGGTGACCGTCCCCACTCGCCAGTCGGCCCGTATCTTGTCCGAGTCAAACACGGCAAATGTGATAGTGGTATTTCCCACGTCTATGGCTAGCAGCATCGGTCTTCTCCATGAACTCTCTCCCCTGGGGGAGAGGGCTGGGGTGAGGGCGCCAGGTAAGCGTTCAGTCTTGGCGAGCACAATGTGAGCATGCTGAGCTGCGTCGAAGCATGCGGCTCCGAAGAGACTGTACCTTCGTAGGCCGCACCCTTCGACGGAGCTTAGGATGCTAGGCTGTGCGCTCCCGAGAGTAATCACAGTTTCTCAACTCTTACGGCGCCAGGCCCGTACACCAAAACGGAGCGGACAGCTCCGCCGTCCGCTCCCACATTATCTCTGATTTATCCGGCCCCGTCAATCCACCTGGGCCAGGAACAACTGCGTGACGTAAAACTCCCCATCGGGCGCTATATAGACCCCCACTCCGATCTGCTCGAACTTGGGATTCAGGATATTGGCCCTATGGCCGGGGCTATTCATCAATGAAGAGTGGCCGCGCTCGACGTCAACTATCGAGCAATAGAAGACATTCTCTCCCACGCAGGCCCAAGCCGGAGTATGGCCGAGAGCGCGCAGATAGCGGGCCATTGGAGTCTTGAGGCCGGGGGTGGGCGATATGTGATCGAAGTAGCTCTTCTCATACATCTCCCGGCTGTGGTCCCTGGCCGCTCGGACCAACAGAGGGTTCACGGACAGCACGCTCAAGCCCCTGTCCCAGCGTTCGCCGTTAACGAGGTCCACGAACTGCTGTTCCGCGGCCGACAATTGGACCGCCGACACCTGGGCCGCCGGTGCCGACGGAGGTGTGGATGCCGTGAAGTTTGTGCCGAGAAGCATTGTTGCCAGGTAGAGCGATAGTTTAGTCATGCGTGTGTTCTCCCGCAATAATTCCCTTCCACAACGGGAACACCGAGCCATAACAACTACTCGCCCACTCAAAGAAAACCGGTAATAGTACCAGGTGATCCCTTAGACAAGGGATGATATCGTCCTCTGGTAACGCCCGGCACTCGACGCGCAAAACGCCAAAAGCCCGGGTTCTCACACCGGGGTCCTCCAACCTCCACGTTCGGTCAGGGCTAACTTCGTCATCAAGACCCTCGCCCCAGGCCTGCCCGTAAGAGCTCACGGTTCGTGAGTACCACGTCATGCTGAACTTGTTTCAGCATCCAGGCTACGAAGGGGTGGACCCTGAAACGAGTTCAGGGTGACGTGTTGCCCTAC
>Ga0209777_10004870_pt1 | contig 15725 bp, 12 predicted proteins | sample FrelakmetHBP12HB_FD_187147 | JGI IMG/M metagenome (GOLD analysis project Ga0209777, IMG submission 187147) | Freshwater lake sediment microbial communities from the University of Notre Dame, USA, for methane emissions studies -HBP12 HB (SPAdes)... | ecosystem: Environmental > Aquatic >... | reverse complement strand
CCCCTCAATGTCTTTCTTGAACCAATACAGACCGAGAAGGATAATGGAAGTGACACCTGTTCCCATCGCCAGAATCCATATTAAATCCCTGAAGCGGAAGTCACCCATAACAATATTATTGTAAAAAGGGATTATCCAGCTAGCTAGAATCGCATTAATCGTGCTGTAAAGCATTGCTACCCCCCAGCGGGGACTAGTATGTAATGGAGATTGAAAAAACGCTCCTAATTGGAAATCAATATCTGTGGTAGCTCGTGTGCTATTGAAAAGGAAGATATGCCATATAAGAAAACCTATTGGAATAATGGCATATGGCAGCCATCTTAAGCAGGTCTTGAATATCTTCTGTTTTATTGTGTCGGTTCCTGGCATTGTCATCAAATAGATCAATAAGAGACGCAAGAACTCCAAACCAGCGAGATGTTCAACAAGCCCTAGATAAAACCAGCCCATAGCCGTTGAAATAATCCACAGCGACAACCGAATCACGAGGTTGCGTGTCCGCATCGCCTTTATTGTCAACGCTATGGAAACCATTGCGAGACACAAACTGGTTGCATGCGGTAGAAAATCTACAGGTTGGATTTGATTCAAGTAGGCAGGATAAAGGATAAATAATAGCGAAATCAGAAAATTTTCACGTTTATTCTCGACCCAGATTGCATTTAATGTTAGAAAGAAAGCTAATGAACTAATATAGCGGAATAGAAATGCAGTCAAATGATAATAAATCAGGTTATCGCCAAACAAGGTATAAGCAAAGGCCAGCAAATAACCACGCGCCGGGCGGTCACTGCTGAACACTACATGAAGAAATTGTGCACCCTGAGTATGCGCATCATAGATAATATACCAATCGTCATAATAAAAACCTAGTCGCCGGATCATGGGTAAATACACAACGGCGCCAACAATCAGGAGCAGAACTGCATAAAACCAATTGTTCTTGCGAAAATCTTTGAAGATATTTTTCATATTGGATCTCATTTAGAGTTTTTTTTTCGTTGGTGTATCAGGAAATCGACAATGGTAAAGTCAAGTTCTTCGTCAATATCCCAGGCCTCGTCGACGTCTATCTCGAACATTTGTGGTCTTTTACCGAGACGGTTATGCTGCTGGGCAAGGTTCTCATGCGTGAAAATGTACATGCAGGAATTTTCCTCAAAAATTGGCGGTAAATCCTGGGTCTGGATCAGCATGCTCGGGTCGTGATTCAAGGCATGACCGTACTGGTCGTAGAGGCGGGTCTGGAGCCGCGTCACCGAAAAAAGCGAGTCATGGGTTGGATAATCCGCAAGGAAGGTCTGGATTGCTTTCGAGATGGTTTCCGTCCGTAACAGTGGGTTGGTGCTGTGGGTTTGCAGGTAGAAATCCGTTGTCACCTTGGATGTGTCATACAGCAAAATCTCGTTCATCGAGATGGTGTCAGCCCGCAGGCTCTCGGGTCGGTTGATGACCCTCGCCTGCGGGAAATTCCGGCGCAGGCCATCCATCACTGGCTCAGAGTCAGTATCCACAACCACCTGTCCAATCTCAGGGACTGCCAGCAGGGTCTCGATAATGTATTGGTAGAGCGGTTTCCCCGCCAGCGGGCGGTAATTCTTTCCTGGCACACGCTGGCTGTGGTGCCGCATGGGGACGAGAGCGACAAGTTTTATCATAGGTAACTCATTATACCGAATCGGCTCAACCTCGCTGGGCGCAGGCTTCTCGGGAGTTTCCTTTCCGTTCTGGTAAAAGTGTGTCTATAGTTTACTCTTTAAGCATGAAATCACCATTGTAAAGAATCCCTTCCTGCAGTGCGCGCATGGTCGGCGAGGCTTCCGGGGACAACGCCTGCAGGTCGAACGAACTCCACTTCACATAGCCGCGCTGGGCTGTTGGTTCGATATAGTCACCAAAGCGCAGGGATGCTATGAAGTAGTGGTAATAAAAAAAACGTCGCGCATTGCGGATATGTTCAGGCTGAATCCTGACTTTGGGGGCAGTAAGGAAAGACTCCAGTTGCTGGAGGTAAGCGTCCTGGCTATCAGGGAAGAACACGGTGGAAAAGTTGGTGAAGCGAGCACTGCCGGCACACAGCACAGGCACTCCCATGATAGAGGCTTCCAGGCCGATGGTCGAATTGTAGATCATAACGAACTTAGAGCGCCGAATCAATTCGTAAGAACTGATGTACTCTTCTGGGGCAACGAAAATGCAGTTGGGAAGTTTCCCGACGCCTTTCTCTTCCACCCACATAGCCACGCTCTCGCGACTGACTTTGCCGGGGCGGGCTTCATCAGGATGGGCGCGCATAATGAAGAGCGTATCGGGATGCGCCTTGATAACCCCGAGCACGGCATCCAGCCAGGTAAACATGCTTAGGAAAAAAGCGTTCGAATGTTGTTGCGTGGTGTCGAATATGACGTTTGTAAAGACCGGGACAATTTGCCTGAAGTTGGCAGCCTTTTGATCAAAGGCAGCATCTAGTCCCTTTATTTTAGGGAAAAATTGGATTCCCGCCATGCTGACTTTCCCCTGAAAGCGGCTTTGCATCAACGCATCCAACTGCGCAGACTGCCCGGGGTTGAGCTCAAAACTGTCAGGAATGGGCATGGGCAGGGCTGTCGCTTCACCGGTAGTAAAAAAACCGCTCAATGGATACATACTGACCTCGTGCGTTACCACCCTTACTCCGGCCCTGTGTGCCACCCAACTGACAGTCGCTTCGGGGTATACCTGACCGTTAAAAACAACCACTGCTTGCGGTTTTGTTCGCTCGAGCACGACGGTGAACTCCCGGGCAATATTCCATGCAGACAGAATGAATTCCCGGTACAAAAAGCGGGTCTGATCGTCATTCACCAGGGTGAGGCGGCGTAGCCGCCAGCGGATTGCAGGTAGGGCAAGCACACCGAGTGGAATCTTTCCGCCACCAAAAGGATGCTCATATTGAACCAATGCACCGATATCCAGGTCAGCCAAGGCTTTCGCCAAGACTGCATCCCGGTGGTAGGAGAAATAATGCGTCTCAGAAGCCGCATAGTTCGCCCGTGACTGGCGGAGACAAAGACGACAGGGCATCAACCGGTAAACATCGTCCTGGTCTGTGCCAAGGACACAACGACTCATCCCAGCCCTGCAAACAAAATGGATCACCGGTACGCCCACGAGCTGCAGGGACCATGAAGCCAGTAGAGAGAAAGCCGCATTCAGGCTGTGTCCGCGGATGCGTGTGGAGGCGTTAAAGAAAACAATTGGCCCTTGCGATTGATTTTCAATCGCACTTCCGGCAACAGCGCGTGCCAGGCGCGCTGTTTGCCAGTCATTTTTTAGGCTGGCTGAGGCGATCTGGAAGCGACGCAAAAATTTTTGCGTCAATGTCACTTTTCCTCCTGTGCCTTGGTATATGCCTCGGAGAGACGCTGGATGGCCAGAACAAAGCCCTGGCCGTTATGCTGGTGACCGCGCCAGATCTCCGGGATCATGGTGCCGTGATAATTACTGGTAACGCGGAAGAAGTGCACCCAGTCGATATTACCTTCACCAATCTGCAAACCCTCCCCATCGAGGCCGGAGCCATCTGAGATATGCAAGTGGTGGGTATATGGTAAAAGGGCTTGAACTTGATCGTAAAAGTCCATGTGAGCCCAATTGCAATACAATTTGGAATGTGATGTATCAAAGCAGATATTCAGGCCACGCGGGACAATGAAATTCCCGATTTCATGGGCATCCATAAAAGCGTTTGTCACCCACTGTCCGCCAAAATACCAGGGATGTGGTGGCAGGTTTTCGAGCAGAAGTTCCACACCTTCAAAATTGAGTTGTTCAACTGAACGGCTCAGGTTTTCATACAGTTTTTTATTGTCCGAAATAGGATGATCGAGGGTCATCCCACCGGGATGGACAATCACCTTCGGTATGCCTATAAAGTGCTGTGCCATTTTGCGTGTCAGATCAATGGACTTCTGCATCAGGGCGATGGAATCATTGCGCTGTTTTTTGTCAGCAGCGCACAGGTCCACCAGCGTCCGATCCCAGAATTCAGGGGCGTGAACAACCAACGGCATGTTATAGTCCACACCTGGGTAGCTGTCGTCCAAATCCTGATCGGTGAAGTGGAATTCCAGAAAACATGGCTTAAGCGCCAGCAGTTCTTCGTAATCACGGAAGCGCACGGTGAAGCCCCATTGCATGGGCAGGGTGTGCGCCATATCCAAGACAGGATGGATGCCAAGGTCGTTCTCAACGAATGGCTCGTCAGCCTCGATCACCCGCTCAGCCCGCCGGCCAAGCAATTCGGGATAACGCTGCGGTGATAGACCCAATCCCGGACCCTTGACGGCAACCATATCACTTGTAATAGTTTCACCCGGTTCGATGCGTCGCAAAGCCACCAAGCTTTTAGCCAGGGTTTCGCGGTTAAGGATCTCGCCGCGTGAGAAGAATTTCTCGTCGCCGGTACCCAGAGCCAGAGATACAAGGCGGATATCACGCACCATCTTCTTAAATCCCTGCGGTTCCAGACTGGCGGCATGGTCAGGCCCATCCATGGCCCGATCAAGGGTGACATGCCGCTCAAGGATACTCGCTCCCAGCGCAGCCGCCACCGTCGAGACGGCGATGCCACGCTCGTGCCCGGAATACCCCACCGGTACGCCATACTTCCGCAACTGATTCATGTAGCGCAGGTTGATATCTTCGAAGGCGGCCGGGTAGGTGCTGTTGCAGTGCAACAGCGCAAATTGTGCCCCGCGTTCCTTGAGATAACTCACGGTGAAATCCACTTCGTCGGATCGGGACATACCTGTGGACAGGATGAGCGGTTTTCCTTTCTTAACCAGGTGATCCAGCAGGGGTAAATTGGTCAGGTCTGCAGAAGCCACCTTATAAGCTGGGATATCGATTATTTCCAAGAAATCAGCACTCTCTTTATCAAAGGCCGAGCAAAGAAAGGTGATCTTCTTTTTCCTGCAATACTCAACGATCTCGTAATAGGTGCTTTCAGGTAGTTCCACCTTCTGCAGGATTGGGAGCAGATATCGCAGGCTTTTCTCACCCGCGTTGACATTATCCAGGTATTTTTGGGGGTAAAGGTTCTTCAAATTCCGCTTCTGAAATTTGACAGCATCCGCACCGGCATCCACTGCGATGTCAATCAAGTCAAAGGCAAGTTGCGGAATGCCATTATGATTAACCCCAATCTCCGCAATGATGTAAGTGGGGTGTCCATCTCCAATCAACCGGTTGTCAATTTTAATCTCAGCCACAGGGACCTCCAAATATTAATTTTTAACAGGCAGCCTGCGCGGGTGGTCATTCCTTTGGCACCACCAACCTCAGCCTCTTGAGAGATGGAAATTCACTTTCATAGACATGCTTGATGCCATCACCCAGCGAAGCCTCAGCCACGCGCACATACATGACCAGCCGTTCGAATCCCCCCGGCTCCACTGAGGCCGCCTGGTCGGAGCCCCACATTGCCCGATCGAGCGTAATATGACGTTCGATCATGCATGCACCCAGGGATACCGCCACTGCTGGAGGAATCAATCCAACTTCGTGACCGGAATAGCCAATCGGGCAGGGAAATTCATTCCGCAGAGTCTGGATGACGCGCATATTGAGTTCTTCCGGTTCGCACGGGTAGGTACTGGTACAGTGGGTGATGACCAGGTTTTCGGTCCCGATAACTTCCACTGCCGCCCGGATCTCTTCCATCGTGGACATACCGGTAGAAACAATCATGGGCTTGCCTGTTTTGCGGGTGTGATGCAATAGTTTGTGGTTGGTGATGGCTGCAGATGGGATTTTATAGGCCGGGGTATCGAAATTCTCCATGAAATCCACCGCCTTATCATCCCAGACTGAGACGAACCATGTAATGCCTTTTTCATGGCAATGGTGATCGATTTCGTGGTATTGCGTTTCGTTAAACTCAACTTTATGGCGATACTCCAAGTAGGTTATATATCCCCATGGTGTTTCGCGCATTTGTTTCTGCTGTTCGGGGGGGGTGCAAAGTTCAGGCGTGCGTTTCTGGAACTTGACTGCGTCCACCCCAGCGTGGATAGCGGCATCGATCATTTGTTTGGCAATTTCCACATCGCCGTTATGGTTAATACCGATTTCGGCAACTATATAGGCAGGATGCCCATCCCCAACCATTCGATTACCAATTTTTATTTCGCGTTTCATTTTTCTACCTTTCATTCCGAGGTATTAATCACACTACTTATAAAGATGCAACCTAACCACCCTGCTCAATTATGGCAGGCGGTAGACATATTCTAATTTACTAATATGCAATTGCTGAAGACCGAGTGATTGAATAACCTGTTCAACTTCAGGATAGTTCGAATATTGTGATGAATCCACAACCACGTATGCCACACCCAACTGCTTGAGCAAGTCCACACTCTCTATAGATGGAAAACGATCCATCACCGGTTGAATACGTGTATATTGTTCGGGTTGGTTGGCATTGAAATATCCGCCCAAGAAAGGCTTCTGATTGATCATTGTATTGTAGACCTGGCTCTGGTCGGATTCTTGACTAAACGGGAACTGTGCGACAGCACCTACGTCTGGTTGTGTCGCCAGCCAATAATCCACCGGGCGGGGCTCTATTCGGGAGAGGGTACTAAAGATACCAGGATAGAAATCAATAAAAATCAATAGAAGTAAACCAACACTGATCCACCTTTTAAGTCTGCCGGAGATCGATTGCATCAGTGCGTACTCTCCAAGACCTGCCATCAGGCTGAAGAAGATCAGTGTAAACAACCCAAAGCGCATCATCACCCGCATCTTGGAAAAAAAGGGTAAATAGCGAAAAAGGTAATAGGCCGGTAGATAAATCTGCGGCATGTCGGTGCGGTGAAAAATGCGTTGCAAAAATACCGGTAGAGAGACAACCTTTTGGCCCAGCCAATGAGGTTCGATGCCAAGAGCCAGTACAAAGGCAGCAAGCGCTACAATCAAAGATATACCGATTAGCTCCGGGTAAGGCAGTTTACGCTGCCTAACCCAAGCAATCACCGCCAAGACAAACGTTACCACACCAATATATAGCGTAGCTTCATGTGCAAACCCGGGGTGGAAATGAGCAATCACCCATTTTCCCCAAAGAAAATGCCAAACCGACGGAAGAACGAAATCTGTTGGGCTGGCTGAATATCGGGAAGCATAATCCACCGTGCGGGAGGCTATACCGTTTTGGGCGTTCAATCCAAGATAAGGGAGCATTGCCAATCCAACCAGCAAAGTGGATAGTATGCCAAACGCGAAGAGGCTCTTCCAGAATGCCGCCATTCTCAGACGTTTGTAGCCTCTGAAAACAATGAATCCCAGGAGGAAGGCTGCTGAGATGATAATGGTCATATACACATAATAGGGACTGGTGAAACCAATCAACCCAGCAGAAATGGAGGCCATCAGAACTGGTTTCCAGGAAAATTTTTCCTGTTTCAACAAATCGTACAATCCCCAGAAATAAAACGGGAACCATTGTGTTCCAGCCAGGCTTAAGTGCCCAACAATGACATGAGCCATGCGAAATGGAATGAAGGCAAAAATAGTCCCGGCGACCAGACCCGCCCAATCATTTTTTGTCAAGGCTTTTAACCACAGGTACATCCCCCATCCGGATAGAATGAAACTTAGTAACATGGAGAAGTTATATCCCCAGGTCGGACCGAACAGTAAACTTCCCGGTAATGCCAGCGCCACCATTGCAGGTGTAATATCAGTAGTTGCCAGATTCCAGCCCTGGGGATAGTTTAGATACGGATTGAAGAACGGCGAGATTCTTAATTCAAAGAGCGCCTTCTGATACCATCGAACAAGCCAGACAAAATATGTTCCGTCACCACCTGCGTTACCAATTATTTCGCCCATTCGAAACACGAGGGGGTAAGTCATTATGATAGTGAGTACGGTAAAATAGACGAAAGCCAAAAAAGATGGCCGTCTTATAAATTTCAGAAGTCTGTTGGAAATCCATTGCATTTTCATGATAATGTTTTAATCACGTACTTCTAAGGCGATTAATTACATAGATAAATCGTGCCATCCGGATATATCCCGTCGACTGATAATCCGTTAAATAGATTTGGTAACTGTTCCAGGTAGGATTCACCGACTTGATCCCTGAACTGGGTTGGGAAGTCAGTGAAAATAACCAGTGCTGCTCCTTGCGCGCAAAAAACAGACTGTGTGCCGTCCCTTTTATCAGTCCCATAAGTTGTTATCTGTATAGGCGGCTCAGATGAAAAGGTATTCCAAAAGCCATGGATCGGACGCTCAGTCCAAAGCAGGAGTAATTCCCAATCGTTCGAAATTACCGGTTGACCCGGCGGTAGAGCGCGCACGGCTCGAATGATTTCGGAGTTATCCCAATGAGAGGCAGTCAGGCCATCGCCCAAATGAAAGAATTCGACCTGATCCCGTGTTTGAGGAATATACCAAAGTACACATATCATCGCTATCAGCCAGGGAAGGATCTGAACCACCCGCAACCGTCCCTTGAACCAGGCAGAATGCCACAGTGCAAATCCACCATATAAGCTCATCACACTTCCAACATACAACGGCAGAAGCATCCTGTTATCAATATCAATGGTTGGGTGGGTAAATAAGTATGTTGCGATCAATACTGCCGTAAACGTCAACGATGAGAGCCCAAAGAAGCCAAATATTTGCATGCCTGATTTACAAGTGCCTTCCATGCAATCGTTGCGCAAGCGACGTTCTGCAATTAAAGAAAGTGCCAAAATAATGACCAGACCAACTCCCATTAAAATAAATCTGAGTTTATAGCGCAAAAGAGTCTCATGTGATTGAAATGGCACCCATTTCCAGACCGTGTCCATAAAAATGCCACGGAATGTCTGGAACTGAGCCGCAAGTCCGCTCCAATCTGCTCCAATGCTACGTCCGCCGACACTATGTGAAGTGGAAAAATAGATCCATACAAACCATACCAAAATCGGTAAACCGGATACAAAAAAGAACAGGGCTGCCTTCTTTGTGCGGACCCATATCTTTCCGGAGACAAATAGAAAGACGCTCAACCCTCCGGCAAAGACCATCCCAATGCCAGCATAACGAGTAGCGGGGATCATACCGATCAAAAACCCACTCACCAGGAGGAGGGAGAGTTTTTCCTTTTGTAAATAAGCTAACAGGCACAGACCACCAGATAAAAACAAAAGTATGAAAAGAGGTTCCGAATAGGCTGAACTAAACCACACAACCATCTGCGGGAAAATGCACATCAAAGAGCTTGCAATAATTCCCAACGCCGGTACACGGCTATAGCGGAAGAATATCCATCCGGCTATGAAAATAGATGCCACAAAAGCGAGAATATTCAACCAGCGAGCACCGACAATCAGGTTAACTCCAGACAAGCCGATGACGCTCAATATAATTGAATAAAAAGGCGGTTCAATGGTGATTGGTGTGAACCTGACATTAGCCTCGTAGTAGCCCAATCCAAGCCCTCGATCCAAGCTCCGTGCGGTGGAAATATATACCACCGGGTCTGAATATCCCCATGAGCCGTTTGCAGTGGTATAGATGGCGATAGCGCCACCAATAATGCTGATGAGAACAATTATCACTATAATCAGGGAGGCAGTCGAAAATTTCTTCATCGGCAGACCTATTCCTTATCCAATTCTTGGTTTCTTTTATTCGGTTTTACAAATAGCGCCCGTTCCACGTTGCCGCAGATCACATGCCAGATAAATATATGACTTTCCTGGATGCGGGGAGTGTCGGCTGATGGAACTACAAGGCAATAATCACATTTCGGGGACATGCCATCCCGGCCTTTTTCACCAGTGAACCCGATTGTCGTCATGCCGACCGCTCGGGCCACCTCCAGCGCTTTTAATATATCAGGTGAGACCCCGCTGGTACTGATACCTACCAAGATGTCTCCAGGTTTGGCAAGGGCTTCAACCTGACGTGAGAATATGTTTTCGAAAGCCGAATCGTTTCCAATGGCGGTAAGGATGGAGGTATCCGTTGAGAGGGCAATAGCCGGTAAGGCAGCCCGGGAAAAGCGGAAACGGTTGACGAGCTCCCCCGCCACATGCTGTGCATCCGCCGCGCTGCCACCATTGCCGCACAGCAGGATTTTATTTCCCTGCTGAAAGCACGCGACCATCCTCATCGCTATATCATTGATCAATACCGCTGATTGTTGGACAGTTCGCTCCAGGACTTGCTGGTGCTGGTCCAATTCCTCTCCAATGGTTGTTTTTATCATAAGGCGCTCCTTTTTTTCACCAGCAGCTTCGGCCGCCATCCACAACCAGGTTTGCGCCTGTCATATAGGCGGATGCGTCAGAGCAGAGGAAGAGAATGGCAGCCTGGTATTCATCCATGTTTGCCATCCTACCAAGGGGAATCAGGTTAGTCAAGCGCTGGACAAAATCGTCCGGTTGGTTGTTATACACGCCACCCGGAGATATGGCATTCACACGGATCCCCATCTCGGCCCAGTAGGTTGCCAGGTAACGCGTCAATCCGAGCAGGCCGGTCTTCACGACCGAGTAGGTAACTGGTTTGACAGGTTGTTGACCATCAGGGAGACCGGGCTGGCGGTACAGGCGCTGATCCGGGGAAATCACGGCCAGATCAGAAGCGATATTCACGATCACACCGCGTTTCCGTTTTGCCATTTCATTGCCTATGATTTGAGCACAGAGGAATGCACCCGTCAATCCCACCGCTATATCAGCTTTCCATTGGATCAAGGGGAAATTTTCTAAGCGAGAGAACTCCACCTCCGAGGTCTTTTCCATCTTGGGGTTGTTGGCTGCGTTGTTAATAAGGATGTCCACCCGCCCGTACCGGGATAATATTTCCACGAGCAGCGCCTTCACGCTCTCGGGTCGGGTAATATCCACCCTTATCGCGCCAGCTAAATCGCCAAAGCGTTCCTTCCAAGGGCGGCCCTGCGGGTCAACATTGTCCACCCGGATATCGGCCAATACAGGGATCCCGCCTGCACTGGCGATTGCCTCGGCATGCTGTTGGCCTAACAGTCCAGTTCCGCCGGTGATGACGGCCACTCTACCGGTCAGATCGAACATTTTCTCGAGTTTTTTCATTCCATTCACCTCAAATTAACCACCTTTCCCGTTGCCATGGATTCTTTAGCTGCCAGAGCCACACTCAGACTTTGCGCGGCCTCGCGCAGGTCCACCAACGGAGTCGGTTTCCCCTTTAAATATTCCAGGAAATACTTCAATTCATCCAGAAAGAGTTGATTGCGCTGAAAGCCTTCATAGGATTGAGATTCGATTTGCTTTCCCTTTCCGTTAAAAACTTCTACTGTGAGGGCAGTCAGGTCTACAAAGATCTTTCCCTCATCGCCGATCACTTCACAGTGACGGTTCGGTGGGCGCTGTAAATAATCCTCATGTAGATTTATCGGAACCGGGTGTTTATCAAGAAAGCATTCCATCAGGATGTCAACCGTGTCTTCAACATCAACCTCCAGATGGCTCAGGTGGCCTCCAAGCGCATATAAGCGACGGGGTAGACCAAACACCCAGTAAAGGTAATCCATCTCGTGGATCTGCGAAAGGATGACACCGCCCCCCAGGTCATGCCGCGAAGCATACATCTGGCGATAATCCTCGTAAGTATGCCAGCCCGGCAGGTATTCACCTATCTCTGCTCGTACTGATAAAACCCGACCGATTTTACGTTCTTGAACAAGTGCGTGGAGACGCTGCAAGCAGGGGTGAAAACGCATCTGGTAACCCACTACTGCTTTCAGGTTGCGACTTTCCACCAGGTTGATCAATTCATCTACCTGCTGCAGGTTGTGTGAGAGCGGCTTTTCTATGAACAGGTGACAACCCTTCTGCGCTGCCCGAATGGCTGTCGGGATGTGGAGGCTGGTGGGGTTGCAAATAAAGGCAACCTCCGGTTCCTGGGCCAGCGCCTCTTCGAGGTTAGTGAATATCCGCAGGTTATATTTTTCCTTTAGATTGATCCCTTCCTCTACCTGGAGTTGCTCGGTGAGGACTGGTGGAGTGCTGCGTGGATCATACGCACCAATCTCCACATCCGTTCCCATTATGGTTCGCAGGTTACGCAGGTGGCGTTGCCCGATCCCACCGAGACCCATCATCAATACTTTCATGGCCATCTTCTTATCCGTTCTCGATAAAGTTCTTCAGCACAAATTCGCGATTCTGCCGGGTCCAGTTGACTTCATCGCCAGGGACGCCGCGCGCCACCTGCAGGATAAAATCGCCCGCATATACCACCGATTTCAGGCCTTCAGCCAATGCTTGAAAATCCGCATCCCCACTTCCGAGTGGGACGGTGCTACCGCCAAGCACCCGGTCTTTGATATGGATGCTCCCGATCCTGGTTCCATAGGCAGAAAATTCTTCTTCGGGTTTATAGCCGAGGGAGGAACTATTTCCTGAATCATAGTTGGCTTTAAGCATGGGATCCGGAAACTGCGCAAGCAGTTTGGCAAATCGTTTTGGGGACAGGGATGTTTCCAGATGAAGTTCGACACCGGTCTTTTCAGCAATGGGAAGGAGGTGGGCTAAGGTGGCACAAACACTATCAAATTCTTCATCGGTATCGATACGAGAGGCATCCACAAAGGGTACCACTATACGATTCATTCCGAGCATTTGGCAGCGGCCCAGCAGCCATTCGAAAGTTGCCAGGCGGTTGGCCATTTCAGAGGAACTGGTGCGCACAAGTGGTTTATCCATAAAGAAGTCAGCACATACAGACAGGATTTGGACATTATACTGTTTGGAGAGCGACTTCATTTGTTCGATCCCGTCTTCAGTCGCCATCGGATTGGCATCCGCACCATACAGGTCGTAGATCCATTCGATGCAGTCGAGTCCGGCTTGGGCAGCCAGTTCAAATTCATCTGCCCAGTGTTCCCGTGGAAAACACTGAAACCGTCCAGCTTCAGGCGGAAAGAGACGCCCTTCCATGATACCAATACGTGTCATCGCTCCTCCGATAAACCGCTTACTTTCCGCTTCCCGCACTGTCAACACGGCGCAGCTTCTTCATGACCGGTACTTCCCGCTCAATCACCCGTTTGACGCCGTCTCCCATTGCAGTCTCGACTAGGCGTATATCGCGCACCATGCGTATAAAGCCTTGCGGTTCCACCGAAGCAGCCTGGTCGGAACCCCACATGGACCTGTCGAGTGTGATATGACGCTCCACCGTGCAAGCGCCCAATGCCACTGAGGCGATCGTCGTGGACAGGCCGGTCTCATGGCCGGAATAACCCACGGGCACGTTGTACCGCTGTTTCAGTACCGGGATCACACGTAAATTAAGTTCCTCATAGAAAGCAGGGTAGGTGCTGGTGGAATGCAGGACGACCAAGTCTTTTTTCCCAAGCACCTCCACGGCATGGTCTATCTGATCCAATGTGCTCATCCCGGTTGATAAAAGGATTGGGTGGTTTTTGCTTCGCATATGGCGCAGGAGGTTGTCATCCGTTAAAGAGGCGGAGGCCACCTTGTAGCAGGGCACATCGAACTGTTCCATGAAATTCACCGAAGCCTCGTCCCAGCATGAGGCAAACCACGCGATCTTTCTTTCCTTGCAGTAGCGGTCTATCTCATGGTATTCTTCCTGGCCAAATTCGAGCCCATACTTCAGATCACCGTTGGTCGTACCAAAAGGGCTTTCACGTGGACGCGCAAGTTCTTCAGCTGGGTAAACCACCTCCACCGTTCGCTTCTGGAACTTGACCGCGCCGCACCCGGATTCCACAGCAACATCGATCAGTTTTTTGGCAATGTGAATATCACCGTTATGGTTGATACCGATCTCTGCAATGATGTAACAGGGGTGTCCATCACCGACAAGTATGTCGCCAATTTTAATTTCTGGCATTTTGAACCTCCAAATACGCGTATTTCATGGATAAACTTGTTTTTCGGTTGCGGACATTATTGTAATTCATTATTAATCCCGGTCAGGATCAGGTCACACAACTCCCGTACCGCCGCGTGGCCTCCGGGCCTGCTCAGCACAAGATCGGCCTGGCGCCTCACATTGGGCAGGGCATCCGCCACTGCCACCGCCCAGCCAACCAGGGGGAAACAGGGTAGATCATTGACATCATTGCCAAGGTAGACCGTCTGCGCTGGTTCAACATTTCGTGCTGCCATCGCCTTCTGGACGGCTGCTTCCTTATTATCTTCACCTTGGATGTAAGTGATATTCATCTTCCGGCAGCGCGCCGCGACAACGGGGTTGGTCTCCTTGGAGATGACTACTGTCTCGATGCCAGCCTGGCGGAGCAGGTTGATTCCAAGGCTGTCACTCCGGTTGGCTGCCACCATCTCGCGCCCGTTCTCATCCACCCAGACGCGGTTGTCTGTGAGCACACCGTCGAAATCCAGGACCAGCAGGTGCACACCAGCCGGCATTGGGCGAGGTGTACGCCCTGGCCAGATCGTCGTTAACCCGCCATGGATGATCCTTTCTTCGGCGCGTCTCCAGTCCTCCGGAGTATCCAGATCGGCATCATAAACAGGATCAAAGATGATTGGCAGAATCGTGTTTCCGCTCATTGAATTGAGTTCCAACAAAGTGGCAGGACGTATAACGTCAATCAAACCGGTATGGGCATAAGCAGTAGGTAGGACCTGGCGCGGTGCGTTGTATGGCTCATCCATGCCAGGGACCGTGGTCAGAGGATGGATGGGATGGTCTTCGGCATCCACCAGCCACATTTTATATGGGTTCTGATGAGCCAGCGTGATACCGCGTACCGAGTCCGCTTCAGGGTGAGCCAGCAAAAGGCGGACGGCTCTGTCCACCAGGTCCAGTGGGCGGATGGGTGTAGTCGGACGCAGGTGGACAATAGCCTCAGAATGATAATTCTCGTGTTCAGCCAGCCAGGTCAGGACATGTTGAAAAACAGGCAGGTCCATTGTCCGGTCCGCAGACAGTTCAACCGGGCGCAGGAACGGGGTTTCTGCGCTGTAACGACGGGCAACTTCCGCGATCTCCTCGTCGTCTGTACTCACGACCACACGCGTCACCATCTCCGCCTGCAAGGCTGCCGCAATGCTGAAGGCGATCAGCGGGTACCCGGCGAATGGGCGGATGTTCTTGCGCGGGATGCCTTTCGACCCACCCCGTGCCGGGATGATAGCCAGGACTTCGGGGCTCATAATTTCTTCTCCATGGGCCAAATCATATTCAATTCTCCTTTGCCAACCAGCCATTCGCCGCGCTCCCAATCCGCCAGGGTATCCATATCCACTTCATAACGCGCTTCGATTATGATCGGTAGGATTACCCGCCCGGTCATTGAACCTCCTTGTATAACCGCTGGGCGGATAGCATTTACGTGACCAGTCTGCAGGTAAACTTTCGGGAGGAGCTGACGTGGCGTATTATACGGTTCGGCAATCCCAGGAACGGTTAGCAGTGGGACCATACGACCGGTTTGTTTGTCGATGCACCACATTTTGTGCGGATTCTGGCCAGGTTCCACCACCCCACGCACACAATCTATGTCCGGGTGTTCTAGCAAAAGGCGGACGGCTCTGTCCACCAGATCCGGTGGGCGGATCGGAGTGGTGGCATGCAGGTGGACAATAGCCTCAGAATGATAATTCTCGTGTTCAGCCAGCCAGGTCAGGACATGTTGAAAAACAGGCAGGTCCATTGTCCGGTCCGCAGACAGTTCAACCGGGCGCAGG
>Ga0209777_10004869_pt1 | contig 15728 bp, 32 predicted proteins | sample FrelakmetHBP12HB_FD_187147 | JGI IMG/M metagenome (GOLD analysis project Ga0209777, IMG submission 187147) | Freshwater lake sediment microbial communities from the University of Notre Dame, USA, for methane emissions studies -HBP12 HB (SPAdes)... | ecosystem: Environmental > Aquatic >... | reverse complement strand
AAGGGAGAGATACACCGGATCTGCACACAATGCAAAAAGACGGAAACGGTGAAAGTAAAAGGCAAAATGGTGTTGAAAGAAACAGATGAACCGGCATATACGAAGGTAGAGCAGCGGTTCCTCTGCCCGGCATGCGAAAAGGCAAATCAGTTAATCGATCCGGAGGACGCGAAACGAAAATTCATTTTCAAGCAAAGTGAATTGAAGTACAAGAAAGACTTTGACAAGGAAGCGGTGTTCTTGGCAGAGGCAGAACGGGAATATACGAAATCGATGGTAAAGCCGATCATCCATGTGGAGCAAGAGATATCGATGACAGATGTCACAACAAATGCAGAGTTCATCTGCGGAGCGAACAAAGAGATCGTCAATAACGACGAGACATATGCTCCTTGGGTGAAAAAGATACACGACTATCTGATCAGGAACAATAAGGCATTGCTTGCGACATTTGGTGAGAACGGACGAATGCGTGCAGGATTCATCATTGCGACGCCGAAAAAGCTGGCCATGCTTGAACTGTACGCATGGGATCAGATCCGTGAACCGGTTCAGCTGAATCTCGAAAGCATCGAAAACCCGATACTGAACAAACTGAAGGCAATCAGCGAGAATACTTCATTGGTGCAGTATGATGAATTCATCGAGAAAGTGAAGAACGGCGAAGAGATCATCGTCGAGAAGAAAGAAGAGAAAGTCGTGCCTGTATTGGAAGCGACGTTCCTGGATGCATAAATATGGCAGAAGACAAAAAATCGAGATTAGTGACAGTAACTGATTGGCCGGAACTTTGCCGGCTAATCAGGGATGCAAGAGACAACGGAAACGAACTGATGCTGAAACCAACCCGTTGGTACGGTGAGAGGAAGACCGACCGGAAGACAAAACAATTGAAATCTGAAGTCGGAGACAACGTATTGAGCATCACCTTCGAAGTGACCGAACGCAAGAAAGAAGAAACGACGCCGGTAGAACAAACATGACGAAATTCGTTGGATACGATTCAGACGAAGGGTTCCGGATAATAGACGCAGACGACGAGCAGAGCGCAGACATGATGATGAGCCAGGATTCTGTGGTCCTTGGTAAATTGAACAAGGCCATGAAAAGGAGCCTGGCAGACCTGCTTTCTAAAATGAATGCATGAAAATACAGAAATGGCAAGACCTGGACGGTCTTGACGCTCAGATACGTACGATGGAAGAACCAACAAAAGACTTCGACGAATGGACAGTCGACATCGGGCTTTTCGAGAGTCTTGGAGAGCAAGGCGGAGACATCCTGACGCTGTTCTATGAAAAAGAACCCACTGTCGATGAGATACGGGCCGATATAAAACAGGAACTCATCGAGCAGAGGGAAAAGCTGTCGAGGAAATACATTGGTTTTCTTCCAAACGTATTGAGCGGACGAGAAGAGATGCAATTGAACGTATTGGAGAAACTATGCGTAGAGAAATAGCAAAAGAATTGGTTGCAGCTGCGAGACACATGATTGACGGGATTCCATCTGAAGAGATAGATACGCACATGCGGAATCTCATCAACCGATTGGAAGAAGCAACGAACAAGGCAGACGAGAATTTGAAAGAATACTACGTTATCACCTCGGTATCGAAAGATGACATCCGTCAGGCAATCGAAGGGACTGAGAAGATAACGAAAGAAGAAGAGGACCGCATACGGCTGATGGACGAAGCTGAGATGGAATCGCTTGCAGAGGACATGGGCGAGGATTACGTAAACCAGCTGTATTGGCCGAGCTTGAAGACGATTTTTAGAGACAGATATCTATGAGGTGAAGAATGGTTAAAGTCGGAGACCACATCGAATTAATGAAGACGACATCCATCCATCTGGACAAAGGTGACAAAGGGACTGTCGAAAAGATAGAGCTGTCGGGAACCCAGCAATACATTCTTTGGGTGAAGTGGGAAGAAAAAGACACGGTGATCCCATTGATAGACGGAGAAGACCAGATAAAGGTCATCTCCGAGGAAAAGGTCAACTGATGACAGCAAACAGTATATTATTTTGCGACGAGGATGTGCGTGATGCTGCCAAAGACGCCTTTGGCGACCTCATCCCAAAATACGACAAGATACTCGTCCATGAGATCTGGCATGACATCTGGAGTGAAGAAGGATATCCGAATGAAGGAGTTATAGTGTATACTCTCAACGGAAAACATATCGCTGAAGTGCATTTCAAGACGAAATTCGTGATAGAAACAAATCACATCGGGAAATCAATAAACGCGATGCCAACCGAACTTGTCCTTAAATTTCCAGATGGCAGAATATACAGAGACAGAGAATGGCTCATAGGTGAGGTGAAGGAATGTATCCAGAAGATAACAGAGCTGCGCGATGACCAGGAAGCGGTTCCTTGCAATGAAGAATGTCTCTGCAACTCGTTCGATCTTGCATTGGACCGTTTGAGAGAATTGATAGATGACATAAGATCATTTGAGGTGAAAGAAAATGACGCAGGAGCTGAAGTGCGTACATCGGTGTGAAAGAGAGAAATGTCCGCACACTGAAGAAGAGCCAGTAGGTACTTTTCTTGGATTCGCAAGAAAACCGAAATATCCAGATGGCTGGATAAAGATAGAAGATAGAGACGGTGTCAAACACGCCGTCTGCCCGGACTGCGCGGAGAAGCACTTTGATCACGTAGACAAGTTCATTAAAGGAGGAAAAAAGAGTGATAATAACGGATGATGCAGACTGTGAAGACCTAGAGATACACGGAACAATACAATTGGAATCAAACGATACAACAGATCCGACAATGATGGCGATAGAGAAGAAAGCAATTGAAGAATTGAAAAAGAAATATGAAGATTTGTTGAAGGAGTTCCCTGGATTGAAGATATCACTGAACAGTTCTGATTTCAAAGACGGCTGGATCGAGTACAGTCTTGAAACAGAAGACCACAACATCATTCCAGTGAATGTGTGGAAACAAGAACAAGGAGTCGGGCTAATCCCGACCCCCGAGCAGAAAGTTGGAGCAGATATTTATTGAATGGAGGTAAAAAATGGCAAAAAGTAGTTTTCGTAAGATGAGTGAAGACAAGAAGAAAGTATTGATGAGCCTGCAGAACAATTCGGCAGAGTCAATAGACAAGATGGCGAAACGCCTTGAATTCTCACGGCAGAAGGTCTGGCGCATAATTAAGCGATTGGAAGCAAGCAAGGACGTGTGGGGCTATACAGCAATACTCGACGAAGAAGCCCTTGGTCTGAAACACTTCACCGCGTTGGTGAAAGGGCCGAAAGCGACGATCACACCGGCATTGATGGATGAGATAGACAGCTGTCATTACATACATGGCGGAATGTATGATTGGATGTTCTCTTTCGACGCCAAAGACATCGTTGAGGCGAAGAAAAAATGCAACCAAGTGAAAGACGGTGAAGTCTTGTTGATCCAATCTCTGTATGTCGTAAAAGAACATTTCGTGAAGAACCCGAACCAGAGCAAATTATTGAAGGAAATACTGTGACGGAAAAGCTTGGATTGGACTTCGAGGAAGAGTTATACAGTATCTTAAAACAATACAAAGAAGAAAGTGGCGACGAACCACTCGATAGAGACGAAGTGGATAAGCTCTGTGATATCCTTAAAGCGAAATTGAATTACATCGAAGGAAACATCACGAGAGAAGAATACATGGAGATAAAGATATGACCATAATACCTATGGATTGTAAAGCAGTTGAAGTGATGCCACGAGAAGACAATCTCCTCTATGAATTGAAACTAGATGGGACGAGGGGCATTGTGATCGTGGACAAAAATGGACGGGTAGAGATCCACCATTCAGAAAGCCCGAATGTCGTGAACTTCAAATATCCTGCCCTGGTGAAAGAGCTAGAAAAGCTCTCACCAGGAATCTATGACGGGGAGCTGTGCGTACTTGACAAGAACGGCTTCACTGATTTCGGAGCGATGCAGTCAAGAGCGCATGCCACGAACAAAAGGAAGATACAGATAAACGAGCAGAAGTATCCGGTAACGTTCATGACATTTGACATGCTACAGGACGATGGAGAAAGCATCAAGACAGAATATCTCGTAGATCGAAAAAAGAAACTTGAGGAGAAACTGAGACTATTGCCCCTGGGATCTGCGATAAAGCTGGTGCCGTTTTATCCGGCACCAGATGCCTTGGAACGACTCTATGGATCTATAGAAGGTGTCGTTATAAAAGGGATGTATTCTGTCTATGAGGAAGGAAAACGAACTGGTGCATGGCGAAAGAAGCGGTTCAACAAAGAGAAGACCGTGAAAGTCGTTGGATTCGAAGAGTATACCCGTGATGGCAGACCGGCAGGCATAACGCTAATAACTGATGACAACAAACGAATAAATCTTCCCGGGATGGTCCGCGCACAGAAGACAAAAGACATCATAGAGAATGAAGGACATGCAATGGTGGATATCATCTATTATGATGAGACAGAAGACGGCTATCGTTTTCCACGGGTGAACCAGAAGTGGCAACCGGTGGTAAAAAGGATAACCAACCCGGAGACGAAGAGAGGTATTGAAGAGCCATGAAACAATACGAAATATATTGGAACGATCTGAACGAAGAGGCAAAGAAGAGATTGGCTGGATTGTATGATGAGAATGTGGAAATCGATACAATCCCATTGGCCGTAATAGATATTGAAGAGGAGGTGGTAAATGCCAAAATCGAAAGCACCAAATTTTAGCACAATGGGGGTTCTTCTGGATGATTCTATTCCAGAAGACCAGAAGCTGGGCTATCTCGTTGGGATGGTCCATAGTTCTATCAATGTCCCAGTGCCAGAATTAGACGAGCTGTTTGAAGAACTGGATTTCCCGGAGGAACTGCGGCCTGAGACGCCGCGTTCCGTCTTTGCTTTCCAGAAAGCAGTGAGGGAGCTTGCTCAAAAGAAGACAGAGACATTCGTAGATCCAGCAACGAAGATAAGTGTGAACTTCGAGGTAGAGTATTTCGTTGACGTTCTTCCAAACGACGTTAGACAACTGTCACGGAAGATACAGTATCTTTCAACTGGGTTATCAGCGAACGACATACCTGACGACATCAAGAGCCAATTGGCTATCTATGTGGAGAAGACGCAGAAAGAGCCGGAGAAGATGGCACTTTTTGAGTATAATAAAGAATCAGGGCTGATTGTAAAAACAGACCTATTCGGAGAGAACAGTCTCAGTATCGCAGAGCAGACACAGGAAAAATACGAGGAGCTTCAAAGGAGATTCCAGACGCTTGGCGGATGCTACACAGAACGATATATAAAGCATTCGTGGTCCCGGGTGGTGGACTCGGTGAACGCCATACCGTATATGCTTTCAAGCGGGTCCATCTATTTCTTCCCAAAAGCTGGAAAAGAGATACTAGACAAGTTCTGCAAGATATACCAGGAGATACACAAGCACAACGGCGGAGGTCTTCTGCGTATAATCCCGGTCGTCGATACGGAACAGCAGAGGGAATATCTTAAGCACGACGTCGAGAAGCGGATACAGGAAAAATACGAGATGTTCTTGAATAAGGCAAAAGACCAGCTGGAATCCATCTCTTCTGAAGAGGACATACCGAAACTCAAGGAGAAATGGGGTGGCAAGAAACAAGAATTCGAAAGGGAGATGCGAGACACCTTGGTGAAACAGTACGGTGAGCTCCTGAAGATGAAGATAAACGCGAAAGTGAATACGTTCGTGCCTTCATCAGATAGATTACAGATAGCGAAGAAATTCATGGAGGAAGTATAATGGAAGAAGAAGGAATATTCGTTGCAGGGATCATACGATTGAACGGGGAACATGCCCCGTTCATCGAAATCCTAATTGATTCAGCAAATGGCCGTGCAGATGGAGAAATGGTTCTCCTGAAACAGATTGCAAATTCCGGAGAATACTATTCGTCGAAGTTGATTGACGAGATAAAGAAAGAAACAGTGACGCCAGAAAAACCGAAGAAAAAACGCAGAACTGGAGTGATTCATTTCTCTGACCGAGCGAAAGACAAAGCAAAACAGTTAGGGGTATTTGAAGAATTGAAAAAACAATTGGTGGTGTTGAAGCATTTAGGATATGGTGATCCAAAAGAGAAAGGAACCGCATGGGACTTCAATCTGATAAAACACCCGAAGACGAAGAAATTGACGGTATATTTGACGAAAAGAAAAAAGAGGTGAAAAATGAGTAAAGAAGTAAAATTCACGGCGAAGATAAAGAACCCAGACAAGAACACTCTGGAAGCCGCGATACAGAACATCATGAAGGCAATAAAAGGAGCGCAGATCCTGACCGGCAATTCATTCCGGATTTGGCAGAAAGACCTGAATCGGGTAGGTGTCTGCATGAAGCTGCCTGGGATGGCATATCCAGTGGATGTGTTCATCGAAGACGGCCAGATAAAGATACACGGGGATGAGATGGACATGCACATGGCCAACCAGATAGTAGAGCAGTTCTACAAGATCACCTATATGCAGCAGCAGGTGCAGACATTGGCCCCGACATTGAATGGCCTGAAGACCGATATCACCATGGATAAAGAGAAGGCAAGATTAGAGGTTGCGTGGTTCTGATGCCAAAAGCGATAATAGAAGTGGACAAGAAAGGAGTTGTAGATATAAAATTCGAAGGTTTTCAAGGGAAAGCCTGCGATTTCATGGAGAACAACTTCCTTCAGATATTTAAGAAAGGGCTTGATATGAACAAGACGAAAGAAGACAGAAAAGAGCAACAGGCGGGAGACATGCTGCATGTTTAAAGGCGTGATAACTATAAAGAAAGACGGGACGATCGAAGGGGATCCAATCCTCTTCAGCATCATCCAGACAAGAGCGATAACTGACAAGAAACAAGAAATAGAGTTGAAAGGAAGCCCGTGGTGCGGATAATGTGGCTACCACCTTTCATTGTGCTACAGCTTCTTGTCGCTTTCGTCTTTGGATTGCCGATAGGAATCGCATTTGAGCGATGGAGAGTACGCAGATGCATGAAAAAGATATGCCCAGATGCATTAGATAAGCTGCATGCCGAACGGAAGATATGAAAGAGCGAAAGCTACGACTTGCACGGGTATCTGCAGTGACGACGAGGGGTGACGAAATTCTCATCCCTTGTTATCCATTGTTGCGCCAAGAAATCACACCACAAGGGGCGCGATTAGAATTCATCTCCAAGAAAGCACAGGAGCATTCGCTTATGACGATAGCGCATGACCTGATGAAAAAAGGAGTTGAATTGGAGGAGATGAAACGAATATCGATGATACCAAACAACTGGACTGCAGAGCAGATAGAGAAATACATCTCGGAGAACGGAAAGATGGAATTCAATGAAAAATGAGGGGCATTGCCCCTCTTTTTCAGGAGGGTAATTATAAGGTATTCAAGTATTATTCAAGTATTATTTATGAAGTATAATTTGTCGGAATAGGCTATAAAGAAGCAACGAGATTAATAGCCCGTGAATAGTATGTCAGCAAATAAAAGTCATATAGGCGCCGGCTATTTCACTTCTCGTCCGCCGCCACTGGGGCTATTGATTGTACTAGCAATTACCGGACTGGCGTTGTTTACCATAATGTCAATCTATTTTGCGATAGTGTCTGGTGGAAACTCTGCAGCAATAATGATGATACTGTTCTTTGGGGTGCCATTGGCATTTATCATAGGGGTCGAAGAAAATGCATTTCCAGATCTGCCAAAACGGAAATGGAAATCGATGGCGCTGTTCTATGTTACTGCCATATTTGTGATTCCCTTGGTAGGTTCCCTGTTCATCTCGTTCAACATTGCACTGATTCTATTGCTGATCATATTCGCAATTCCAATGGCATTGGGACTCATCCATCTTGTGACGTCAGAAGAAAAATGGTTTGATTTCAGAACAAATTCACGAGAAAAACTGTCATCGGCAGGAGAGAAAATAAAAGCCCCAATTGTACGTGTACGTCATGGACCAAAACGAAGATTGAGACGTAACAGGTAGGGACAGATGTCGTCGTTAGGAGAGGGACGATATGGAGTTTGTTGAAGCCGCACTATATGCAGCAGGAATGATTAGCGCGTTGACCTGGCTCTTCTATAGAGAAGCGATAAAAGAGGCAATCCAAAACCATCGAAAGGAAAAGGAGGAAAATGCCTCTACGAAAAACAGCATCTAAACGACAGCATTCCAGGGCAAGGCTGCTGCGCTATCACGCAAGAAAGGCCGCAGAAGAGATATTTGGAAAAAAAGCTCTGCGAGGAAAAGATGTCGATCATATAAATGGAAACAAACAGGATAACCGTCCTAGCAATCTGCGCCTGGTTCCAAAGCACATCCATGGCCAAAGACATGGGCGCGGGAATCCAGGAAGCAGGATACGGGACATAAAACTGAAAGTGATCAAAACAATAAAGGCAAAGGCATGAAACACGGACCAGACAGCAAGTATTGGCATATTCGCCTAGTGAACCCAAAGACATTAAAGACGATGAGGACAGTTGACAGACCACCGATAAAGCAGGTAACTGGCAAGAACAAAGCCGGACGCTGGGTTGATCAGAACATCATGATAAAGAAAAGCCAGGCAAAGAAATCAGGTTCACATCTGATAATAAAAAATGCCAAGGTGAAAAAAGCGTTGAAGGATAAAGGCCTCAATCCTTCAGCAATCATCAGCCTAAAAGGTGGCGGTGAGGCCGATTTTATAATGAAAAGGTGAATTGAAATGGAGAGGACAATCAATAAAAAAGGGATGCAAGCAGCCATATTCGTTGTGGCGGCAATAGTGATAACATTCATATCGGTGATGTTCCCGGCTGCGATGACATTTGGCGGATATAAAGGAATCCTCTATCATGGCTTTCCAGTTGGATGGACTGGGGAAACACAGAATGGAATTGTAGCGGTCGCCAATGCATACGACTCATTTCAATATTTCAATTATCTTACTGGGTTCATTGTAGATGTTCTGTTCTGGTTCTGCATAGCTTTCTTTATTGGGATTATTCCACTTGCTATGCAAGGAGACGGACGGAGGAGATTACGATGAAACGAAAAGCAAAGGAATCGGTAGGTTCAAAGATAAACCGAAAGATAAATAATTCAGTGATGAAGCACAAGCCAAAAGTCCATGCGATTAAAAACAAGTTTACTACAGCTGGCGGCGTATATTCATGGCAACGTTTGAAGGTGTCTCTATTGGCTGCATTAGTAATCTATCCAATAATCTCATTGTTTTTTAGACAAGCGATAGGGCTATTTGGTTTCGTTTATGAAGTACAAATCGGAAAGTTAACTGCACCGGTCGTGATGGGTCATACATATGGTTTTCCCTTTGGTGGGATTACTTCAATAGTCTCCTTAGATCCAGGTTTTACTGAATCAGCATTCAGGATTGATATCATCGGTCTGCTGTTGAGCTATCTTTCGTTCGTTCTGTTTGCATATTTTATATTGACTCTGTTTTCTGATTTTGATTTTGGGAACAGAAAAGCAGTTCGAAAGGCAGCAGTGACGTTGGCAATATCTATCCTCTTTTTCACTCAGATCGGCCTGGTGGCAGCGGACCAATGGAATACGATTGCAGAATATACAGATATAACTAATGCCAGCATAGGTTTTAATACAGGGGCAACAGATGGATCGCATTATTCGAGAGAAACATTTCCGAACATACATGTGTTCACTGGGCAAAATCTGCAATGGAGAATTGGATTGAAACGAGACGCGGCAGCAACAAGCGGTTATTTTTCCACGGATGTAAAATTCAATGTTGGGACGGCAGTATATACTTTGGGGCCAATCGGAGTAAATGCACTCAGCCAATCAATGACAATGTGGACATTTAATTATGGAGCTGCAAATGGCGGCGGCGTTGGTTCTGCAGAAGTAAAATGGTGTTTGTTGAATTCACAGCCATCCGGAGCATATGTTTGGGTCGGTGGTCATTTCAATGGAAATCCATATCCTGCAGGATCATGGTATTATAACTTCGGGACCGGAGAACAAATGCCAGGGGGTGTTGATTATAGCGATCAGGGGTTTGGAGTGTACTGGTATGGAGCTCCAGTATCAATACCATCAGTAACAACGAATGCAGCAACGTCAGTCGGAACGTCTACTGCGACCTTGAACGGACAATTAACGAACATGGGTGGAGATTCCGCCTGCACAGTTTGGTTCCAATATGGAACATCAACAAGCTATGGGAGCACAACCTCGACATCATCGATGAGTGCGACAGGTTCCTTCAGTAAAGCAATTTCTGGTCTTTCAGCAGATACAACATACCATTTTAGAGCTTGTGCATCGAATAGCGCAGGAAATGGATATGGAGGTGATGCGCAATTCCATACCAGTGGCGGTGGCCCAACATATTATATATTGTCGATGGGGGCTGGAACTGGAGGAACAACGAATCCCTCTCCCGGTGATCATTCGTATACATCTGGGACGCAAGTCACATGCACAGCAATACCAAACAGCGGTTATCAATTCTCAGCATGGAGCGGTTCATATAGTGGAACAACAAATCCATATACAATAACCATGAATGATGACAAACAACTCACTGCAAGTTTTACACAAGTTCCAACATATACATTGACGATGGCCATGGGTGATGGAGGTTCGTCGACAACACCGTCTGTGGGACAACATACAGGATATACCGCCGGCAGCACTCAACTGATAACTGCAAGTGCGCAATCGGGATATCATTTCACCAGCTGGAGCGGCACTGGTTCTGGTTCATATACAGGGACAGATAATTCACATACTATTACAATCAATGGAGACATAACCGAATTAGCGCACTTCGCACAGACGCAAACATATACGCTGACAATGGTCATGGGAACAGGTGGTTCTTCCATATCACCATCTGCTGGTGCACATTCAGGATATTTACCAGGGGATACACAATCTATATCTGCAACTGCTGCATCAAATTATCAGTTCAATGGATGGACTGGAAGCGGGTCAAGTTCATATTCTGGGATGGATAATCCGCATACTTTGACGATGAACAGTGATGTGACCGAGACTGCAAACTTCGTAGCGATAGCACAATATTCTCTTACATTGACTGTAGATGGCCAAGGAACAACAGTCCCGACGGGAACCACTACGTACAATGCAGGAACGCAAGTCCAATGTACAGCCACTCCCGCTGCTCACAATCATTTCGTAACGTGGAGTGGAGATTATACAGGAACGCAGAACCCAGTCACCATTACCATGTCTGGACCTAAGATAATATATGCTCATTTCGCGCCAGATGTCTGCACTCTTACAATCACAATAGATCCATCGGGAACCGGAGCTGTGACGACTTCCCCATCACCTCCATATACCTATAATCAACAGGTGACGTTGACGCCGCATCCAAATTCACAATATACTTTCGACCACTGGAGTGGAGATCTCAGCGGTTCCGACAATCCAGCGACATTATATATGACTGGTAACAAAGCAGTAACTGCAACATTTGAACAGATAGTATTGCCTCCACCAAAACCGACATTCAATGTGAACACCACATCATTGACGCACCCCGGTTTCGTCACATTTTCTTGGCTAGCAAATGGAGCAACATCGGTTCATTTCTATCTAAATGATGTTGATCAGGGGGAATTCAATGTTTCAATGCCAGCGAAAGCAGTATTGATAAGTGATTCTGGGACGAAAGCAAGAATAGATTCGATTAACTCAGGAGGGACCACAGGAAGCGATGTGATAACAATAACAATCGGCAATGGCGGAACACCCGGCGGATTCGACTATACCTGGTTGTTGCTGATAATTATCCCAATTGGCCTCATCCTGTTCGACCGGTGGCTCAAGAAGAAACCGCCATTCGGTAAAGGCGAAAGCGACTATGTTACCATCAATGTCGGTGATGCTCTGCGGAAAGTGACGGGCGGGAAAAAGGCAACGAAAAAGAAGACAGCAGTGTCGACGTCAGACAAAGTACGGACCGGGGCAAAGAAGACCGTCGGCAAAATATCCAGTGCAATAAAGAACTTGTTAAAACGGAAGACCCCGCCGCCAGAAGTGTGACAATGGAAGATACCTGGAAAAAGAAGATAGTTATCGGCGGTAAGAAAGTTCCAAAATGGAAAATCAGAAATTACTATAAACGGCTGTGGTCAAGGGATCCAGCCTTTAGAGCGAATCTGCGAAAGAAAGGGCTCTTTGTCAGGGCTGATTACAAAGGGAAGCCAACAATCGTCAGAAAAGGGATCAGGGTGCGAAACTGGAATGATCTTGAAGCTCTTGTAAAAGACCATGCCATTGAGCTGCATCTTCCAGCAAAACAGTATGACTATCCATCATATGTTGACGTAGACATGCCACCTCGTTATGCAAAGACTCGCAAACAATTGGGGAAGTCGCTTGTGAATCGGTTGAAAAAGAAAGGGGTGAAAATATCACTCGTGACCGATTCTCCATCCGGGATCCATATCTTCAGTAAGACGCGGAAGGCAAAACTGAAGCCAGCGTTGAAAGAGATTGCAGCAGAGGATAAACGGTTTATTGTCGGAAAGTCATCGAGAACACGAATAGTACTTGATGAAAATGAACCGAATTGCGCAGTGCCATCCTCACTATCTTATAAAGGAAAACCATATAAAAAATGGAGTTGAATTATGCCAAAAGGAAAGAAGACAAAGTACCGCGGTAAGAAAACAAAGTATCGTGGGAAGAAGACGAAGTATCGCGGTAAAAAGAGGAAATAGGATTCCAAACGGGTCTGAGAATGAATCGAAAAAAATTAAGTAGAGAATATCAGGGATTCAAGAAAGAGGTTGCAGTGGCACTGAAACCACTAAAGCCGGAGGTGTCGATGTTTGGCAGCATGAAAACAAAGAAGAAATCGCCAAACGATGTCGACGTCCAGATAGACGTCAAAAAACTATCGGATTCGGAATTCCAAAAGGCCCGAAGGGCAATAACAAAGATTCAGAAAAAATATCCAGACGTAGATCCTGTATTATATGCTTGGCCAACAAAGAAATTGCCATCAAAAGCAATGAGAAGGAAACTGCGCTGGAATGATACGGATTGGGAACTACATGAACCGATTCGACATTAAGAAAGACCTTCATGCATTGGCAAAGCGGATATGGAAAAAACATGAAGACCATGCAGTCGGAGATGCAAAGAAGTTTCTGAGCAGGAGCGACATCCTTGCAATTACGATACTTACCATTGTTGCTGCATTCATCGTCACATTCACTGATTTTATCATCTATCTTCGTTGGTCGACATTCTCGAACAGCAATCCATTCGACACCTATCATCCACTGGTTCCCTGGCTAGTCATCCTGTTCAACATTATCTATATCTTCTGTCTCCATGCAAAACGAGTCACGTTTTGGCTTGCGTATTATCCAGCGGTACTCGGCATTGTATATTATCTAATAGAAGCAGCATTGATCAATCATTGGATGCATCCGCAGGATCTTGTTAATTTCTTCAGTATGATGGGATTGGGACATCCACCGGGATGGCTGACAGGAATATGAGCTATAAATCAATACTTGAAAATTGTAAGTACGAACCATCTGGGAAAGCGCCATTTGGAAATCCCGAATACATCTCTGAGCCAAAATATGATGGCATCCGTGCGACAATCATCAAGCGCAAGAACAATATCAAGATCTATTCTCGTTATGGCAACGATATCACCGAGGAGTTCCCGGAACTGGAGGTTGCAGCAAGGAAACAGATACGGGGCAGCATACAGATCGATGGTGAGATAACGATGCCAGGGAAGAAGTTTGGGGATCTCATCGGGAAGTTGAAAGCGATAAAGCACAGGAAGCATGCGCGGGTGAGGTTTCACGCTTTCGACGTCCTATCTAAAGAAGGGAGCTCGGTGAAGCAGCTTCCTCTCATGGAACGAAAAGCGATACTCAAGAACTCGATTGGAGACGGCACAATCATTAAACCGACATCGTACAAACAGAACCCGACGAAGGAAGATTATCGGAAGGCCGTGAAGAAAGGGTACGAAGGTATCGTACTGAAGCGCAAGGATAGCAAGTACAAGCCAGGGAAGCGGATGCTTGACTGGATAAAAGTGCGAAAGAGCCAGAACATCGATGCCAAGGTCGTCGGGATAAAGAACACCAAGAAAGGAAAGATGTCGTTCAGGATCGTTGATAAAGGAGGAAGATCACTTGGGCTGGTGTCGAGTGCAAAACTTGATACGACCCAACGCAATATCTTGATTCAGGAAGTCGAACATGGTAGAAAACCATGGGTCGAAGTCCAAGGTCACAATATCACAAAGAAGCATAAGATACGCCACCCGCGTATCGTGCGTGTGAGGGCTGATCTTCGATGAATTGAGCGGGGATTGATGTGATAAAAAAAACGGTAATGATTGGCGGGCTGTTGCAGCGAAGAAAGCAGAAGTTCACGATAGTTGTTAAGACCAAGAAACAAATGGGTGACTACGTGGCCCTACATGGAAGACTTGGAAACAATGAACTTCCAAAGAAGATGCGCGGCAAGATCCCGAAGAATCAAATATGGATGCGTGAAGACATCTGGGCAAATAAGAAGCGCCGCAAGTGCATTATTGAACACGAGACACAGGAACTTAATCTCATGCTACACTATGGATTGAATTATAAAGAAGCCCACAACAGAGCACAGAAATTAGAGAAACTCTGGTGGCTCAAGGAACGAAAAAAAGACGTAGAAGATGGAATCACATTGAAAAATATATTAACCTGATAAGGATATAGTATATTGTAGGAGAGAAGAAATATGCCAGGACAATATCAATATTTACCGCCACCGCCAAAAAGACCTTTCTGGACAAAGGGGAAAGCCGCTCTAGCATTGGTAGTAGTCATTGTTGTTGCCATCGCCGTGGTGGGTGTTGTCCAAAACATGCCGTATTTGAAAGAAGGCTCTTCGCTAATAGTCGGATTTACGCAATCGATGCTCAAGGACGGAGACAACAACACTGTGGTGACGAAAAGCAACTCAGTGGTCTTCCCATGGGTCATCCTCAATGTTCAGACAAATAGATCGTGCAGCTTGGTCTTTAATACGATAAAGGACCATGTAGTTGAAGTCCGCCAGAAAGCATCTCCGAATGACAAAGTGTGGACGCCAACTGGTGGCTCGGCAAATACTTTGAAAACAATTGAAGCATATACAACGTATTATGTAAAAGTCGATCAAGACTGCACACTTGAGCTATACGTCCCACAATTGCCGCACGCGTAAATCTACTTGGTGCCTTTCCATCCGCTCTTTTTGTTGCAGTTATCGTATTTATCAAGGACGCCTTTCTCCCGCAGGAACCACGACAAGGCACGAAGGATGAAGTCCCGCGTCGATTGGATGATGGCTTCTTCCCGTTCCAGATCGCAGACCCAATCAAAAGATTCTTGACCCGTGAACCGGAGTGATAATGTGATGGACTTTTTAGAGTTTGGGGGTGGATTATAGACCAAAGCATTCTCTACTTCTTCATGCTTCCCATCATCCCACATATGCATGAGCTTAAATATCGCAAGATCGAATATGCCAGTCGCTCTCATCCCCGTCTGTGCCGTATATTCTTCCATTGCTCTCTTGAGATCTTCAGGAACCGGCACCGACTTGAAATCACGGGGTGCGTAATTCTCCCACATTTCTCGCCTGCTCTGTAAGTGATAACATGTCTTTGCTATAAAAACATTTGTCTTATAGCATATCA
>Ga0209777_10004868_pt1 | contig 15731 bp, 14 predicted proteins | sample FrelakmetHBP12HB_FD_187147 | JGI IMG/M metagenome (GOLD analysis project Ga0209777, IMG submission 187147) | Freshwater lake sediment microbial communities from the University of Notre Dame, USA, for methane emissions studies -HBP12 HB (SPAdes)... | ecosystem: Environmental > Aquatic >... | reverse complement strand
TTTTGCCGAGCTCTTTCTTCCTCTCAATCAGGGCAACCGGCTGGGGGTCGTGGATAAACATTATATCTCCGTAGAGCTCCAGTTCCTTGATGTTCTTCCTGCTTGTTTCTTGAAACGCTGAGATGTCCTGTGGAGAAATTCTTTCATCCCTGCCGTGGAGTGCGTTGTGCAGCTTCTTGGTTACCTCGAAGAAAGCTGCGTCTCCCTTGATAACGCTCCAGCGGGCATCCACGCCAAGCTCGGACAGTAGAGGAATCATGCGGCTTAGTAGCTCAGCCACACCTCCGCCTGTGGATGTGGAGTTTACGTTCTGGATCACCTTGCCCGAGAGCTTGCTTGCCAGCAGCCGTAGTTCTTCGATGCCGCTCTTGCCGATCAGGGGCTCGTAGTCATCCAGCTTCACTAGATGCGTTTTGCCATGAGTTTTATGAGTTGCGATCTCACTCCCTCCAGGGTATAGGTATATGGGTCAACCTTGGCTACAGCTTCTGCCAGTTCCTGCTCGCCCAGACTGTCTGCCAGCCAGACTGAGAAGTCGTTTGACATCTTGCCCGTTCGCAGCCTTGACTCGATGATGTGGAAGTACAATGAACCCGGGCTCAGTGTGCCCAGCGCTTCCCCGAATTCCTTCAGGTCTCGGGCCACACGCGGTGTGGGCAGGACTATGCTCACCCACTTCACAAAGTAGAATTCTTTCCCTTCAGGCGCTTTCCGCGTCTCTCGCCCGGACGATATATGTTGCTCTATGACGTTGGTTATCCTGTCGCGCAGCGCACTCATCGTGGGGAACTCTAAGATGTCGATGCTGGCCAGCTTTTCCCCCAATATCTCCTCACCCAGTACATCGCTTACCCAAACTGCGAAGTCATTGGCCGGCTCGGGCGTGAGGTAGTGGTGTTCTTCCAGAAAATGGTGCGTGTGGTAATGCACGATGGAATCCGGGGCATTTTTTAGGATATCGACCAGCTCCTTGAGGTTCTTCGCCTTAACCGCGGTCAATTCTTTAAGATGCACCTGGTCGACAAAACGAAAGGGTTCTCTGGACTTCTTCACAGTATCCTGCCTTCCGGTTGATAGTCTACAGCATTTTCCTGAATCAAGACAGCCCCTTCCCTAAAGGTGGCAAGGGGGATTAACGCCAAATCATCTCGCCCCTGGAGGGAGAGAATAAAAGTGAGGGGGAATGGCACCGCCTTTTGTTTTTTTCTCTGCGAACTCAGCGCTCTCTGTGGTGAACCGTCTCCCTGAAACCGCCTTTACCTTGACAAACGTCTCGCTATCGCATATAAAAGCCTCAAATGAAGATTTGCCTCCTGACCTACAGGGGAAATATGTACTGCGGCGGGCAGGGGGTCTATATATGCTACCTGGCGGGAGCGCTCCAGCAACTGGGGCACGAAGTCCACGTAGTATCAGGCCCGCCTTATCCCGCGCCCCCTGCAGGCGTCAATCTGCACAAGGTCGAAGGGCTCAACCTGTACGAGACGAGCAACCTCTCTTCGCTATCGAGCCCTCTTCAGGCCTTGACGCCACTCAATCTCTATGAGATTGCGGCGGTGCATATCGGGTTCTTCCCCGACATATTCACCTTCAGCATGAGGGCTTACTTCAAACTGCGCGAACTCTTGTCCCGGGAGAGGTTCGACGTCATTCACGATAACCAGACCCTGGGCTATGGCATGCTCCTGATGAAAAGCCTCGGCGTGCCCATCGTCGCTACCATACATCACCCCATCACCGTCGACCTCGCAGCCTCTTTAGCCCAATCCGATACATTCAGGCGCGGCATCAGATGGACCATGTTCTATTCCTTCCTCACCATGCAGGGCATTGTGAGCAGGCGTATGGCAAGGGTGGTCACGGTTTCCCAGTCCTCGGCAGAGGATACTGCCCGCGCCTTCAAATTGCGCAAAGACAGGGTCAGGGTGGTCTATAACGGCATAGATACCAGTATTTTCAGGCGGCTCGACGGCGTCGAGAGAGAGCCCAACAGCCTGGTCGTAGTGGGCAAAGTTGAGGACAAGACCAAGGGTATTCCCTATCTGTTGGAGGCGGTGAAACTGCTCAAGGGCGACCTCGACGTCAAGGTGTATGTCGTGGGCAAGCAGGAAGCCAGCGAGGGATACGGCACGAACCTGGCGCAGCAGCTGGGCATCTCCGACAGAGTTATTTTCACCGGTTACATAGGCACAGACGAGCTGGTCAGGCTCTATTCTTCGGCAGAGATAGGGGTCACTGCCTCCATATATGAGGGCTTCGGATTGCCTGCTGCGGAAGCGATGTCCTGCGGCACCCCTGTGATTGCCACCAGGGCCGGGGCGCTGCCCGAGATAGTGGGCGACGATGCAGCGGGGATTCTGGTGCCGCCCGCAGACCCCAGGGCGCTGGCAGCAGCGATCAAGAGCCTTCTCGCAGACAAGCCCCTGAGGCAAAAGATGGGGCAGGCAGCCCGGAAGAGGGTCGAGGACTTCTTTAGCTGGCAGGCCGCAGCCAGGAAGACCGTCGAGGTCTACCGCGAGCTCTTATAGCATCAAATCCGTCTTGGAGTCCTCGCCCTACCCCTCTCCCTTGACGGGAAAGGCCACAGCTTGTCCTTCCCAGGAAGGATGAGGGTGAAACAGGTGTCCTTCTTAGGAGTAACTGAGGGATTTGGGGGTGTCCCGCATCTCCCCCCAGAGTCCCCCAATCCTTCCGTGGAAGGAGGGGGATTCAGGGGGTTGAAAAGAGTAAGTATACATTCTCATTGAGCCAATTTAACCATTAACGAAAATGTGATAACTTTTTAACCTTTCCTTCCATCATTTTATGACTTCGTTATCCCGTATGCTTATCATGGTATCTAATACCATGAAATTGGAGCCAAAGGAGGTTGAATCATGCACGACATGACTGCGGCCAATCTTCGCAACGCTTATGGTGGTGAGTCCATGGCGCACATGCGCTACAGGACCTGGGGCGACAAGGCAGAGCAGGATGGCTACCCCAACACCGCCCGCATGTTCAGAGCGATTCACTTCGCCGAACAGATTCATGCCAACAACCACTTCAGGGAGTTGAAGGATCTGGTGGGCGGCTTTGGTTGCAACTCCGGGGCAATTTTCGGCCTGGGCCCCACATCGCAGAATCTTCAGGGAGGCACAGACGGGGAGACTTTCGAGATCAACGAGATGTATCCCACCTATCTGGAGACGGCAAAGTTCCAGGGAGAGAGGGGCGCCCAGCAAAGCTTTTTCTATGCTCTTTCCTCAGAGAAGACCCACGCTGCCTTCTTCCAGAAAGCGAAGGCGGCTGTCGATTCAGGCAAGGATGTGAGATTGGGGCCCATGCAGATATGCACCGTCTGCGGCTGGACTTACGAGGGTGAAGCCCCCGACAAATGCCCTATCTGCGGAGCCAAGAAGGAGAAATTCCGCACTTTTGCTTGATCCTGAGAGCCGGGTATATTCAAGAAGAAAGAGGATAGATGAAACTTGACAAGTATGCCAAGAAGGTACCGGGAAAGAGGAAGGGAGACATACTCTTGTTCGCACTGAGCACGTGCGGATGGTGCCGCAAGACTAAGAATCTGCTTGATAGCCTGGGCGTGGGCTATAGATATATAGACGTTGACCTGTTAGATGGCGAGGCCAAGAAGGAAGTGGTGGCAGAGCTTGAGCGCTGGGACCCGGGCCATTCCTTCCCGTGTGTAGTGATAGACGACGATAAGTGCATAGTGGGCTTCCAGGAGGACAAAATCAGGCAGGCGGTAACCAGTGGAAAAAACTGAAATCAGCGATAAAGCAGTAGATGCCCTGTACCAGAGGCTGAACCGGGAGGCTGAGGAAGGTGGCTACCACCTGAATCCCGACGTGAGCTTCACCAAGGACCTCGTCAGAAGCCTGCTGATTAACGGGAAGCGGTACGGCTACTGGGCCTGCCCCTGCCGCCTTGCCTCGGGCGTGAAGGAAGAGGACATTGACATAATATGCCCCTGCGACTACAGGGACGCCGATGTTGTCGAGTACGGGTCATGCTACTGCGCGCTGTACGTGTCCACTGAGATATTTGAGGGTAAAAAGGTGGCCGGCTCGATACCCGAGCGGCGGCCCCCTGAGCAGGAGAGGAAGAGGCTGAAAGAAGAGGCCTCGAAGCCAAAAACTCGGGGAGCTGCGCAGCCTGTCTCGTTGCCGGTATGGCGCTGCAAAGTGTGTGGCTATCTGTGCGCTAGGGACGGGCCGCCTGAGATTTGCCCCGTTTGTAAGGCGAAAAAGGACAGGTTCGAAAAATTCATCGATGCGGGAGCCGCATTTTCTGTTCCGCTGCCCGTGTGGCGCTGCAAGGTGTGCGGTTATCTGTGCGCCCGGAACGAGCCGCCCGAGATCTGTCCCGTGTGCAAAGCCAAGAAGGACAGGTTCGAAAGATTCATGTAGGGAGGCTTCTCTCTCCACGAAGCGCCCTCCCGCTTTTTGAATGTCCGCTGAACCGAAGAACGGTTAGCTCAAGTTCCTCGTCTGCATACGAAAGTCCTACTGCGGCAAGGACGAAATTACCATTGTCGATCAACACTATTTACATTAAGCTCATATACGAAATGGAATAGACTCCGTGGGGATAATGTAGTTATGTCTATGGCGAACAGTCGAGTAAAGAAGAGCAAGGCGCCGGAATTCGTTCCGGCCGGGGACGGCCAGGACGGCGAGTTGATGGCTTTCATCAACAGCCTGATAGGCCAGAATGCCGAGCTTGCCGGAAAACTCGAGAGTATAGATTCCCTGATGGAGCTTGCAGAGAAGACCGTAATCGAAGCAGGCAAGGAAGCTGAGGGAATCAGGGCAGAGGCTGAAAGGGAAGCGAGCGCCAGGTCTGCCGCCATCGTGGCCAGGGCCGTGGAGAAGGCTAGGGCTGCGGCGCAAAAGGTAATCGCCAGGGCTAAGGAGAAAGCTGAGGCAGAAGCCCAGAGGATCATCGCCGAAGCCGGGCAAAAAGCCGAACAGAGTCTGCAGGAAAGGCTCTTGTTAGCCGAACAGCAGGCTCAAGAGATAATGAAAGCAGTGGGGGAGGAAGTCTCGCGGATTTTAGCTGAAGCGCAGAAGAAAGCTGAGGAAGAGGCTCTGCTTATTAAAAAAGAGGCCGAGCAACTCCTGGAATCAAGCAAAAAAAAGGAGGAGTGCCCGGCAGTAAAGAATCCCTGGGATGTTCCTGACGAATTATTCTGGGAACCTGTGGGCGCCCAGAAAACAAAGGCCACAGCGATGAAAGAGGAGGAGGTACCTCCTGAGCCGCCCGTACCCGATGCTGCAGTATCCGCAGCACCGGCGGCATCAGCCGGAAAACCTGTAGAGCAGTCCTCCCGTATTAAGGAAGAGGGGGACAAAAAGGAGAGCCCCACCTCCTACGATGACACTGTAGAATTGGCGCTTCCGCCTCCCGTAGCGCTGGATCGAATACTCCAACTGCATAAGCACTTAAAGAAGGATTCCCGTGTCAAAGTCGTTGCCCTGAGCGGTTCCCTCGATAAAGGCGTGAGGATTAAACTGCTGGTGCAGTCTCATACCCCGCTTCTAAGTATGCTCGCAGCTCTGCCCGAAGTGGAAGATGTGTCAGATGGCCTCGTCGAGGCCGGGAAGATGTCCTCTGCTCATCGCAAGGGAGACGGAGCGCGCCCCAGAACAATAGCCGTAACCATGAAAAAGTAGACTGCTGACTCCTCTTTCTACTCAAACGTCCCCGCAGCTTCTCAAATTATCTCAGCGCAGGGTATCTATCATCCAGTCCACAATGGTCTTGACCACATCTGCGGAGATAGGCCCTCGGTCCTCATAGTAAAGGTCTATGCTCGGCTGGTCCGGGGTTGGCCTGAACATGTGGTCGAGGTTGGGGAAGATTACCAGCTTGACCTTTTTGTTTCCCCCGTCTGCGAAGGCTTGCTTCAGCAGTTGCGATTCCGACGGTACTACTGTGAACAGGTCTTTGTCTCCCTGCAGGATGAGGGCGGGGCATTTAATATCCCTGGCGTAATCGGCGCCGGATACATCCATAATCGCTTTCAAGAACTCAAGCTGGGAACGCACGGGCTCGGGGTACGAGGTGGGGTCCAGCCCGCCTGAACGAAGCTGTTCATAAAGGGCCCTCTCCCGTTGAACTGCGTCGGCAATATCAGTCTCGTTGCCTCCCTGCAGCTTCAGCAGCCCTTCAATCTGCTCGATTATGACCTCGCTCATCGGCTGAGCCGGCGTGGCCATGAGACATACCGCGGCGATACTGTCGTTCCCGGCTGCTTCCATGAGGCTCCATAGGCCGCCGAGGCTGTGGCCGATAAGCGCGATGCGTTTCGGGTCCACCGAGGGATTGTCTTTGAGAAAAGCGACCGCCGCCTTCAGGTCTCGTAGCGATGGCTCAGGGAAATCGCCCCCATCTCCTGTGCTGTTCCCGACACCTCGTTTATCGTAGCGCAGAGTGATGAAACCCTCTCGGGAAAGAGCTTGGGCTATGTCTTTGTAGGTAGAGCTTAACTGTAGAACAGCTTGCCCTGTCGCGTTCGCCGCTGCAACTGTTCTGGCATCGACATCTCCATTGCGGTCGAACGGGCCGCTGCCAGCGAGTATTATTACAGCAGGGAAGGGTCCCTTCCCGTCGGGGATGGCAATGGTGCCCGCCAATTGGGAGTCCGCGGTCTGGAAAGACACCTCGCTTTCAGTGAATGTGCTGGGGACTTTAGTACCGCACCCGCCTAGCAAGACCAGTACCAGCAGCACACCGAGCAGAGGAGAGGCTATCCTGATGAATTTCATGTAAGTGTCCTTTCCTCCTCTATTCCTTTCCCATAGTGAGAGAAGCGGATTATCACCGGCTTCTTTTCCTAAACTCGGAGTAATCGGCAAGCCTGGATAGTGCCCTCACCGCATCATCGGGGATCGAGAAGACCGCTGCTCTGCCTGCATCCTCCAGGACATCCTGCAGGTCTCGGGAATGGATATCGAACAGCCAGCCATCGTAGGGGCACCAGGCGATGGGCTTATCCGGGAAGGCGTCCGCCGTCTCTTTCATGACATCGGTGATGAGCGGTTTGAATCCTTGAAACCAGGCCCCGGCAAAGACAACGATGGCATTCACTCGCGGGTCGCTGAGCACCTCAGTCATCGCTGCTCTCAAGGTCTCCCCGAAGGGGCGGGTCGAGTTAATGACGAGCGGCCATATATCCAGAGGGTTTCCTGCCCTGTACCAGGTGGGCGACATGGCATTCAGCCTTTTTTTGGTTTCAGGCGTCAGTTCCGCCACCTCGAGCTTGTGCCTGGCGCAGGCGTCCAGGGTCATAATCCCGATGCCCCCGCTCGCCGTGACCACGCCGATCCTTCGGCCTTTCATCGGGGGTAGATAGCTGAAGGCCCTCACCAGGTCCGCCAGGTCATCGATATCGTCTGCCCGGATTATGCCGCTCTGTTTGAACACGGCGTCCCAGACCTCGTCCTTGCCCACCAGGGAGCCGGTATGGGATTGTGCTGCTTTAGCCGAACCCTCGCTCCTCCCTGTCTTCAAAGCCAGAACGGGTTTCTTCTTAACTACACGCTGCGCTGCCTCTCGGAACCTTTGGCCGTCTTCCCTTATCCCTTCTATGTGCAGTACGATGACCTTCACCTGAGGGTCATCAGCGAAATATTCCATAGCCTCGGCAACGTCTATGTCGCAGGAGTTGCCCAGGTCCAGCCCTTTGCCCAGCAGCCTCAATCTGCCCACGGTGCCGAAGAATAGGCCGGATTGGCAGACCACGCCCACAGGCAGCTTCCGTATGTCTGTCTGCTTCAGAAAAGAGGTTGTGAAGTCGATGAAGGCATTCGCCGAACCGACGGTATTGGGCCCCAAAATCCGAACCTTGCTCTTGCGAGCAGTCTCAATTAACTCCTGTTGCAGCTTCTTGCCGTCCTCGTCGGCAGCGTCGGCGAAACCCTGTCCCACCACTATCGCTGCTTTGATGCCCTTCTCTCCGCACTGGCTTACTATCTGCGGCACGACTTTACGCGGGGTCACTACTATGGCGAGGTCTACGTCTCCCGGGATTTCTTTTACGGAGGCATAGCATTTCTTGCCCAGGATTTCGGTATAGTTCGGGTTGACGGGATAGACCTTGCCCCGGTAGCCGCAATTGGCGAGGTTTTCCGCTACGTTGAAGGCTTTCTCGCCGGAGTTGGGGTTAGCTCCCACAACAGCTATGGACTTGGGTTCGAGGAAGGGCTTAAGTTGAGAAACAGAGTTCATTATATTTCGTCGATATGGTTACACCGAACTGCCCGTGCTGAGCAATTCATCCTCTATTCTAGGCTTATTTGCTCTCAAAGTCCAGGCGTATGCGGTTGCGAATCAGGTGATACCGGGCTTTTCATGACATAATTGAAGGCCCTCTAATTCTTGGGCTATCATAAACCCTCTTTAAACAGTCTGATTATATGCTATACTACTAGGCAAACTGGGTATATCTTTGGTCTCCACGACTATCTATTGATACGGAGGTAATAATGGCCAGGAAGCTGACTGCCAGAGAAGTGAGAAGAGTCTGTAACCCGAATACCCTGGGATTCGAGAGCACAGAGGGCCTCAAGCCCGTACAGACTATCATCGGACAAAGCCGTGCTCTTCAAGCCCTTCAGTTTGGCCTCGGTATACAGAATTCGGGTTTCAATATCTACGCTGCAGGTTTGCCGGGCACCGGGAAAAGCACGGCCATCGTCGCCTTCCTCGAAGCTGTGGCTCGTGAGAAGGATGTCCCGCCGGACTGGTGTTACGTCCATAACTTCAAGGACTCCTATACACCAAAAGCCCTCAGGCTGAAAGCCGGCATGGGCAACCAGTTCCAGAAGGATACGAAGAAGTTCATCGAGACTGCTCAGACAGACGTACGCAAGGCATTTGAAAGCGAGGACTATATTAAGCGGCGGGACGCCATAGCTCATACCTTCAATGAAAAAAGGGAGGCAATCTTCAACCAGCTCAACCAGATGGCCCATGAGAAAGGTTTCGCCATTCAGACATCCCCTATGGGCGTGATACTTATACCTATCATCGATGGGAAACCTCTCTCTGAACAGGATATGTTGGGCCTCAATCCCAAAGAGAAGGAGAGGTTAGGCAAGCTGCGCGAGGAAGTCCAGGAGCAGATCAAGGATGCCATGTCCCAGATGAGAAATTGGGACAGGGAGGGTAATGAGCAGGTCGAGAAAATGGACGAGGATGTGGTGCAGTTTGTCGTGGGAGCGCCTATAGAGGACTTGACTAAGAAATATGGTCAGGACAACACCGATATCGTCGAATACCTGAAGGCGGTGCAGCAAGACATCGTCGAGAACAAGGCCGTCTTCCGCGCGCCGCCTGAGGCAGACGCAGTCAATCCTTTCTCCAGGCTGGCAGCAGCTCAGGCCTTTAGAAAATACGAGGTAAATGTGCTGGTTGACAACTCGGGCCTGAAAGGCGCGCCCGTCGTCATAGAGACCAACCCTACCTTCAATAATTTGATGGGGCGTCTTGAGAAAGAGGCATACTTCGGCGCCATCTCAGGCGATTTCACCATGATCCGCCCCGGCTCCCTGCACAAGGCCAATGGCGGCTATCTGGTGGTCAGGATAGATGATATACTGCGCAACCTCATGTCGTGGGACAGCCTCAAACGTTCCCTCAGAGAGAAAAAGATCATCATAGAGGACCTGGCCGAGCGTTTCGGATTCATCAGCATGAAAAGCATATTGCCTGAGCCCATACCCCTGAGTATTAAGGTGGTGGTTATCGGCGATAATTTGTATTACCAACTGCTCTACAGCCTCGACCGCGAGTTTCCCGAGCTATTCAAAGTCAAGGCAGATTTCGATAGCCGGATGGACCTGAATGCCGAGAACCTGAAACAGTACAATAGTACGCTCTGTGCCGTCTGCGGCAAGGAGAGCCTCCGCCATATGGATAATAAGGCTGTAGCCAAAATCATCGAGCACAGCTCCCGGCTCGCCGAGGACCAGAAGAAGCTATCCACGAGGTTCGCTGAAATAGCGGATATCATCAGAGAAGCCAGCTACTGGGCGGGAATAGAAGGCACGAGGCTGATTGGAGGGGCTCATATCTCCAAGGCGATTGAGCAGAACGAATATCGCTCGAATCTCATCCATGAGCGTATCAAGGAGATGATAGAGCGCGGCATCCTGAGGATAGACACCGATGGTCAAGCGGTGGGGCAGGTGAACGGCCTCTCCATAATTGCCCTGGGCGATATCAACTTCGGCAGGCCCTGCCGTATCACCGCTAGCATAGCTGCCGGCCGAGAGGGGCTCATGGACATCGAGCGGGAAGCTAAGCTGGGCGGGCCAATCCATACCAAAGGCGTGCTCATCCTCAGCGGCCTTATGTCGGAACGGTATGCCATAAGTATACCGCTTTCCCTTAGTGCCCGCCTCGTTTTCGAGCAAAGCTACGAGGAAGTCGAGGGCGATAGTGCCTCCAGCGCCGAGTTCTACGTGCTTCTGTCCGCCCTGGCGGATGCCCCCATCAAGCAGGGCATTGCCGTTACCGGCTCTATAGACCAGAAGGGCGATGTGCAGGCAATCGGCGGAGTGAACCAGAAGGTCGAGGGCTTCTACGAAGTATGCAAGGCCAAAGGACTTACCGGCAAGCAGGGTGTCATCATCCCTGAGAGCAATGTTGAGCACCTGATGCTCAAGGAAGAGGTGGTGGAGGCGATAAAGAAGGGCAAATTCACAGTGTACAGCGTGAAGAATGTAGATGAGGGCATAGAGATACTCACCGGCATCAAGGCTGGGAAGAGACTCAAGAGCGGCAAGTTCCAGAAGGACACAATCAACGGTCGTGTTCAAGAGCGCCTGGAGCAGCTTGCCAAGGGCATGAAAGAGTTCGAGAAAAAAGAAGAGCCGAAAAAGAAAGACGCAGCAAACAATAACAAGACATCCTGACAAATCCGTTTAACATTGATTGGGGGATTTGTGGGCGACCCGCCGAGGCGGGTCGCCCACCTTCGTTTCGATAGCAAAGTAGGGGCACGGTGTACCGCCGTGCCCCTATAATGTGATGTAAACGCCCTCGAATAAGCTCATTGCCAGAATTAAATGTATAATATAAGTTGGTGTGTCAATAGACAGCGATCCGGAGGAAATCCTGTGACAACTGAGGAACAGATACGTGAAAGCCTCGAAGATGTGCTTGTACCCGGGGCAATGCGCAGCCTGACTAAACTAAATCTAGTTCGCAACATCTCGGTCTCCGACGGCAAGGCAAGCATCAGTCTTGCTTCGACGGCGCTTGGTCCGAAATCTCAGGACTGGCTCAAAGCCAAGGTGAGTGAGACTACCAAAGGTATACCGGGGATAAAAAAGGTTACCATAGATTTCGTCGAGGCTATGCCCAAGGAGCTAAACGAAGTCAAACACGTGGTCGCCATTATGAGCGGCAAAGGCGGTGTGGGCAAGTCCCTGGTGACCAGCCTCATCGGGGTGTCCTTGGCTCGCCGCGGCTATGAGGTAGGCATTCTCGACGCAGACATCACCGGTCCCAGCATACCCCGGATGTTCGGCACAGACAGCCGCCCTGCCGGCAGCGATAGCGGCATACTGCCTGTGCTGTCACATCTGGGTATCGGCATAATGTCCATCAACCTTCTTCTGCCTAATGAGGACGACGCTGTTATCTGGCGCGGCCCACTTATCGCCAAGACTATCACCCAGTTCTGGGAGGACGTGCTCTGGGGCAAGCTCGACTACCTCCTGGTTGACCTGCCGCCGGGCACAGCCGACGCCCCGCTGACCGTAATGCAGATGCTGCCTCTGTCAGGCGTGGTCGTTGTCTTCAGCCCCCAGGAGCTGGCAGCGATGGTGGTGCGGAAAGCGGTGCAGATGGCTCAAAAAATGAACATCCCCATAATAGGTGTTGTGGAGAATATGAGCTACTTCCTGTTGCCCGACAGCGGGAAGCGGATAGAGCTTTTCGGCAAGAGCAAAGGGCAGGAGATGGCGAAGGCGGCGGGCGCTCCGCTTTTGGGGCAACTTCCCATAGACCCGGACCTGGCGCGGTGCTGTTGTGTTGCGGTGTATTAACTCCAAGCTAATCAAACCTCTATGGGGAATTCCTTATCCATTTCGTCTATGCGTATGAGTTTAATATTGATACCATCTTCTTGCTTTGCCCTTGCCGCCTCTTCATAGGCTCCTTTAGCAAAACTAAAGGCAAAGATAAGCCCTGCTGTCTTTTGCTTTCGCCGTATGGCTGTCTGAAAATTATCAACTACATTTCTACCTACACCCTCTGATTGCTTTACCTGTATCGGTTCTTGTGTCATGAAAGTGTAGCCATCTACTCCTTTGTCATCCGATTTCTTGCTACTTGGAGTGCCATGTGCTCTGGAAACAACCCAATTCTGAAACGCCCAATCCGATAGCTTCTTAAGTTCTTTAATTGTTTTAGGCGCTCCTATGATACGGATATTAGTAGTGCCTATCTTTTCAAGTCTCTCTTTTGTTTTATTGCAAGCAATTGGAGATACATCAATGCCAATCCATTTTCTGTTTAATTGATGGGCTACTGCAAGCGTAGTACCACCGCCCACAAAGGGGTCAAGGATAATAGCATTCTTCTTAGAGCTTGCTTTAATAATGCGCTCTAAGAGTGCTTCTGGCTTCTGCGTGGGATAACCTAATCTTGCCTTTGCAGAGGGAGCTACTATCTTGATTTGCCACACGTCATCGGGATGCTTGCCCTTGGGGTTTAAGGACTGTTCGCCAAAGTCATGCCCCTTTCGGATATTACCTATATAATGGGAAAAACGCTCTTTTGTGGATTCTGCATACTCGTCTCTAACGAGGTCAGGGTTAAAATACCATTCTTTGCCCTTTGTATAGAAAAGTATTGCATCATGACGCCTCGCCCATCGTTTAGGTGAAACGCCTGCGCCTTTGTAATACCATACTATCTCATTTTGAAAGTTAGCCTCCCCAAAGATTCTATCCATCAGTATTCTTAGGTGGGCGTTTGCGTGCCAATCACAGTGTAGGTACATGCTCCCTTTGTCTTTTAATACTCTATGGCATTGTGCTATTCGTGGCTCCATCCATTCAACGAAGACATTGATTGCACCTTTCCACCTATCTTCATACACTTTCTGCTCAGCACCGTTCTTCCAAATGAGTTCATATTGTTTGTTGCTAAAGAAAGGCGGGTCGGCATAAATTAAGTCAACTGACTTAGCGGGGAATCTCGATAGGACATCCTTATTGTCGCCACAATAGATAAGGTCAGTATCCATATTCACACTCCCACTCGATTGCTGTGGGCTATTATACACCGTTTTCGGCATTGATTATCTGACCATCCTAACCAAATCAGTCCATGTCTTGATTGGTGAATCAGTCCCAGCTACTTCGGAAGGCGTACGCCCACCAAGGCTTATATGTGGTCTGAAAAAGTTGTAGTGACAGACAAAGCCACCAATGATTATCTTTGCCGTAGGCACTGTCTTGAATCCCCATAATACCTTGGTGCGCTCCTTTATCGTTCCCTGAAACCTCTCGATGATGTTAGTACTATCACTGTCCGCAAAAGGCGAGCTTTGGATGTGCACAGTATCGGAGCCAAAGACAAGCTCAATCCCATCTATGTACGCTCTGAGCTTATCGGTGATTACCTTTTTCGGCGGTCTCTCAGCTTGCTCCAAGGCAAGCTCCATAAGTATTCTGGCCTGCTGAGTTCCACGCCTGGGAGATAGATAGCTGGCTAGTAAGAACCGAGTGTCACGGTCAATAACATCCCATATCCAATACAATTCATAATCGAATTTGATAGCCGTCTCATCGGCAAGCCAAACGTTGCTTAACCGTTGGGGCTTTAACGTGCTTAACAGTTCAACCGCTTCTACCGAATACTTCAATAGCCACGCATAGATTGAGCTACGGCTGACAGGATTGTTATACACCTGAGCTAAATGATTGGCTATGTCGGTCAGCGATGAACCCGTATAGTACAGGTTCAGGCTTGCCCCTATTTGCTCAACAGGTGTCCTCATGCCATAAGGTGCGTCCTTTTCGTTGAACTTCCTCCCACAGCTATTGCAGATGTACTCTTGAACACCATCACGAACGCCGTACTTATTTACATCGTCAGAGCCGCACCACTTACAGGCAATCACCTGCGGTTCGGCAAAATGGTGTTCGGCATAATATCCGCTACACCTGTTTAGACATTCTCGAAGGTCATTGTTTGCCATTGGCTTTAACCCCCTTTGAAATTATTTATACAGTTCTCCCCTGAATTCAAGAAGGGTATTATTCTTTAATTGAGCTTTAATTAGTAACATTCTGCCCGCTTTATTCTCATAGGTACTATTCCTATCACGGTTAATTTCTTCCAACAATTTGCTATCTTTTATTGTTATGATTTTCCTAATTGCATCACAGCGTTTACCTCGTTTAATAATCAGTGGTTCTGGTATATCAAGTTGTGCTTCTGCTGGTAAATAACCGCCTAATCCTGGCGTAACCCAAATACGACACAGTTCAAAATCATATACCAATCCACTAACAAAGCTAAAGCCAACTTCTATCTGATTTTCAGAAGTCTGCAAGTTTCTCCTTAAGTCCATACCTTCCACAACAAGATATAACCAAGCTTGCTCATTGCCTTCTTGTTCTTTCTTGTATTTTTCTAGTGGCAGTAATTCAGCAATACGATTTTTTAATGCCGTGGTGTCTCTTAGCCATACCTTGTACGGAAATATAAAACAAAAGGAAAAAACTAAATCAAATCCGCCAATCCCCAAGATAATTTCGCATACTGTTTTCCAAGGATGGGGAAGCTCTATGGCAAATACTCCAATAAGGCCAATGGCAGTAAGAAATGGTGACAGTTTCCATATAAGCCCAAGATTGATTCCATGTTCTTTACGCCACATCCCTACCACTCCCCACCAGAATGACCAATATTGTTTGAATTCTTCTTTGAAGCTTTGCATACTCTTGTCCTCCCTTCCCAAGGGAGTATAGCACGTTCGGGGGATGAATACACCGCAACACAACAGCACCCCTGGCGCGGCTCTGTGACGAGGGCAGTATTGAGCGCTACGACTCCGCAGTGCTTAACGCCTTGGCCGATGCCTTCCTCAAAGCAATGTCAGCCAAGGGTGAGGTTCCTTAACACTGGGAATATCCCCCAATCCTTCCAAGGAAGGAGGGGGACATAGGGGGCTGAAGATAGTTGTCAAACTTCATTAATTATTAATTGAGAGACTAATATGGTAGATGATCCCCAGAAACAAGACTTTACAGGTTTCAGTCAAACAGTTATAGACCACGCCCAGAACCCCAAGAACGTGGGCACCATCCCCAATCCCGATGGCTATGCCAGCGCCATCGGCTCCTGCGGGGATATCATGGAGATCTGGCTGAAGATGAAAGGTGACCGAATCCAGAACGCTGCCTTCCTCACTACGGGCTGTGGCCCTACCGTAGCCGCCCTGAGCCTGGTCACCGAGCTTGCCAAGGGTAAGACCATAGCCGAGGTCAAGAAAATCACTCCGGAGTCAGTGCTGGATGCCCTGGGTGGACTGCCCGAGGAAAACATTGAATGTGCCGTTCTCTCCGTAACAATACTGAGGGAAGCTATCAGGGACTATCTCGCCTTCAAGAACGAACCCTGGAAAAGAATGTATCGCCAGCAATGATAGAACATGTAGGGGCGAGGTGCCCTCGCCCCTCTATGGTGTCGTCACTATGTCACTC
>Ga0209777_10004867_pt1 | contig 15733 bp, 11 predicted proteins | sample FrelakmetHBP12HB_FD_187147 | JGI IMG/M metagenome (GOLD analysis project Ga0209777, IMG submission 187147) | Freshwater lake sediment microbial communities from the University of Notre Dame, USA, for methane emissions studies -HBP12 HB (SPAdes)... | ecosystem: Environmental > Aquatic >... | reverse complement strand
CTTACTACCTAAAGCCGGACTACCTGCTGAATAACAAGTACAAACACACCAAGTTTGTGTACCAATAACAACAGTATAACTTGGATTATTCTCACTTGCTGAAAGTGCAGTACATGCCTGAAAGCCTGAAGGCATTCCAGAACCTGCAAAACAATATGAAATTGGCAAACCACTTCGTTTATCAGAAATACTGCAATATTGTGGATTTATACAGCCTCTACTATAATAACCTGTAACTGTTTCTGAAAGAGTACATCCTATTTCAACTAAACCAGACATACTTAAGCCAATTGTGAGTGAAGGTGCTGTAACAATACCACACAATTCAGGAACTAATAATTCTTCAAATAATTGAAAACTTGTTTTTCCTGTCAAAACAGTTCCGGCACATATTCCACCAAGAGGAATTACAGAAGGTGAACTTAAATTATATGTTCCACCACCACTACCACCACTTGAAAAGATCACCAGATCATCACCAACTTGAGAGATTGATGTGCTTCCACTTGGTTTTAATGATCTGAATTGTAAACAATTATTTACTTTTGTTTTAAAAATACCACTTCCTGTACCAATATTTACAGCATTTGTTACCCCTGAAGTACTACCACTTACAATTGTGGTAATTATTACACTATCTCCAACTTGATTTACTGTTGTACTTCCACTACCTTGAAGTCTTCTGAATTGTAGTGTTGTACCTGTTACTGGAGTTTTTAAAACTGCCACTCCTGTACCAATATTTGCTCCCAATGTTATTGGAGTTACACCTGATATATGAACAAATGATTCATCATAAGTTACTGCCATATTACTTGGAGTATCACTTATTAATGTACGGAATTGCAACACATGATTTACTTCTTTAGCATATGGTGGACCACCAATAGTCAATGTTGTTCCTGTTAATAAACTTCCAAGAATTGCATTTATAACTACTTTTGATCCATTTGCTACTGGACCTGCTATCCAAGAAGTCTGAGTATATGGTGTTGCTGGTGGATAATATACCGCAACAGTTGGTGATGCACCTATTTGTTGCGAAACATCACCATCAATTAATAGCCAACCAAGTAAACTACCTAAACCAACATATTCATTCCAAACCCATGATTTAGGTGGATATACTGATTTTAAATATCCTCTTTTACGAATACCATCACTTGGTGTACCTGTATGAATTACTGCATCTGTGCCTCTATAATACCAATTATATAAAGAATTATAATTGCCATCATAATCAAGATAATTCGGTAATGTGCTTAATGTTGTAATGTCAAGTGTCTGCACACCCGTTTTTCCACTAAAAAAGCCTAAATTGGTTGCACCAGTAACTGCATCTGCAGTAGTACCGCCTGTTATTGTTTTTAATATTAAATTACCATTAGCAATACCATTTTGATACCAATATTCAACATTGTTGATATTAACTGTTAAACCAACATATCTTTCACTTGAAATAATCGTGGTATTTACTTCACTTACACCTGAATATGGCAATGGATTGCCACCTGATGTTCTAAGACTTAGATATCGACTATCTAATGGTAGCGGAGCAGCGATTTTTATATTTTCATTATATTGAATTGCCATAATTAACTATTTTTAAATGCCATAATATAATTTACACTTGTTGCATAATTGCTTATGTAAAACTTATAAGGAACTGAACTCCAACAACTACTTGGTGAATTCACTGAAACATTTTGTTCTGCAGCAAATAATAAACCTGGAATTGTTCCACAGTTTGATGGAGAATTACAACCTTGCCATTTTGTTTTTGATGTACTTGTTGCAGGTATTGCTAACCAAATATATTCACCACTTGCATTATAATTACTTACACAAGTATCGTTAGTACTCGTAGAAATACATACATTTCCTGCGGTGCATGCGTTATTAATAATTGTTTGTCCTGCAATTGGAAGACCTGCTGATTTACCCCAAAAATATGGATATGTTGCTGAGATCGCACCTGGAAGTGCTGATGTACAACCTGCAGGTAATGGTGCTGTAAATGGATTGCCACAACTATTATAAACACAACCACCAATATTATAACAAACTCTTCCAGTATATGATTCATTACCCACAATAGGATGTGGTGTGAATGCACAACTATTTGTTAAAAATGCCGAAGGTGCATTTATTGTACCAAAAGGACCAGTATAAGTATATGTATTCGGTGGTCCACTTCGTTTATCACAATTACATAAACATAATGGACAATATTCAGGATTAACACAACCTTGACTAAATGTCTGACGACCAGTAATAGAAATACTTGTACCAATTTCATAATATCCTGTTGGTGCAGAAGGTAGACACACTAATAAAAATGTATTTGAAGGTGGCGTTAATGCAGGTGGAATTGCAGGTGCAACTATTTGCTGAATAATGCATGATAACGTCTGACCAGATATTGAAGTATTACAAACTAATCCACCTACAGTACAAGTTGTTGGTGATGCTCCATTATAAATTTGAGTTCCACCTGATCCTGCAGATAATGCTAATCCAATTTTTCCACCACAATACGTCATTACGTATCCATCACATTCATTTGTGGCAACTATTGGAATTGTATTACTACAACTACCCATTAGAGTTAAGCCACTTGGAGTCGCAATATGAGTTACACCACTTAAAGTAAGTGTACTTCCAGTTAATTGCTTAAAAGTTATGTCTTCAAGATTTGGTCTGGCGAAAAATCCCATATGTTTGATTATTAAATACTTATATTATTTTTTAATATATTCGAAAGATTTTTTCTTTCAATATATGAAATACGCAATAATTCAATATTATTATTTATTGCATATTGCGTTTTTAATTTATCATTAGTTTGTCTTAATTCAAAACCTATTTTACCTCCCAAATAAACAACTTCTCTAAAGTGTGGTTCGCCATCATATTCAATTAATAAATTTTGATTAGGTAAATAAAAATCATATCTTAACGGTAATACATTTTTACAATCAATAAATGATTTTTGAACTTCAAAACTAATTTTATTTTGACCCAACCAATCAGCAATAAATGATTCTCCCTTTGATTTAATCTTACATTTAGAACAGCCTCTGCCACCTAAATGAGATTTTGGCATTTGTTCAAAAATTCCATGCTTGTGACAAATTATTTTTACTTTAATACCATTATGCTTATAATCAACCAAACCATAATCATATATATTTCCGTGAATTTTTTGTGATTTTTCAATAAATTGTGCAGTTGTTAATGTTTTACCCTCAATACCACATTCGTTACAACCTTGATTCAATAAATGATTATTTGGTTTCATTTTAAAAACACCATGCTTTTTACAAATAATATTAATTTTAGTCGATGAATTAATATAATTTACATGTGAATAGTCATATTTATTACCATGTATTTTTTTTGCTCTATCAATAAATTCTTCTTGACTAATTTTCACGCCACCATTACATTTAGGGCAACCACCACCAGATAAATGCCAATGAGGGACTTGTTCAAAAATGCCATGCCTTTTACATATAATTTTTACCCTTATCTTTGAGCCAAAATATTTAGATAATGAATAATCATACTTATTACCATGTTTTTGTTTTGCGGCATTAATAAATCTTTCATTATTGCTTTTTCCCCTTTTCATACAAATCGGACAATTTTGACCCGCAAGATGATTTGAAGCATTTTGTTGAAATAAACCATGTATTTTACATATAATATCAACCATTGTTCTAACATTAACATAATTTGTTTTTGAATAATCATATTTATCGCCATGAACAAATTCTGCTTTTTTTACAAATTCATATGTTGTCAGTCTCTTCATTTTCCCGTTAAGTATAAGCCGTACCCCCAATTAGCGATCCGAACTTCAGGGGTTCGGTTTTATTTATAATAAATACAACAGAATCACATTAAAAACTTAGCATATATGAAAATAAAAAACCCCGTAAGATAACCTACGGGGTTCTAATATACTTGTTTAATCTTAAAGACTAAACCTATCTTGCTTACGAGCCTTCTTACGAAGTTCGTTAACTTCTCTGAGTGCATTAGGATCAAACCTATCACGTTTTACTACTGAAACAAGGTGATTGAATTCATTTTCAGTGATCACCTGACCAATGTAATCTTCAGTCTTAAGAACATATGACTTTGGTGCTCTTGCAGAAGTTGGCTGTCCTTCTGAATCAAGTGTGCAATCAAAGGTAAGTTCAAGTAATTCCTGAAGTTTTTCGTTAACACTTGCAGTCATATTTGATTTGGTTTTCTTCAATGCTTTTTCAAGCAAATCAACAATACCATATTTACCTGCGGTCTTCTGCATTTCATTATAGGTATCGGTGAATTCATTGCTTGACTTCCTGTTTTTTACTTCGGAAATAATAGCAAGTGAACCATAGCAGTCACGGATCATTAAATCCCATACCTGTTCAGCGTATGTAAATGAAGGGAATTTGTCTATTGCAACAATTTCACCATCAATTAACACGATGATACCAATAAGATTCTTTGGACGTTCGAAGTGTGCGATGAACTGTTCAAGTTTCTTATCGTACTTTTCGAAGTAAACGTTCAAGTAATTACCTGCCTGTGAACCAGTTTCCTGTCCTAACTTTTGAATAGCAGGGTAAATCCTCTGATATCCATTTGGCTGTCCAATGCTATCAAATAACATTTCACGCATTGAAACAGGAATCATACGGAATTCTGATGTACCACGGAAGTATCCGGTCTGTCCACCTTGTACGCAACCTGCATCATGATATGTAGTGTTTGCATATTTTTCAATGTATCCAGCCTTGATCATACCGTGATTCTGAGCCTGTTGTTTAGTCAAAATAGCCATCTGAGTAGGAAGAATAACTTCCTTATCAGACTTGTTGCTAAAACTAATCTGACCATAAGAACTGTTACTTGACTGCAAAGAAGTCAAAGGATTCGCAAAGCGAGTATCCAATGAATTTTCCCTGTCAGTTGTCAAACAAACAATTTGCATGTTCATAATTGACTGAACGATGATGTTACCATCCTTGTCTTTGACAGGACGGCAACCTTTAAGTAATTCTGTGAATTCTCTTGTATTCATGGTCATAATTATTAAGCGTTAATACTAATTTTTTTTGTTCTCTTAACAGGTGTTGCTTCAAGAGCCAATACCTGATTTTCAAGCCACCTTTTGGTGTCAATTTCAAGCAACCTTGCGTTGATCTGAGGCTGTAATGCACTTGGGTTGTTGATTGCCATTGTGACAACATCTTTACCCAATTTTCTTACATTAGCACCCATTTCAGCACTTGTAATAGGTGAAATTTGGAACATTGGAATGTCCCTTCCACTTTCTGCCTTGTAGATTGAGATAACTTCGTTAGTCAATCCATCGTAAGCATTTTCGTATCCATCGGTTAAGATGAAAATTGCCTGATATGGATTTGCAGTATTTTCTGATTTCAAAAGTTCAATAAATGAACTTGCAAGATCAGTAACTTCATCCTTTGTCCTCACAAATGTTGCACAATCTGCTGACTTACCAAGTACTTTTGCTGTGAAGTCTGCAATTGCCCTTGGAGTATTCTTTGATTCCAACTTGTCGCCAGTCATTGAATTACTGTCATCGACAATAATACCAATGCTCTTGTAGAAGAAACCAACGATCCTTTTCTTTTCAGCAAGTTTGTTAATTGCAACATTCAATTCAGGAGTGAAAGTATTTTCATATCCTGTCTTGTAAAGTGCCAAGAAGTCAGTTGCCTTTTCAAGTTCAACATGTTTTTCAACACCAAGTTTTGCTGTTGATTTTGTCTGACGAACCTGCTGGTTTACTGAAGTAACTTCAACAGTCTTCCTGATCAAAGCCTTTGTTGCTTCTCTCTGAATCTTAGTTGACCACAATGTGTGATACTGAGGGTGTGAAGTACTTGCAATCATACCAAGAAGAACTTCTTCCGGAACTGATTTTACATTGGTAATATCAAACTTTGCCTTTTGGTATTCAGCCAAAAGCGGAAATTCAGTTGCTTTGTAAGCATATCCTGCTTCTTTCTTGAAGATGAAAAGTAACAACTTCAATGCCTTCATTGGTTCACCATTGAAATATTTCATAACACCATCATTAAGAATGGTAGTTTCCTTTGCAGTTCCAATTAAGTGACCTTCAGTACCTACCTGCTTCTGTGCAATTGAAAGCAATACAGATGTTTTCTTAACACCATATACGTGACGAAGGATTTCAGCAATCTTATTACGGTACTTCATTGCATAGAATTCCAAGTTTGCCTGACCCCAAATGAAGCCAAGTATGATCTTCCTGGTCCTTTCGTTGTTAACCTTTTCGTTTTTAAGGTCAACAAAAAGTCTCAATACATATGGCAAACCATTTTCACCGAGATTATTCAATGCGATAAGTACTGCCTTGTCTGACAGTCCATTGTCATACCAATCAATTGGATTAACGATATTACATGCACCGCCCTTTAAGGTATTCTTAAATTCGTTTAAAAGAACCTCAGACACGAATTTACCAGTAGCACCCTTTTGACTTGCTATAATCAACGGGAGTTCTTTTGAAATTCCATACATCGCCCTGATCTGGCTCTGTAATGCCTTCATTTGGTCATCTTTGCTGTGGTAGTAAGTTGCACTGCTTTTAGCACCACTCGCAATAGTTAAGCCATCAATCAATGAAGTCTTGATTGTTCCAAGCATGTTCTGTGTTAATACTAATTTTTCCATAGTATATAAATTTAATTAGTGTGCAAATATATGAATAAAATCATGAACCAAGTGCCTTCTGTGATTTTTTTTCAGTTTCAATTTTAAAGTCCTTTAATTGAGACCGATATTTTTCGATTTCAATTGTTGGTGTTTTTCGATTTCCGCATGCAAGCATATGATTAATAAATGCAAGCATAGTTCCCTCAAGTCTATCCAAACGTTCATTTTCGACTTTTTCGGATAACTGAGGTTGATTATCATGTTTTATCGATAATGAAATATTCTGATTGAACAATTGTTGTATTAACGGTAATCCCTTTGCATCTGTCACCGTTATTCGTTTTGCCGAATAATACTTGGGATCATATTGTTCAATTAAAAACAACCCCTGATTAATCCATTTTTGATACGGTTGGTTGTTTGGTTTGAAATATCGGTTTTCACGCAATTTTTGATTAATTTGATGACTACTGATTTTTCGTTTTCCTTTATTGTTTTCATTAAGCAACTTTGCCACTTCAGCAATTGTAAGAGTACCATTTGAAACAACTGAAACTGGTTTAATTGCTTTTAGTTTTAATTCGGCATATCGCTTTTCAACTTCAATAAAATATCGTCTAATATCTCTACCCTTAGTACTGTTCTGAACCATAGCAATTTCCTTTGCTGTATCCAAAGTTAATGCGTATTCAGTTCGATGCACTCTAACACCTTGATTATCAGACTTGATATTTTTATCAAGACTGATTTTCAGATAGTTACCGTGTACATCATAATAAAGGCGTGCATAGTCTTGATTTTCAATAAATTCCCATTTTTCAATTTTATCTTTAATCCAAGGAGAAAATTCTTGACCTACATCAAGAAATTTATATAATTCTCTTGCATTTACTACTGGATTACCTGTTCTTGGACTTGGCGTGACTTTGATTAATTCTTCCATAGTATTTAAGTATAAATTAATTAATGGTCAAATATAAAAATATTTTCATTATAAACAAAACATTTACACGAATTAAAATCCCAAATATTACAAAGAACGACAAAAAAAAGGGCAAAGCATGGTGTTTTCACACCATATCCCCGCCCATTTTCATTCGGAAAAAACACTTCTCTCATTATGGAGAAGAAGTTTAGTTGTAATTTGGTAAGTTTGTCCCGCCTCTCATATGGACGGGATTACATTTTTCAATCTACTGTATTCACAACAAGTTCTTCCTTGTCTTTTATTTTTGAAAAAACTCAGCACTTCTGCCGAGAAAAACCATTCTTAACCTTGCACGTTGCAACATGCGTCAAATGTTAGGATTAAAGTGGGTTGGGGTTACACTTATATTTTATTAAATTTTCATATTCACCCTTTGACCACTTTTAAAACGTTGGGAACATTTTAAAAGTATTTGTTGTATTTGTTTTCAAACTTTAATAGAGTTTTGACTTAACCGCTTGTCTATTCACGCCATTGGCATAAAGTTGGATTCGAACCAACGAAATTACTGTAAACACTTTTCGTTTTCCCATTGTATCGCTACCTCAAAGTTTGTGTTGCCACAGGGACAGTGAGGAATTAGTTGGTGGGGAGAACAGGATTTGAACCTGTAATACATTGTGTTCAAGACAATTGCTTTACCTTTTACTGTAAACACTTTCAAGTTCTCTCGTTTAGGAGAGCAGTGAGATAGTATTTGTTGTTTTTTTTTTGCTATCTCCCCATGTATTTTAAAGAACGTTTTATAAGTTTAGAAGAAATTCGTTAGTTTTTGTTTAGTGTTAGTCTGATTTACCGTCAAATTGTTTACTGTAAAAACTATCAGTTCTTCTGTTTTGTAGCGAATATAGGATTCGAACCTATGATTCCCTTATGGGGAATACCAGTTTATGAGACTGGCGAGATTGACCGCTTCTCTAATTCGCAATATTTTATTAAATTTATAAATTCTGCTTCAACAAAAGATTTATTATATTTTCCTAAATCCTTTATAACGTATGGTTCATATCCCAAATTTTTAATTTCAAGCATTTTAATTCTATCTCTGTTTTGAACTTGCACAACCGAATGTTTTTTAGTTATTTTTTTATAATGCCAAACACCATTCCATAATATGGCAAGTTTAATGTCTTCAATAATAACATCAGCATCCCAGCCATTAAATATTGCACTATTCGTCAATACTTTTTGAAATCTATTTTTACATAATTCAGCAAAATATATTTCATTCTTACTTCTTCTATTTTCTGATTGCTTAATTGATGATGCCAAACCCGCTTTACTACAATTAATGTGTGACCTTGCATATTTACCTGAACACAAACTACCACAAAATCTTTGTTTCCTGCTTTTTCTTTTAAATAAAACCCCACAAAATTCACAATTAACATCAACCAATTGCTTTACACGTGTGCGACATTGAGGAATATTCTTTAGTGTTTTTATTGTATTGTTTTCAAAATACATAAATAAACTTTTTGATATTTTCTCTTTTGTTTCACAGCTATGACATCTTTGGTTTGCACAACTTCGTGAACAATAGTATTTTATTTTCTGAGGATGTAACTTTTCACGCTCATTTACAATAAAATGTTTTCCACATATTATACAACAAACATCAAAATCCTTAAAATTACCAAATCTTTTAATGGCTTTAATTGTATTCTGGTGCTTGTTTTGACAAGTAACATTACAATATTTATTTTTAATTTCTTCACCACAGCATAAACATGTATTCATGATAATATTTCATCATAAATACTACGGAGATTAGAATCGAACCATAATTTCAAAGAACAAAATTAATAAAAATGGAGTTTTGTGAAAACTCCATGAAAACTTATAAGGTAAAAAGGATAATTCGTTTGTCATTTTTGTTTTGAACAATGATGGAGTTGAACCACCGACTTTCTGCTTTGAATGCGGACACTCATACCAACTGAGTTAATTGCTTACTGTAATAACAAACCGTTTCCTTTTTTATTTTAAATCTTACAAAGAACATTTATCATTCCTGACGATGCAAAGTAAATACATGTTTTTTTAATATGCAAGTATTTTTCGAAAAAAATTAAAAAAAATTTTTACAATCGTCTGGGAATATAAATACAATATAGTTTACAAAAAGTTACTATTTTTTATAAAAAAATTTAATCATCTGCCTTAACCTTTTGACTCTTAGCCATTTTCGCTAACATATCAAAGACATTTTTATTTGCTTTTGATGCAGAATCTGGATCATCAAAGTCTTTTTCAGATACAAAAATATTTTTATTTTTTTCTTCATTTATTGTATTTACTACAGTTTTTTCTTCAATTTTTGGCTTTTCAGTTTGCTTAATAACATCGATTTTTACTTCAATTTCATTCGTAAGTACATTTTCAGTCTTTCCACTCCAATCCAATAATGGTTCTTTTACACCATCACTTACTCCCTCATTTACACCATCAATTACACCATCAACTTTTTCAATTGGTATGTCTTCTTCAAGTTCAAATTTATCTTCAATCTTTGCTTTTACAGTATATATGGGTTCATCTTCAGGTGGAGTATAATGGTGGTTGCCAAGGTCTACTACAATAGCACCCTCAGTTGCACCCTCAACTGCTCCCTCATTTACACCATCATTTTCAGTTTTTGGTATTTCAGTAGGATTATTTTCAAGATATTTTTTTAACATATCATTTTGTAAGGCATCTTTAAATTGATCTTCTTCTTTGGCATCCAATGCTTGTGAAGCTGCAATATGTATTAAATTTATACCTGCTGCCTTATCTTCAAGTTTATTTATTTCTTCTTCACCATATTTTTTCAATTTACTATTTCTATTACCCACATATCTATCATCTTTAATAATGATCTCCATAGTATCGTTATTGAAAATACAGTCCTTAAATATCTGACCATCCTGTGCAAACCTTGCTTTAATAATCTTAATACTTGCAAGACTTGCTTCCTTTTGATCGGGAGTTTTAGCGACTGACATGAAGAAATGTGCCTTTTGCACCCTCTTAATGTTACCACCTGCTTGATGTGCTTCAACAAGTTCAGCATCAAAGCCACTACGATTGCTCTGAATAGCAGACCAACATGGTATATCCAGATCACTTGCAAGTGCTTCAAAGGATTTAACAATAACAAGTTCTGCTTCATTTCTATCTGCAGTTCTTTTATGTGATTCCAAGCAGTCGAGATAGTCGAGTACTACAATATCATACTTGAATCCCCATTTCTTCTGTTCTCTAAGTATGAAATTTTTCACATCTTTCATTGTAGTATCTTCCTGACTGAACTTCTTGATAGTCAATCTTCCTGGTCCTAATAGTTGAATATGTGCATTTGATTTTTGAAGTGCCAATATATTATTTTCATCAAGACAACTCAATGGAATTCCAGTCCAAATAGTAACATGCTTTCTCTGTATCTGTTCCTTTGTGTCTTCAAAAATAATCTGAAGTACATTTTTATTGTTTTCACGAGCAGTATTAGCTATTTTAGTTAATAATGTAGTTTTACCTACTCCCGATGGAGTTAAGATCAATCCCATTTCACCTTTACCTAATCCACCACCACTTAATTCATCTAAAACCTTAACACCTGTCGGTATTGTTTCTCTAAATTCTCTTCTCAATGCTTTTTCGAGACCTTCAATAACATCACTACCACAATCTTCATCATTACCTATTATAGCAATCTTTTGAAATTTTTCCTCTATTTCGCCAATGACCTTTTTGTTTTTCATTTCGCCATTCTTGGTCTTGACGAGAATACCTTCCGCTAATTTACGATATTCTTGTTGTTTAATAAATTCATTGGTTGATTTTTGAACCACTTCACCATCATGCATCAATGATTTATTAAGAATCCTTTCATTAAATAATTCAATACGTTTAACTACTGCAAAGAGAGATTCTTCTTCAATGACATTGTGTGGTGTTTTAAATTCATTTATTGCTTGATGTATGCTTTGATTTTGAAGATTTGGAACTTTTTCGTATATCCTGAAATATTCTAATATAATAAGAAACAATCTTTTAAGATTTGGATCATCGAAATATTCTACGGCTAAATTAGGTAATGCCTTTTCGGCATATTCTGGTTCAACCAGTAATTGCCACATTAATTTTTGTTGAAATTCAGGACCTTTGTATGATGTTAAGGTATATTCGGTTGTTTCGCTCATAAATATTTAGGATATTAAAAAAGGGTGGTTATTGGCAACATGAAAAAACTAAGAAAACCCAAAAAACAACATCTATTAAACCAATACCCAATAACCACCCAATGTGATTATCAATGCTTAGTTCTTATGAATCTTTCTAAGCATTTCTTCTCTTTTGGAAGGAGAAAGTTCCCTGATTTGATTGATTGACAATCCTCTGACGTTGATAAGATCATAATCGTCCCACATATTCTTCTCGTCACTACTTAGAATTTTTTGACGAATTGCGTTACTGATATCTATTACTGCTTCAACAACGTCAAGTGAATATCTTGCAACCGGATTAAATCCATCAACATAAAAAATTCTTTCTACAATCGGATTCTCATTGATGTAAAATCCAATTTTACATTCAACACCACGAATAGTTTTTTCTTCGTTTGTAAATGTATCGACAACTTGTTGTACAACCGACTGCGGATTGTATCTTAAGTCATTTCTGATTTGCTGTGGATACGATTCAATGATGTTCTGATTGTAATGATATAAATCATAGATAACTCTTTCAGAATTTTGATCATCAGGATTAATCAATCCTGCATCATATAAAATATCATATTTTTTCTTGGAGAGAGTTTTTTGCAATTTTGTGATTGCTCGTGGAAGAATATCCCTTATGTCTATGGAATATCTCGTAAAAGGATTGAATTTGTCTGCATCGAATATCTTTTCACATAATAGTACTTTGCCCTGATATAAAGCAAATCTAAATGTATTGTTATATTCCTTTTCGCTCATGTTATTTATTTTTAAATTGTTAATACTATCGATACAAATATAATCTGAATTGACCAAAGATGAAAGACTTTTTTAAGATTTACGCCTATTATTTTTATAATATTCGTTAAGTACTTGTTTTTCATTCATTATAACGGTATAGAAAGGTTCAACGTAGCTGACAAAACTGCTGCCATAGATGGTTAAAAATTCATCTTCCATCATCATTTTCGTCAGATTAACACTTCCTCTGTTAGTTGGTTCTAATGGCATTTCAAGTTGCAGGAGTTCTTCCCGTGCCAGATCGTTTAAAAATGGTTCTCTTAAATTAACTAATTGGTAATTAGTTTTTAGTCTATCAATGTTACTTAATAGGTTCTCAAAAATCTTTAATGGCTTCAGTTTGTTGGCGATTCTTTGTTTATTTAATTCATCTGCTTTCCTGCAGATTTCTTTAACAGTAAATGGTTTAAATTTTAAATCGGGAAAATATTTTAGCAGTATGTCTTCTTTAATGCCTTGAATACCTTTAACATTATCACTGACATCACCACCGATTATTTTTATTATCAATGCATTTGAAAAATGATGATTGAAATGAAAGAAATAATTAGTTCTATTAATTGGTGCTTCAATGTTTCCGAATAAAATAGTTATATTCAGGTCCAGTAATTGAGAAAAGTCCCTGTCGTTGGTGAATATGAATATCTCTTCCTTATTATTGTATTGTATGCAATATGCTGCAATTAAATCATCTGCTTCGATTTCATCGACTTCAATTTGCCTTAGAAATAGTTCTTCAGCATATGCTTTGATCCTCTGTCTTTGTTTTAAAAGGGATTCTTCCTTGTCCTTCTCTCTGCGAATTTCCGCATCAGTCAATTCAATTTTATGATGCCAATCTTTATTTTTATGGTTGGCTTTGTACGCAGAATCAATGCGATATCGAAAGATACCACCGTTTTGACCATCCCAGACTAAAACGACTTTATTGATTTTATGTTCTTTAATCAACTTACGTACAGTTGTAAGAAAAGAATATAAACCACCAATATGACCAAACTTACTGGTACTTACATCCTTTGCTCCGTTGAATGACCTTTTCAAAAGATAGGAAGAATCCACTAACAAAGTTCTTGTTCTCATTCTTCTTCTACGACACTGTTTTTACTTCTTTCAATAATTGTTTCTTCGAATGAAACATTTCCTTCTGCATCCATTGGTTTGGATTGAAATGTTATGTCATCAGCATTAATGTCGGCATCTTTGAATCTATTACGGAAATACAAAATGTTTTTCTTTTTATATTCATCAATACTTCCTTCATCACCATATACAAATCCGTGTGGTGTTGACATTATTTTACCTTCCAATGAAATTCCACCCCATTCTCCGTCAATATGGTTTTTTGCGATATTAACTTTGTTGCTAAAACCAAAATTAAGAGCACGACCTTTACTTGTAGCAGTTTCTCTTGCTGTTCCATGAGTAAGAATACCACCAAAATGATATATAAGTCTTGAACCTGAGAAAAATGTTTCACCACCTTTATGTTTTATGACCTTATTCATTGAATCATACCAAACTTTTTGTACTGCGCCAATAGTATTAGTATATGGACTGTCTATTCTTCTGCTGTTAGGAATTGTGTTATTTAACATTGACAGAAATGCTTTTTCATATGCTCCAGCATTCCACATGTTGTTATCACTCTCATTCTTTTCTAATGCATTGATTGTCTTAATGCAATTCAGTGTTCCAATTGAATCTATTCCAAAATAAATATCAAATGGCAATTCACCTGCTGCTTGCTGATCTAAGAAATAATACATTGCTTTTGCCAAGTCTTCTATACTTGCTTCATTTCTGGTCTTATCTTGTTTCTTGCCGAAATTTTCAAGAAGATATTTATTGTTGACCAAAATATAATCTTTATTCCAATCAAAACCCATCAGAGTTAATCTTTTATTTCCGATGTCAATGTTGTTTTCAGTATCAATAATAATTGGTAAGTCACCCATTTTCTGTGCATTAACAATTGCACGCATTACTGCTGTTGATTTACCAGTATTTGAATATCCACGAAATAATGTAACATATCCTTTAGGAACTCCGGGCATGCCAGTTGCTTGTTTTAATCCATTATCAATTGGAATCCATGTAAGCGGTTTAGATGGAATATCTTGAGTACCACTTTTTTTCTTAAAGTTTTCTAATGAAAACGTTTTCTTTGCGGTAGGTTTCCTTACAGGAGCATTTGAAGGAACTTCAGTTTCTTTTGCCATGTTTGAAATTATTTAATATAATAATTTTATTTTTTCAATAAACTCCAAATGTTTTTCTTTGGAATCTAATACTTCATCATTTTTTGTTGTAAATATTAACGTTTCTTTATTTAAGATCAAGTATCTATGAATAAATCTATGAAACTTTTTATCTAAAATAATTACATCCTCAATTAAAGCATAATTCCAATGATGAATATTTTTATCTGAAGGTAAATTTAAATTACGAGAAAGATTTTTATAAATACCATTTATATATGGTTTTAATTTCTTTTGTTCACCTTGTATTTCACCATAATTTAAACGGTGATATCTCTCTATACTTCTTAATCGTTCCCTCTCACACCATTCTTCAGAATTCTTTCGTAATGCCTTTTCTCTAATGTCTGCTACTTCTTTACAACATTCTTTGCATTTATTTAAATGCCCATCCCGCATTTTGGGATGGGCATAAAAATCATTCAATTCTTTATCAATGCCACATCTGATGCATTTCTTCATGATAATTAATTGATTATCAATTACATCCTAAAATGGCAAATCGTCATAATCTGTTGGCGGTGGAGCATCTTCCTGATCCACTTGCGCTACCGGAGCATTTGCTTTTGCGGTAATATCAACAGCATCTTCCTGATATGTACCAACTGATTTTGCTGTTATGTTACTAACAGTTACTATCGGTTCATCATAATCAACATCAGATGCCTGTTCGAAATCTTCATCATCCGCATCAAGATTTGCTTTACGGGTATTTGCTTGCGCTTCCAAATCAGGGCGACCTGGATATACCCAATGCTTGTTGTTTGAATCTGTAT
>Ga0209777_10004866_pt1 | contig 15734 bp, 13 predicted proteins | sample FrelakmetHBP12HB_FD_187147 | JGI IMG/M metagenome (GOLD analysis project Ga0209777, IMG submission 187147) | Freshwater lake sediment microbial communities from the University of Notre Dame, USA, for methane emissions studies -HBP12 HB (SPAdes)... | ecosystem: Environmental > Aquatic >... | reverse complement strand
TCCTGGACTTCGAAGAGCCCTGCATTGAAACTTAAGAGTTTGAATACATTTGTTTTTTCTCTAATGGAGAGCGCATCAGGGTTCCAATCGAGCGGTTCAGCGATGATTCCCTCTTTCCGGAGAATCACCAGTAACTCCTTTGCTGTTGTTTTCAGGATGTTTACTCTAATGATGAGGTCAGGGTTTTTATTCAATGAAGCAATCACCGTATCCCATCGAAAACCAAGCTCTTTTTCTCCTTGAACATCCAACCAATCAGGGATTGACTCACGCAGAGTTCTCGAAGCCTTTGTTGTTTCAATTCGTAGTAAAACCTGAGATGCATCCAATTCTCTTTTCTTCTGAAGCGCAGTGATGTCTCCTTTTTTTGAAAACAGATAGATGGTGATGAGTTTCTGGAGGTCTTTTTCTTCCGATGATGGTTCTCGATCGATGATGTACCACAGCGGTCTCCACCACCGGATGAGATCGTACACCGTCTCGGAAAATACTGCTCGTTTATTCTCCTCCCACTCCGGATGTAACTTGAGACTTATTTGTATCGCTTTCGTTGCGTACACGTTCTCCCAAAAGATCACTCGTAGTGTTTTAAAAATTTCTGGTGAGAGTTCATAAAGAATATCTCTTGGGGGAATCGTCATGGGAACATTCCTTCCACTGATACGATCCAACATCGACACCTGATTAATAAAATCCACTCCCTACCAGGAAAATACTTTTAAAGCAAAGTCAGCGAATACGGCATTGTCTCAAAAATCATTTAACCTTAAATTGCATACCATCCAGCCATGGATGGGATGACAATCATGAGGGTATATAACTGGAAAAAACATAATAAAATAAAAGAAAACGAAGTCGACTTTCTCCTGAAAAAAGCAATACAAATCATCGATGACTCACAAGAACCATGGACTGAAAAAAACTTCGGGCGACCACCATATCCACCAAAATCAATGATCTCCATCTGCCTTTTAAAAGTGTACTTTGGCATGCCGTACCGAGACCTGGAAAGTCTCATACGATCGAATCGAACACTTCAGGAACTTCTTGAGCTCAAAGAAGTCCCTGATCATAACACGATTCAACGATCTATGGAGAAAATCCCCATGAGCTACCTTCAACAGTTGAACCAACAGCTTACCATGTCGTTTAAAAAAAGCGACAAGATATTGCCGTCGATGCTACTGGATTCAGCATCCGGCAATTCAACAAGCCGTGGCAGTACGCTAAAGGGACATTCCGGGCGAAAGAGTACGTAAAACTCCATGCGGCCATCGACATGCAATGGCGCGCAATCATCAGCTTTCATTTCACTAAGACCTATGTTCACGAGATTACCCAGCTCAGATTTCTTCTCGAGCCGCTCTGGGATCTTGGGAATGTCTATGCAGACAGTGGGTATCTGTCCACTGAGAACTGCCGACTTATTGTCGGCAAGGGCGGAACACCATTCATTCGACCGAAATGCAACTCCATGGGCTGGAAACCTGGTAAGAAGATCATGTACGGAAATCCGTACTATGATATGATGGAGCGGTACAAGAACAACCCGGACGAATGGATGAAGCAGTACCATCAACGGTCGGTGATTGAAGCCGTTTTTTCCGGTTTGAAACGACGACTTGGAGGCACCGTCGCCTCTATTAAAAGAGGCGCTCAACAAGTAGAAATCGCGTTGAAAATCATTGTGTATAATTTGATGATGCTGTTGAGAAAATATGTGGAAGAGGAATACTTTTGAGACAAAGCCAGCGAATACTTTCATTCACCTTCCGTATAGATATATAACCAAAAACGGCCCTTACATGATTAATTGACCTTGAGATACGGAGGACATGCCAGTCCAATCGAACTGGCATTTCTGCCACTTTCTCTCTTCGGTTGCATCCCATCCTTCTCTCCTTTTTTTCTTTTCATCCAAAAGAGTTTTATATATAAATCTAATAAACATATGTGATCACAACCAAAAAGGGAAGTGGTTTAGGAGGAGTACGTATTCCAGAAAAAATATGTGAGATGTGTAAGCATAAATTCCATCTCCAGGAGCACCAATGTGGGTTGGTCTTTGATGACAAATTCTTCATCTGTGAGGACTGCCGCACGAACACACCAGAACAGGATATAATGGAGTGGTCACAAAGCACGATGCGTCAATCCACCTCTGCAATGCCGATCTCTCTCTGGTTGATCCAAGAGCAAAACAAGAATAAACCACTGTTCTCAAAACGAAAAGAATAACTGATTATTACTAGAAATCCCCAAGCAGAACTCTATCAAAATCCTTTTTTATAGCTAGTCTCATGCTGGTAGAGTATGTTTATTATTAAATTTGGTGGAAGCGTTATCACCGATAAAGCAAAAGAATGTTGTTTCAAACAAGAGATAGTGGATCGACTTGCTACAGAATTGAAACATGCGAACAAAGAAGTAATTTTAATTCATGGAGCAGGTTCGTTTGGCCATATTCTCGCAAAAAAATATAAATTAAATGACGGATACAGACAAAAAAAACAGATTGAAGGATTTGCACTCACGCACGCAATGGTTCAGCGGTTAAACAACCTGGTTCTTGCTTCCCTTCACAACCATGATCTTCCCGCGGTCTCCATTCCTCCACATGCTGTTCTTACTCTTTCAAATCATAAACTATCGCGAGTGGATTATTCGATTTTCCAAAAATATCTTGACTTGGGATTTATGCCGGTCAGCTTTGGTGATGTTGCCCTTGACAAGAAACTAGGTTTTTCGATTTGCTCTGGTGATCTGCTTGTGCAATTGCTAGCAGCAGAATTCAAACCAGAAAAAGTTATTTTTATCATTGATGAAGATGGGCTGTATTCAGCAAATCCAAAGAACGATAGGAACGCAACCTTCATTGAACGAGCTACAGTAAAGGATTTGGATAAGTTAACGACCCATTTGAATGCGCATGCTGATGTAACGAAAGGCATGGACGGAAAGATACACGCCATTAAACAGATCGCTCAGGTTGGTGTTGACACTATTTTATTGAATGGGAATATACATAACCGGTTATATGATACCTTGAAGGAGAAGAAGGTAAGGCATACCATTGTTCAGAGAGAAGAAGTATGAACCAAACAGAGGAAAGGAAGCGCGAACATGTACAAATCTCGTTAAAAGAAAATGTTGCTGCTCATCATAACTTCTGGGACGACGTCAATCTTGTTCATAACGCGCTACCGGAGATTAATGAAAACGAGGTTGATCTCTCGGTCCAGTTATTCGGGAAGAAACTGAATGCACCACTGATTATCTCTGGGATGACCGGTGGATATTCTGAGGGTAAAAAGATCAATGAGCATCTTGCGGCTGCTGCAGCAGCATTCCAAGTCGGTATGGGTGTAGGTTCACAGCGTGCTGCGTTAGAAAATCAGAAACTAACGGAAACCTACAGTATCATCAAAGAATATGATATTCCCATGAAGATTGCAAATATCGGTGCGTCTCAGATGGTGCTATGGGATAAAAAACAGATTCTTGAGAACGCAGAAAAGATAGTAGAGATGATTGATGCGGACGTGCTCGCGGTTTGTTTAAACTTTTTACAGGAGGCGATACAACCGGAAGGTGAGGCACATGCAAAAGGCTGCCTTGCTACAATTGATATGCTTTCACGGGAATTCGGTCGTCCGATCATTATTAAGGAGAGCGGAGCAGGTATCTGCGGCAAGGTTGCACACCAACTAAGGAAAACAAAAATTTGTGGGATTGATGTCGGAGGCGCTGGGGGCACTTCATTTTCCGCGGTGGAATATTATCGTGCGAAAATCAAAGGCGATACGCACAACATGCGTGCTGGCCAGACGTTCTGGGACTGGGGAATCCCGACACCAACATGTATCCTTGAAGTTGGAAAAGCAACCAATTGGGAGTTCCCTATTATTGCTACCGGTGGGATTCGTCATGGACTTGATGTCGCAAAAGCATTGGTTCTTGGTGCGAATGCAGCCGGGATGGCACATGCCCTGCTGAAACCCGCGCTGAAGGATAAAAAATCCACGGAACTAGAACTTGACGTAATCACTCGGGAGCTGCGGATCGCCATGTTTCTTGTTGGCGCTGATTCTGTCGAAAAACTATCAACTGCGGAAGTGAAATATGGACTTGCAGAATGAACTGATGAAACGAATAACAATGTTCAATACGTATTGGCAGCGGTACCTACAGCTAAAAAAACCTACGGCGCTGTACGAGGCATCACGACATCTGCCTTTTGCTGGTGGAAAACGAATCAGGCCGTTTCTTACCATGATTTCCTGTGAAAGCGTCTCTAGTGATGTCCAGAAAGCTCTCCCGTTTGCTGCCGGCCTTGAATTGATGCATAATTTCACGCTGGTTCATGATGACATCATGGATCATTCCATGCTTCGACGGAAACTTCCAGCTGTACATGTCAAGTTCGGTGAACCTACGGCTATCCTATCCGGTGATTTATTGTTTGCGAAATCATTTGAAGCAATCCTGGAAACCTCCGTTGATTTTTCTAAATTAAAACAACTGCAGCAGGATTTTATTGACTGTGTCATCGCTATCTGCGAAGGTCAGCAGCTAGACATGGAATTTGAGCAACAAAAAACAGTTCCTGAACAGGATTATCTGGATATGATCAGTAAGAAAACGGCTGGACTGTTTGAACTGTCCAGCAAAGGTGGCGGGTTGATCGGTGGTGGAAATCTACAAGAGGTTGCTGCACTGAAGAGGTACGGGATGGCACTGGGTTTAGCGTTTCAGATCTGGGATGATTACCTTGACATGAGCAGTACTACAACCACACTGGGCAAGGATATCGGCAATGATATAAGAAACGGGAAAAAGACACTGATCGCAGTGCATTGCTTGTCGCATGCGACCGGGAAACAAAAGAAACTGCTCGACGATATTTTTGGGAACCGCAGCGCATCAGAACATGATGTCGCAAAAGTGTACGATCTTTTTAGCGAACTTGGATCTGTAGAGTATGCACAGCAGCGTGCGTTACAATATACCAACCAAGCAAAAGACGCAATAACGGTACTGAAGCCATCTGATGCAAAGGAGCTCTTGTATAAATTAATCGATTATACCATTCGACGAGAAAAATAACCATGTCAACTCAGAAGATTCAGACAGAGGCACGGAAATTCGCATTACAGAACGCGATTTTATTCAGCGGAAAAGCAAACGAAAAAGCGGTTGCCGGGAAGGTTATCGCTGCGTTGAAGAAAGATGGAGTGACACCAGCAGACATTATTCCGGTTGTCGCAAAGGTTGTTACCCTAGTAAATAGCATGTCCGCACATGATCAGCTCATAGAACTTACATCACTTGCCCCTGAGCTATTACAGCGAGAGAAGAAAGAGAGAGATTTTTCACTTCCCGCATTGCCATTTGGTGAGAAAGGGAAGGTTGTTACTCGTTTTCCTCCAGAGCCAAACGGCTATCTGCATATTGGTCATGCGAAGGCAGCGATTATCGATTATGAGTACGCGCGGATGTATGACGGGAAGTTCATTTTACGTTTTGATGATACAAATCCGGAGAACGCACAACTTGATTTTTATGACGCGCAGAAAGAGGATTTGCACTGGCTTGGAGTCAAATGGGATACCGAGTACCATACATCTGATCATTTAGAAATCCATTACAAACTTGCAGAGCAGTTAATCAAACAAGGGGATGCATATCTGTGCAAATGTACATCAGAGGTGATCAAAGAAGGCAGGCTTAATGCAAAGACCTGTAGTTGTCGTGAGGACTGTACCGGTAAGGAAGCAATTGATCTGTGGAAAGACATGCTTGCTGATCCTGAGGTGAACGGGATTCTTCGTCTGCATGGTGAGATGGGGAGTGATAACACCGCGATGCGTGATCCGACCTTGTTTCGTGTCAATGAGGCGGAACATCCGTTGACCGGTGATAAATACCATGTGTGGCCCACGTATGATTTCGCAGGTGCTGTTGAAGATAGTATTAGTGGGGTGACGCATCCGTTCCGAACCAAGGAGTACGAATTGCGAGACCCGGTGTATTTCCGTATTCTAAGTTTGTTGAATCTACGGGCGCCTCATCTCATGGAGTTTTCAAGGCTTTCGATTGAGGGGATGCCGGTTTCCAAACGAAGGATAAAACCACTCATCGAACAAGGTTTAGTGACCGGGTTTGATGACGTCCGATTACCGACTTTGCGAGGATTGAAGCGGCGAGGGATTGTTCCTGAGGCGATCAAACAATTCGTGCTTCAGCAAGGTTTTTCAAAGGTGGAATCCGTTGTTGATTTTAGCTTAGTTGAATCTGTGAATCGGAAGTTCCTTGATTCAAGGGTGAAACGGTACTACTTTGTTCCTACTCCCGTACAACTATCAGTTGATGGCGCACCGAAAAAAACCGTGGAACTTTCATTGCACCCTAATGCGACCATGGGTAGGAGAACCATTCATACAGGTTCAACGTTTTTCGTACCAAAAGAAGATGCACAGAAGATGAAGACTGGAGACATCTTCCGGTTGAAAGGATTATACAATGTGAGGATCATAAAAACCGGTAACACACTAACGGGAACCTACGCTGGAGAAGAACTCATTCCAGAGACTGCGAAGATTCAATGGACCACTGACGATTATATCCCACTCAGGATTATTGTTCCTGGGCTTATTTTCAAAGGCGAGACCTACAACCCTGATAGTCTCCATGAGCTGCAGGGGTACGCAGAGAAAGCGATTTCAGGTGTACCCATTGGAGAGATCGTGCAGTTTGAACGCGTTGGATTTGTACGACTTGAAAAACAGAAGAAAGACCTTGTCGGCATCTTTACACATAAATAATTACATTTCACGTTAGAAAAATAAATATATAAATAAGTACGGGGGAAAGGATTTGAATCCCTGGTCATCTTGAAGAAGATTATTAATCATTAGTAAAAAACATGGGTGTACCTTATTTTGAAGTAAGGTATTTAAGCACCAAGATGATTTCTTATCCTTGCAGGCAGGTAATCAAAAAGGATGGGAAATCAATGCGCTTTCTAAATATAGTAGCAATCATGCTGACTCTTTTCTTCGCAGTAACTGTAAGTTCTAGTAGTGCTGCTCCAGTACTCCAAGCAGAGGCAAATGTGACCACGATTGCGGTCATCATTACAGTCATTGCCTTACTGCTCGCGTTCTTCTTCCTCATGGGCGGAGTCAAATACGTAACCCCAGAAAATGTCCTGGACACCGAAATACGGAAGAACCTCTATGAGTACATCGACGAATACCCAGGAAGCCACCTCCGAGAGATCGCCAGGGAACTTGACCTCAAACCAAGCAACGCAGCATGGCACCTCAGAAAACTCGAGCAAACCAACCTGATAAGAAGTAGAGCTATTGGAGGAAAAAAAGTCTATTACCTCGTCGAAGGAGGAATCGAAGCAAAACAACAAGCAGTCGCAGAATCAATCCTGCGGAACCAAAACGCCAGAGACATCATGCAATACCTCTCAGAGCACCCAGGAAAACACCTCCTCGAGATCGCCCACGCCCTCACCATCAACCACCATGTCGTGAAATGGCACATCAACAAACTCCACGAAGCGGAATTAATCGAAGGAGACACTACCAACTCCGCGTACCCTATTTACTACCCCACAGAAATAGGACGACAATTCATGGAGACATATAACGAGTATTTGAAAACAACCATTGGAAAAGCAGCTTAGATTCTCCCAACATCAACGACTTCAACGTTCTCCACTTTATTTATTTTCCCGAATTTTTCCACAATAGGATCCAGCCCACCTTCAACATCAGGGACCGCAATCGTAACATCGAGACCACGGAGACCAAACGCAATTTCTTTTACCTCAACACGGCCGAGCCGAGCCGGTTTCTGAACAACTTTTTTAACCTCAGCAGAAATCGAATCCATATCCTTATCACTAATCACGCCATCAGGCATGAGACGAATAAGCGCTATTACTTCTCCCATTAACAAATTCTCCTATGGTCCTCTGAATCCGCATTTCGGACAGATATACACAACACTTTGTTCTCTGCAGTTTGAGCATCGTCCAATCACGGTCTCACAGGTTGCACATTGGAACGTTGTCGACCCTTGTTCAAGCAAGCCTTTTCCGCATGAAATGCATTGATCAGCTTTTTTCATAGGGAAAGCTGTATACCCTGCCTATTTTTAAACCTGACGCCCCGTTTTCTTGGAGTATTACGCTTCTATTTTACTCATTGTTTTCAATGAGAACGAAGTGATTGATTTAATGATGCATAGTCTTTTGTGGTTTGTACAAAAATATAATGATAAAAAACCTTATGTCCTCTGATTGATTACTCCCTAAAGATTGTAACTCTATGAAAAAACTCCCTTTCACCAAGTACCTTCAAACCATGCGCTACGCAGCAGCAAATTACGTGGCAAGAGAATGCGTTTACCCATTCTACGCCTCTTTTAAAGTCACCCATGTCTGTAGCTTGAAATGCAACTTCTGCAACGTCTGGAGAGAAAAAACACTTGATCTCGCAAAAGAAGATGTCTTCACCGTCATCGATAACATCGCCGATTCCAGTATTATCGTCTTAAGTTTGGAGGGAGGAGATCCGCTCGTCAGAAAAGACCTCGGTGAAATCCTTCAGTACGCCCATCAAAAACCATTCTACCTTTTCTTCACTACCAACGGACACCTTCTTCATAAGCGACCCATGAAAGAGTACGGAAAACTCATCGACTACCTCCACATCAGCATCGATGAGGGACATGCGAACCTTAAATTCTTTGACAGGCTTGAAGAGTTCCAAAGCTACGGACCAGAAATCTGCATCCAAATCGTCGTCACAAAGGAAACACTCCCTGCACTTGAAGAAAAAGTCAAACGCGTCTACGAGGTCAACGCACGCACTGTTGTCATGCCCGCCTGTCATTTAGATGGAACCGATGATTTCTACCCCAACCCGAAGGACTTCCGAACAGAAATGCTGCGATTGAAAAAGAAATATCCGAATACGATTACCACGCCAAAAGGATTTTTAGATAACATCAACGCATCCCATGGGTGCTCCACTTCCTCGGTTATTATTGACTCGGACGGCGGTCTGTTCTACCCCTGTCGGACTGTAGGAAAACATCTCTATAACTTCACGGAAGGTTCATTTATGAAATTCCTTAAGACACCAGAAGCCAAAGAAGCACGAATAGCTATGAAGGAATGCAACCGAAGCTGTGGATGGTACCAGTATTTCGCCACCGACGTGTTCGCGTCACCCCGCTCTCTGTATTCATCACTGAGTCCGTACATCCTCAAGTAACCACCCCTGTTTTTTTTGGGTAACTATTATGTATCAATCACTAGTTATGCAGTAGTGAGGGATTCGGTTTTCATGAAGATACTATTCACCACAGAATCATATTACCCGATCATCGACGGTGGGGCGATCGCACAACATCGCATCGTCCATGAGCTTATCAACAAAGGACACGACGTCCAGGTGATTGCTCCTAGCTTCTCCTTTAAAAATACAGTCGAAGAGGATAACGGATCAATAATCTACCGACCACGCGCATTCCTCCTTCCCTTTTACATGAACAATAAATATCATTTCGCCCCGTTCCCGTTCTTGTTTGTGAAAAAAATTCTTGATACATTCAAACCAGATGTGATCAACGTCTGCTCTCCCTACCCCATTAGTATCTGTGCGGTTATCTGGGGGAAAAAGAAATATATCCCCTTGGTCGGTTCGATTCACATCCTGCCAGAAAACGTACTTGCCCCGTTCTTTACCTCCCTTTTGTATCCTCCTATGGTGAAGTATACCTGGTCCTATCTCATCTACTTCTACAACCTTGTTGACTGGGCGACGGTCCCTACTCAGACCGGAGCAATAATGTACCAAGAAAAAGGATTAAAAACACCAGTAACCCCCATCTCAAATGGAGTGAACATCGAATTGTTCAAACCAAAAAACAAGGGTGAATATCTTCGGAAACGGTTCAATCTCCCTAAAAAACCACTTGTTCTCTACACTGGTAGAATCAATCAAGAAAAAAACGTTGACGTCCTCGTGAAAGCAATCCCGTCTGTTCTCAAAGAAGTCGATACGCATTTCCTTTTCTGCGGGTCTGGTGGTCTGAAACCAGAGATGATACAATTAACACAGGATTTAGGGGTAGATGATCATACCACATTTATCGATTTCCTTGATTGGGCTGATTACCCGAATATCTATTCACTCGCTGATGTTTTTGTCATGCCTGCTGAGTCAGAACTCCAAAGCATCGTCACTCTCGAAGCGATTGCCTCAGGAGTCCCACCGGTTGTTGTCAACAAAGGGGCGGTCCCTGAACTCGTTAGTTCAGGGAATGGTTTGGTCTTTGAACCAAAGGACAGCAACCAGCTTGCATCCAACATCGTCACTATCCTCTCTGATAAAAAACTAAGAGATGCGATGAAAAAGAAATGCTTGCGACTGAGTGAAAAACACTCGATGAGGTACGTTGCCTCTATGTATAACCAGGTGTACGAAACAGTGCTTCAACAATATAAAAACAAATGATTCTTATTTTTTCACTATTAGATGCTGTTCAATAAACGTCCAGTTGACCCTGTAGACCTCAGCCCAATGTACCTCTACTTGGTTTTGATTCATGGTTGCGTTCCGGTAGACGAGTTCAAAGGGTTCTTGTTTGAACTTCAGATACGAGTCATTGGTCATATAGACGCTCTGGAGTACGCGGACGTTGACAGACATGTCACGCATCACATCATCGATTAGCACATAAGTCACCATACGATGGTTTTCCGTGGCATTAAAATCAGCAACACATCCCACCCAGGTGTCACAAGTCCAGCTATCATTTGTTTCCTCAAATGTCGCGTTAATGTCTTCTGCCCACATCATCTTTGATAACCGCAGATCCGTGGCAACCACGGTACTATTTCTATCAAGATTCTCCTTTATCCAATCGATTGCATTTACGGTCTGATCCGGGATGCTTTCATCCATCCATTCCAACGACGTGTACACTGGGTAGACTGCGACTGCGTTTGAAAACACCAGACCACAAACGACAAGTCCGAATAAGACCTGAATTGAAGGATTTGAGAGATGTTTTTTGAAGGATAACGATACCTTATGTTCTCGGGTTCTAAAGAAATAGAGCACGCCGACAGCAGCAAAAAGACAGGCTGGGACTGTCAGATACTCGACATGACGATCAGGGAATAATGTCGTATTCACAGTCACCAATGAATAAATAAAGGATGCGAGGATCGCGCATAACCAGGCTTGAAAAAACCATCGGTTCTTTATTTGATCAAGATACTCAACGCCCATGCATCCGAACCCTATAAACAGCAATATCGGAATTGAGTACACAATGGAGAGCGGTTTCATCCGTATGCCGCTGACCGGGAAATTCACAAATAAAAACACGACCTCGGCAGATAAAATAAACACAAATCCTGCAGTAAAAAAAATGATTGCGCGGTTCCTTGAATGAGAAGGGTCGAATGTAAGCATTTTTTCAAGTCTGTTTAACCATGTTGATTTATTTTTTTTCATTGCAGCGATACCCAGAAGGAGGCCAAATAAGAGGATATAGAACAGCAGAATCACCAGATATGATGAAACAGATAATCCATTGCTCATAAAGGTGCTGAACACTGGTGTGGCGATAAATATCCAGTAGCTAAAGGTGAGTGCTGATGCAACGGTGACGTATGCGACATCTCGGTACATACTTCGAAGGTCGATACGAAGGCTTTTAATGACAACAATAAAGAAGATGGTAATCAGGAAGAAATAGGTAGTGAGATGATGCGACATAATAAGAAACACCGTGGAGATCAACAGAGGCACCAGGTATTTCTTCTCGTTCATAAATTTAAGGAACAGGTAGATGGAGAGCATCATGAAGAAATGCCCCATGGTTAATGGTGCGGCATGGCTGGTTTGGTACACATGAAAGGGAATGACAGCAAGAAACATCGATGATAAAAGTGCAAGGTCACGTCGTTTCGTCATCTCATAGACAATAAAATAGAAGATAAGCACGGTCATTCCGCCAAAAATCGGGGCAATCTTTGGCATCACCCAGAGAAGATTAATCCCGGTTATCCAATGACCAAACGCAGAGAAAATATACAACACCGGGAAGTAGTTGTACATCCCACCCCATCCGTTGTACTCGTTGAAGATTTGCTGATTTTCAACGAACCGTGAAGTCAACCCATAGTAAATCCCAAAATCACCACCCCATGCAGCGTTCGTCCAGGCTGGGATCGACCGCACCACGATAGCAATACCGGTAATCAGTAATAACCAAAAATACCAGGATTTCAGAAACCCCCATCGTCTCATAGGTAGATTGTCTCTGCTCATAGGTAATATATTCGTTCTATTTAAAGCAGTTACGGTAAAATATCATGTTTTATCCATGATAATACGAAGAATATTCTCTACGGTTTTATGCACATCGCATTCTCGTGTCATTCCGGTTTTTTTTTGTGCAATCTTCACATCAGATTTCAAATGAATCGCATCCTGCGACACCGAATAAAACGTACCTAACTCATTATGATATTTTGAAAGATATTCTTGTTCGATCTGACCGGGTGTTGGGATGAACAATGCTTTTGTGCCAACCACTGCGACGTCCATGATCGTTGAATATCCAGAGCGTGATACCACCAGCTTTGCTTTATTCAACAACTCTTCTCGTAGTTCCTTGGTAACAAAAGAATAGGTTGTCAGATGTTTCTTTTTCACTATGGAATATTTCTCTGCTTTCCCTAAAGTCATGACCACGTTTCCTTCGAGTTCATTGACCTGTGATACGAGTTTTTCCTCAAGGATACTTCGTTGTGGTTCAGGACCAGAAATCGAAATCAAATAATCAATATCCTTTATCATTGAGCGTTTCGTAAAATCAGAAAGCACTCCGACATAATGGATCGTATCTTCATCGATTCTTTTTAGATTATGGGACAAATCACCGGAGAGATTGTCTTCTTTGTAATCAGGTACAATGACGCCAACATATCGTTTGAAAAAAAACAAATTCAATCGCTCCATAGCACGCTCAAACATCTTAATTCGAAGAGGATTCATGATTCGCATCTGATGAGAGATAAAAAACGACGGGATCTTCTTACTATACATATCATATCTGGCATCAGAAACAATACAATCATATTGTTTTTGATCAAGTATTTTCTGAAGCTGGGATAACCCGTCTTCAATTCTTTTAATAAACAACGGCCAGTACACCACGCTTTTTGCCAAAAACTGCCTGGTGTTCTCCGATACCAACATCGGATAATCAGGAATATCAATGTACTCAGTACCGTCCCCAAGCTCCTTTTTGAGCAATTCTAAACTTCTCCCATTTGAAATAACGGTAACGTTATTTTTTTCAGTGATAAGTTTTCGAATCACGGGTAATGATCGTGTCGCGTGGCCAAGACCCCACGAACACACTCCATAGATAATTTCCATATGAGGCATTGTATTTTGCACGACGTTAAATAGCTAACGAAACACTAGTTTTTATAGACGAAATACTATTTCAACTGGGGATTGAATGAACTGGAGACAAAAACTCTTAGATATTACTTGCCAGAACAACAGCCTACTTTGTGTTGGACTCGATACAGATGTTGCAAAAATTCCAAAATTCCTCTTGGAAACAAGTAAAAATCCGCTGTTTGATTTCAACAAAATGATTATTGATGCAACCAAGGACTTAGTGTGTGCATACAAACTAAACATGGCGTTTTATGAAGTTGTTGGAAAAAAAGGCATCGAAGCACTAGAAAAAACCATACACCACATCCCCAACAACATCGTCATCATCCTCGATGGAAAACGCAATGACATTGGTAACACCGCTCAGAAATACGCACAATCACTCTTTGATACACTCAATGCAGATGCTGTAACCGTAAATCCATATCTAGGGAAGGATGGTGTCACCCCCTTTTTAGACTATAAAGACAAATGCAGTTTTATATTATGTCGTACCTCGAACCCCTCTGCGGGTGATTTTCAAAATCTCGCTGTCTCATCAACACCATTATATCAAATCGTCGCAAAGAAGATTCGAGAATGGAATACGAATAATAATTGTGGTGCAGTCGTAGGTGCTACGTACCCGGAGGAACTCAAAACCGTTCGTACTATCCTTGGAGAACACATCCCTATTCTCATCCCCGGTGTTGGTAAACAAGGTGGCGATGTCGAGACAACAGTGAAAAATGGAACGAATTCCCAACGGGAAATGGCTCTTATTAACTCCTCACGGGAAATCATCTTCGCAAGTGAACAACAGGATTTTGCAGAACAATCCCGCAAGAAAGCAGAATCGGTTCGTAATGAAATCAACAAATATCGATAAAAACATAGATAGCGAAACTTTAATTAATCAGAGGCGGTATGTTTTTTTATCCTTGATAAGAAGATCTCCATGACCACATGATTGGAGAAGCAAGTTCAAGGTAACAGTTGATATCGATTAGGGTCCCTGTTCGATCAGGTAGACGTAATGTCAAGAGATGAAAAAGAGGATAACCACGATATCATAAAGATGTCGCGAGAAGCGTAGCAGCATTCTCCCGCTGCTGCTTACTGTGGAGAGTGTTGTATCACCACACCCAATGCACCATATTGTTTTGTGTTGGGTGACAGCGACAAAAACTATTTGTAGTAACAACAATTCGAATAATGTATACTAAACATATATCCACGTATAACCTTCTTTTTACTAGTTTTCTCAGATACTATTATATTCCAAAAAAGCATACCATCAACAAATAAAAAGTAGGATAGTCTTTATAAACTTTGGAGGAAAAATCTTTATTTCATTTGAGAAAATGAAAAGGATTCGAATAAAAACGAAAAGCTTATAGCTATGAGGTAGGTTTTACGGCTAAAAATCGAAATCAAATTAAAAAAAATTCCAATTACAGTATAATCTTGATGAATTTACAAAGATACTTGGGAGTAGAAATTATTAGTAAACACAGAATGTGTCAGTGGTGAGGAAGCAGAGGAATGAAAATCGCAATGATCGGCTGGGAATACCCACCATTTAAAGTGGGAGGCTTAGGTACCCACTGTTACGGGTTGACTCATGGACTTGCCGATAAAAACGTTCACATAGACTTCTACATGCCGAAGCTCAGACAAAAAGTCAAGAGTGATAACAAGAATATTAATATCATCGAGGTCGGAGAAACAGAGGTATATCCGTACGACCGACCCGATGATAAAGCACTTGGCGGGAAATTCTTTGATGCAGTTTATCGATACAATGATTTGTTAGTTCAGAGGGTCAAAGGGAAATACGATTTGATACACTGTCATGACTGGCTCACTATGAAAGCAGCGGTAGCCCTGAAAGAAAAAATGGGTGTTCCTCTTGTTCTGACTGTTCACTCAACTGAGTATGACCGATCAGGTTGGATATATCCAAATCAATGGTTTGTTGATATCGAACGAGAAGGCATGCAGAAAGCAGATCGTATCATCGCAGTTAGTGAGTTCACCAAACGAGTTATTGTTGAGAAATATGGCATACACCCGGATAAAATCACCGTGGTCCACAATGCAGTCTATCCCATTGGGGAAGGAGAGAAACGGAATCTTATCCTGTTCTTGGGGAGACTGACGATACAGAAAGGCCCGGAGTTCTTCTTGAAAACTGCAAAAAAAGTATTAGAGTACGAGGATGCTCGGTTTGTTATTGCA
>Ga0209777_10004865_pt1 | contig 15736 bp, 9 predicted proteins | sample FrelakmetHBP12HB_FD_187147 | JGI IMG/M metagenome (GOLD analysis project Ga0209777, IMG submission 187147) | Freshwater lake sediment microbial communities from the University of Notre Dame, USA, for methane emissions studies -HBP12 HB (SPAdes)... | ecosystem: Environmental > Aquatic >... | reverse complement strand
ACCAGAAAGTCAAGTACCTCAAGGACGGCTCTATTGAATTGAGCTTTCCTGTCTCTGATTTTTCCGAGATTAAGATGGAGATATTGAAACATGGAGGTATGGTGGAGGTAATCAAACCGAAAAGTCTCAAAGATTTGATCAAAGCCGAAGCCCAGAAAATAGCCAAGATTTATTAAGAATCCCGCCTTTAATTCCAATTAAATTCCAACTACTTAGTTATAGGACACTCCCTGGGGTAGGTCTCCGTCTATAATTGAGTCATAAAATAATTCATTTTTAAGAAGGACCATAAATATGGATATGTTCGAACCATTCCTTTTCGATATCAAGATCGATTTCACTGAAAGGAAAATCAATGCTCAAGTTTTTGATCTCGATTCTTATGATGTAGTCCTCATATTTATTGGAAAAGATTTCTTGGAAATGTTTGAACCACGGGACGGAATAAACGTAGCAGGTGAATTGTTGAGCCCACACTGGGGAAAATACCTTTATAGTAATTTAGATGGGTTTCCATATTGGGTGGCTCATGTAAGGCATAAGAAGGTAGAGAGAAATCGTCTTATCGAATGCCTTAACCAGATGGATAGAGCAATGGCCTATCATAAGAGAAGAATCAGAAATTAAGAAGTATACAGGAGGAGATTATGAGCAGGGAAGAATCAAATGCTTTCAGCAGTTTCGCCGAGTTAAAGGCACTAAAGGAAGAATATCGGATTGCAAGAAGGGCATTGAGCCGGGTTAAAAGGGGGACTAGACGGAGAGAATTAACAGAATACATCAATGACCTGAAGATCGAACTGGGTTGGACCCTCCTTGACCATGGAAAGTATGAGCAAGGCTTTGCGTTATTCGAATCGCTCTCATGGAGAAACTATGGAGAAGTGAAGTGCAATGGCATGGTCAGGGCGTTGACAGAGATGGGATATTACGATGAGGCGCGGAAGCTTTTGGAGGTTGGGCTGAGGAAGTTCCCGAAATCGTATGCGCTCTGGGTGGCAAAGGGAGCTCTGTGTGATAGCCTGGGGGATACCTTTGGTCTATTGGAATGTATTGAAATCTCCCTCAAGTTTGCTCCGGAGGATAATTCTGCAGGGCTTTACAACAAGGCCTTGGCGCTGATCAAACTGGGATGCTATGGCGATTCATTGACGATCATCGATGAACTTATTGAAAGATACCCTGATGATCCGAAGCATCTTGCGGAAAGAGGATCCTGTGCTCTGGATATGGGATATCCCCAGGAGGCCTTAAAGTATTTTCAGAAAGCCATGGAGGTCTGGCAGCAGAATCCTATTGTTTATCCTGGTATCTGCATCTATACAGGGCTTTGCACTGCTTATTTGGAATTGGGAATGAAAAGAGAGGCCATGGAGATCGCCCTGGAAGGGTTAAAGAAATTCCCTGATGAAGATCCGGTACTGTATCACAATGTGGGGGCAACCTTTTATGAGATGGGTTGGCGGGAAGAGGCGATAGAGGTTCTTAAGAAAGGGTTTAAGAAGTTTCCAAAAGATGAAGAGTTAAAGGAGTTTTTGAAAGAACTCGAAGATGATATGGATGACCCCGATGGCGGTGAGAAACCACCTCTTCTCGGCCTCCTCCTGCTCATGGGATTGATACGGAAGAAGCTCAAAAATTTTAGAAAATAGATTAACTTAGAAAATACTTCCTCTCCCCGGGTGGGAGAGGATTGAGGTGAGGGGGACCATGCAGACCTATTCTTATTCATGCAGTTATTGCAACTACTTCATCGAAACCAGCGGTCCCTGGCCATACTACAAACAGAAAACGGAAAAAATCCAATACGAAAATTTCATTGATGCATCTTCAGGGCCTATTCACGGTCTCAGAGCACTCATCTATTGCCCTGTATGTGACAAGAGGAAGGAATATGATATCGTTGAGTATGAAAAACCTCTCAGCAGTCTCAATGAGATCTGGCTGGCCAGTCTTCCAAGAAAGACAAAGATGGTCTGCCATAAATGCAAGGGCCCCGTCTATCTTGTCCTTCCTTCTGGAGCGGTCAAATGCCCAAGATGCAAGAAAGGGATGTTTGAGACCTTCAATCCTTTGCAGGAAATGGAAAAGGTTAAATTTCCAGTTCCGCCCCCTAATTCTCCTCTCCGGGTGCGACAAAGGGGTGGAGCTATCCGCGTCCCCAAGCCCACCGTCGTCATCGATTCTGCCGAACACAAGGGCTATACGTTTGAAAGATTTGCCAACTGGTTTTCAGGAACAGTCCGAAAGAGGTTATCCGTTGGAGATTACACGCTTCTTGGGATGGAGGAAGAAGTGATCGTAGAGAGAAAGACCATTCCTGATCTGGTCAAATCAATTATACAGGAGAGGAACGATTTCATCAAAAAGTGTGAGAGGCTTTCAACCTTTAAGAAAAGTTGCCTGGTCGTTGAGGGGTCTTTAAGTAACGTTAAGACCCCGTATGAGGATTCTCAGGCCCACCCCAATGCCGTCCTGGGAAGCCTCCTGGCAGCCCAGGAGAGGTGGAATATCCCAGTCTATTTTCTCGATAATTTTCTCCTTGCAGAAGAATTTGTTGCAAGCATGTTGAGTAAATATCATGCGTATCGGTGGCTTGAAATCAACGGATTCCAAAGATGCCTGATCGAGGGCGACATCTGATCATATTCGTTCTCGACATGATAGGAGGATTAAATGCCAAAGGTTAACAATAAAAGAGAAATCATCCTGCAAGATTCTGGTGCGGAGATTTTAATAACGCTCTATGGGATAAAGGAAAAGACTGCGAAATGGAAATTTATCCTTGAAAAGGATGAAGGTGCAATGGCAGACTTCCTGCTAGAGGAGGATGAAGATTTACTACCTTTATTATACAGCCAATCAAAATATGTAGATACCTGGGATAAGGCCTTGGATCTGCTTGATAAATTTCCTTGGACAAGATTCATCCCCAAGAAGTTCATACAGAGTTTCATGAACCGGTATGGTCAGCTGTTCAAAAAAGAAAACCTAAACGATTGAAAGACTGGGAACGTCTGCCATTAGAAAAATGGAAACAGGTGTGTAAAAAAGTTAAAAGGGGAAGGCGCTAAAAACAATATGGAAAATGTTGATTCAGTTACAAACAAGGAGTAGAATGAGGCATCATCGGGGTTTCCAAAATAGATAGAGCTCAAGGGTGGGGGGTCATGGGCAAGGATCAAAGTAAAGCACGAATCTTATTAACAGGAGATTATCCTGCCCTTGAGTCTGCTTTTGTTGACGAAATTGAGGCAACAAGAGCGCAAGATCCTTTTAACCCCCTCCTGATCCTTGTCTCATCTAAACTCCTTGGACTTCACCTTCGTCGGCTCCTTGCAGAAGATGGGGTGCCTCATTTCAATCTTCGATTCAGGACATTAGAAGAATTTGCGAGGGAAGTAAGTACATCCAATCTTCTCAGTCAGGGGAAAACTGAAATCCCTTCCCACGCTGACGAGCTCGTTATCGGGCATATTTCAAAGTCTTTGGCTGAGAAGGACAAGGGGTTTTACTTTTATGATATCACAGACCATCCCGGATTCCACAGGGCCATCCTTGCCACCTTGAAGGACCTCAAAGATGCCTGTCTATCTCCTGAACAAATGGATCACATTCTCAGTGATACCAAAATAGCAAAGCAGGTTCATCTCCAAAAATTGAAGGATCTTCTCAGTCTCTGGAAGGCCTATGAAAAGCGGTTACAGGATCTTGGGTGGTACGATGAATCAGACGTGATGACATCTGCCTGTGAATGGGTAAAAGACTCAATATATCTAAAACAAACACCCAAGATGATCATTTATGGTTTCTACGACTTCAATATCGTTCAAAAACGACTTCTCCAGGCCTGTCTTAATGAAAAAGAGACGATCGTCTTCCTTCCTTATGAACCTACTCATGCCTTCGAATATGTGAAACCGACATTGAATTGGCTCAAGGATAATGGATTTAAAGAAACTTCTACTGAAATTGTGGAAACCAACAAGCGCAGACAACCCCTCAGTCATCTATGCCACCATCTATTCAATGACGGGAAGCCGGTAGAGATCCCTCCAGATGTCGTTCAGATTGTTTCTGCACCGGGAGAGCCAAGAGAAGTTCGAGAAGTGATACGGGAGATTCTACGAGCATCTAAAGAAAAGGAGATTGCTTTTCACGAAATAGGTGTCCTTCTCCGGGCTCCCGAGGAGTATTCACGTCTATTTCGCGAGACTTTCGATGGACTGGGGATCAATCCTTATCTCCGTGAAGGGCTGCCTTTAATTGAGACGCCGGCAGGCCGAAGTTTATTGATGCTTTTAAATATTATTAATCAAAATTTTTCAAGGCAGTCTGTCATTGAATTTGCCACTTTTGCAAAATTACTTTCTGATCGATTTTCTACGGAGAAAGAATTTCCCCTCACTCCGTCCCAATGGGATGCTATTTCCATCCACGCAGGCATTGTCGAAGGTCAGAAAGAATGGGAAGAAAGACTCGGACGACTTCGAGAGAGCTGGATCAAAAAGGGGGAGGAGGAAGAAGAGGGTGAAGGGAGGAGACGCTTCCATAAGGGAGACATTGTTGCTATCGATCAGCTGATCCGTTTCACCAAAGAGCTTTTCAAATTTCTCCAACAATTGGCAGCATCAAATACCTGGAATGGAAAGGTGGCCGCTTTACTTGGTGCCTTTGATGGTCTTGTGGAACAAGACGAAGAAAGTATTCTTGTCAAGCAGGCGGTGAGGAGACTTTCTGAGCTGGATGCCACTGGCATTCTTCCATCTCAGGCAGATTTTGCACGACTCGGAGAGGAGGTATTGCAGGAAGAAATTATTCCTGTTGGAAGATTCCAGAGAAATGGTCCAGCCGTTGTCAATCTGATGGCAGCCCGTGGGGTTCCCTTTAGAATGGTCATCATCCCAGGAATGGCGGAAAAGTCTTTCCCACCCCTTATACGGCAGGATGCCATCCTGCTGGATCATGAACGAAAGATCCTGAACCAATCTCTGGGTGGAAAAGAGACAGAACCACTGCCGTTAAAAACAGAAGGGCGACTCGAAGAAGAGCGCCTTCTTTACCGGCTGTCAATCGGCGCTGCTAAAGAAAAGTTAATTCTCAGCTTTCCCCGGATAGAAATCGGGACGGGAAAGGAACGCCTGCCATCATCATTTTTGCTCGCTTCTGTAAAGGCACTTACTGGAGAGAGTACTGATTTTCAGAAGTTTGAAAAGTTCCCCGGATTTGTCCGCATCCCTTTATCCGAGATCGCTGTGAAATCCCCGGAAAAGGCTCTGGATGAAGTAGAGTTTGATATCTCAATTGGGCAGCAAAAGTTGGAGGAGAAGAAAGCAGAGGCATTACTTTATTTACGGGAACTTTCTCCTTTTTTTGGCCGCGGTCTCCAGCTCGAATCCTCCCGATGGGGGAAAAAGATTTTCACAGGTTTTGAAGGCATTCTCTCCTCGAAAGAGGCTCTCCAGGTTTTGCGTGAGCGGTATTCGATTTTTAAAAAGAGCATTTCTCCGACACGGCTTGAAGCCTATGCCTATTGCCCTTATCAATATCTTTTAAATGGGATCATGGGGATCGAGGCCCTGACAGAACCTGAGAAAGAAGCGACCATCAACCCCCTCGACAAAGGGACTCTCGTCCATTCTATCCTCTGGAAGTTTTTTACCGACCTGAAGAAAGAGAGAGGATCTTTGCTTCAATTGGAACCAAAAGACCTGGAGAGATTATTAGAGATAGCCAATAAGAAATTCGTCGAATTTGAGCAGATGGGGGTAACCGGGTACTCCATGCTGTGGGAGGTGGAGAAGAGAAATATCTTGGATAACTTAATGGACTTCTTTGGCGAGGAGCTAAATGAGACTGAGTTCATCCCAACGTATTTTGAGGTTCGATATGGGATGAAACACCTCGATTTTCAGGAAAGCGAAATCTCAACAGAAGAACCGGTCCCTCTAAAATTGGCAGGGAAAACCGTTAACTTGAGGGGCAGGATTGACCGGATTGATTTGACAAAAGATGGGAAGAGAGCACGGGTAAGAGACTACAAGAGTGGCAAGAAAATAGGGAAAGAAAATGACTTTCAGGGCGGTAGGACTTTGCAGCTTCCTCTCTATCTTTACGCTGCCAGGCAATTGCTCGGTCGGCTTCACAAAGGCATAGAGGTTGAATCTGCTGAGTACTATTTTCTCAAATCAGGGAAGCCTGTTGGTTTTGAAGGATCTGAGCTGAAGGCAAAGGAGGCTAAACTTCATGAGATTCTGAAGACCATCGCTGGAAGCATTGAGGATGGAGTTTTTATTGCCGTACCGGATGGCCAGTGCCGATACTGCGAGTTTAAAATAATCTGCGGAACTTGGACTCAAATACTTTTCGACCGGAAGGCAAAGGACCCGAGGGTGAAAGGTTACTTAGAGATGATTGCAGAAGAGACTGAAGAGAGCGAGGAATGAAATCTGAGGCAAAGTTCATAGATCAGGAACAGCGAGACAGGGCTGCTCAGGACATTTCTGAAAGTTACATCATTGAGGCAGCGGCCGGAACAGGCAAAACCACTGTGCTTGTCACCCGTATTATCAATCTGATTAAGGCGGGTGAGGCACGCCTGGAAGAGATCGTAGCTATTACCTTTACGGAAAAGGCCGCAGCCGAATTGAAGGTGAAGTTGCGCCAGGAACTTGAGAGAGCTCTTTCGAATGAGGCAAATTCTGACGAATATCAGCGAATTTCCGAGGCCATTTCTGACTTAGAGCGGATGCAGGTAACGACGATCCACTCTTTCTGCGGTTCTTTGCTGCGGGAGCGCCCGGTCGAGGCAGGGCTTGACCCCAACTTTGAAGTTGCCGATGACTTGACTTCCTCTCTCGTCCAGACTGAGGTTTGGGAAGGGTGGCTGGAAAAGCAGATGGATGCCAACGACCCCGCCTTGCGCCGTGCCGTGCTCATTGGAATCACCACGGAGCAGATACGCAAGGTCAGCCAATTCGTGTTAGGAAACCATGATGTGTTGCAGTACCTACCCTCTCCTCCTTCCCTTGAAGAAGTGGAGAAAGCAATTGGGCAATTCATTAAATCGTTTCAAAAAAGTGTCAATTCCCTGAACCCTTTGAAGAAATATTGCAAGAATCCAGACGAAGACAAAGCGGCCCAAAAAATTGACCATTTGAACGAGCAGTTTCTCAAATTGCAATCACTCCCCCAGGAAGAGAAAGGGATCTTTATCTTTAAAGAGATCTATATTGGTTCTTCTAAGCCAGGGAACCAGAAAAACTGGGAAGGCAAAGGATATCTTGAAGATGTTCGAAACGAAATAGATCAACTCTTACAGGCCCATGAGGAGGTCAGATCCACCCTCGCTGATTCTGTTATGGCGGCACTGGCAGAGCGGTTAACCGATTATATCAAGGCCTATGAACAGGCTAAGCGGGAACGCAACCTCCTCGACTTCAACGATCTTCTTATTATTGCCAGAAGCATGCTTAAGGAACATCCACAAGTCCGGAAATACTTTCGTGATCGTTACAAATTTTTACTGGTTGACGAATTCCAGGATACAGACCCCCTTCAGGCAGAGATCGTCTTTTTCCTTTCGGAGGAGGAAAAGGGAAAGGCGAAAGAGTGGAAAGATGTCCGGGTTTCACCGAAGCGTCTATTTCTCGTAGGTGATCCCAAGCAGAGCATCTACCGATTCCGTCGTGCTGACATTGAAATGTACGAAGAGGCCAAGAAGCGGATGGGTGAGGGCCGGCTTCTTAACATTTCCCAGAATTTCCGATGTGCACCCTCTATCGTCCGCGTGGTGAACAGGATCTTTCAGAATCTGATAAAACCTCCAGAGGATGGTCAATACCAACCAGGATATGTTCCACTCCATTTTGGTCGTAAAAAAGGAACTGTCCCACCCGAACACGGCATAGTGCTCCTCTATCCCCCAAGAAACGAAAATATTGTGTTGGAGAGAGTTGATGATTGCCGTTTATGGGAGTCTCGCTGTATCGCTTCTTTCATTCAAAAGCTGGTTAGCGAAGAGAAGTGGCAGGTATGGGATGACTCTGACCAATCCTTCCGTCCTATCATGTTCAAGGATATTGCCATTCTGATGCGGACCTATACTCCCTTAAATTTTCTGGAAGAAGCCTTAAGATCCTATGAGGTGGACTACCGGGTAGTTGGCGGAAAATATTTTTATAAGCGCCAGGAGGTTCAGCAGCTACTTGCTGTTCTTCAGGCAGTTGACAACCCTAACGATAAGGTTGCCCTGGTGGCGGCGCTGCGTTCGCCCTTCTTCGGGATCTCTGATGAAGAGCTGTTTATGTTTCACGTCAGAGGAGGAAACTTAAATTACTTGCAAGAGGCTCAAGGGACAGTATTGGAACAGCCTTTCCATCTCCTTCGAGAACTCCACGAGATGCGCAACCAGGCAAGTGTTGCCGCTCTTTTGAAGAGACTCTATGAGGCTACGAGCGGATTGGTTCTCTTCCTCTTAAAACCACAGGGAGAGCAGAGGGTTGCGAATCTCATGAAGATCGGTGATGTTGCCCGTGCTTTGGATGAAAGGGGAATGCTCAGTTTCAGGGGCTTTGTCCATTGGCTTTCTGAAAGAAGGGAAGAAGAGGCTGAAGAGGAAGAACCCCCCACGCTTGAAAGGGGTGATAATTTCGTTCGTCTCTTGACGATTTATAGAGCCAAGGGACTGGAATTCCCTGTGGTCATCCTCGCAGACCTTGCCCATAAAGCCGGTGGGCGTGAAGATTTCATCATCGACCGAAATGGAGAACGAATCGCCATTAAAGTGGGCGATAAAAAGAATCGTTTCTGGACACGGAATTATGAAGAGATGAGCAAATGGGAAGAGAAGCGTGGGGAAGCAGAGGAGCGGCGTGTTCTTTACGTGGGGATGACGCGGGCAAGAGACTTCTTAGTTTTACCTATTTACTGGGTGAAGGAGAAAAAGGGGGAGAAGCAGGTCCACAAAGAAAGTTATTTGGGCTATGTTCAACCGTACCTAACCGTGTCTGATAAAATCTCATTTGGAAAGTGGAACGAAGACATGATGTTTTATGATACGAACAAGCTTGAACTTGAACCCGAGGAAACACCTCCCTTCCGATCCCCATTAAATCCTGAGATGAAAGAAGGGGAGGCTTCCAGGCAGGTGCTTTCTCAAAGGGAGAAATGGAAGGAGGCACAGGGGGAGTTAAAGAAGCAGGCAGGTATGGGCCGCCCAATCACCACAGCCACGGAAAAGGTTTCAGAATTTGAGAAGGATGATGAATGGGTAATTGCTCCAGTGACAAAAAGAGAAGGAGCGATCTTTGGAAAACTTGTCCACAGGCTTTTTGAAAAACTGGACTGGGGTCAGGCCGATCTTCTTGAGAAGATGGCAGAGATAGAAGGGAAAAACCTTGGAGCAACAGGACCCATGATAAAAAGGGCAGGGGAGATGGTAAGGGAAGCAATTAATTCTCCGATCCTCCAGCGTGTAATTAAATCAAGCAACTACCAAAAAGAAGTTCCTTTTACTTATAAGGACAATGGAACCATTTTTGAAGGAGTGATGGATGTGGTTTTTAAGGAAGGGGATGGGCTGGTGGTTCTGGATTTTAAGACGGATCTGGTTTACCCCGTTAGAAATTCCAGTGGGGCATTAAACCCCGCCGGAATTAATCTGAAATGCAACCCCGCTGCAGAGCATCGGGGCATTATTTCTAACGGGGTAAAAAAGGATGATCTAAACTTAAAAGTGGACCATTACAAACCCCAGGCTCGGGTTTATTCAGATGCTATCAAAACCATTTTTGGTTTAGCTCCCAAGGAGGTCATTCTCTTCTTTCTTCATTTGATGGAACCAGTTTCTGTCAAATTGTTGCCCGGAGATCCATAAAATAAAAACCTTGAAATTTCGGCGCACATAACAGAATTTTCAAGGTAAGCCTTTCCCATGATGATAGACCGTAAGCGGGAATTCGAGTTCAATCTCTGGACGTTATCCATGCGGGGGAAACAACATTTCCAATGGACAAAAAAATACGTGCAGTGGCTTTCAGGCATCTCCTCCAGGATATCAAACCTCTAACGTAAAGAAATCTAAAGAGGGAATAAGGTTATAATCTGTCAGGTTCTTGACGTTTTCGGCCAGTTTTTGATCAGGGCAATCGATTTTAATAAATAAAATTATTTACGTGATATAAGAACCAACTTAGAATTCACCTATTATTTTCAAAGCCTTACGTTATGGGCCATGCCTGCCTACCGGTAGGCAGGCGCTCTTTCTCTATGCAGTTGGCTATGGCACACAAAATGCTCTGAAGATTGTCATAAATTTCTATTTTTGGTATATTGAGTGCAACTTAGGTGGGGATAATGAAGAAATTATTTAATAAGTTTGCCAAAAAAGCCTGTTCTCAAAAGGAATTGGCTTTTTGTTTTTTAGGGCGCTCTTTATCAGCAATGGTTGTTAGTTGTAAAATAGGCACCAGCAATAAAAATGGAGAGGCTTTATGAAAATAATTTTAAATCCGCCAAAAGAAAACGAAGAAAATACTTTACGCTCCATTTACCAGACAGCTATCAAGGAAGCTAAGGAGCTCTTTATTATTAATGCCTACTTAACAGATTGGTTAATGAAAAATAAATTAAATCCTAATTGCGAAAAATTTCGTTTTATTGTTGGAACGGATTTTGGCATAACGAGGAAAGACCCTTGTAAGGCGGTATTGAAATGGTTGCCCAAAAATCTAAAAGACAATTTTTTGGCGGTCGATAAAATCAGTGGATTTCACCCCAAATTAGTAATGTGGAAAAGTTTCGATGATAGAGTTTTCTTGTTACTCGGATCATCCAATTTGACAGACGCTGCATTTAATACAAACTATGAAGCAAATATATTTACTGAAATAAATTCAGACGCATATAATGAAATTACACAATTGGTTGATAGTCTTATGGAAAACGTATCTCCGATATCGGAAGATTGGCTGGACCAATATGTGGAAGCAAAGCGTGGTAATCCAATTAGAAAAAGTAAAACACAAGAAGCTATATTTATTACCTTGCCATTGCCAAAAGGGAAGGGAATTGAAGAACTTCTTGCAAATAGAAGGGGAGGTCAGAAAAAATTTTCGCAGATTAAAGATAAGCTTATTGACATAATGGGGCGATCTGCCTCTGGAAAGATAAATGACTCAATATTTTATAAAGAAATGATGAAATTATGGTCTGACCATCCATCACGTTTTCAGGGATCTGGGTTTCAAATATTGGGGAAGAACGCAAAATGGCATGAAATATGTGCAGCTCTTTTAAATATATTAAATAAGTCCATCACAGCATCCCAATCTTCCCTGGATGACATTGTGAAGAAAGAAATTGACAATTTAGCAGAGAAAGAAAACCCTATTAGACGGTCTTGGCTCTCAGAAATGTTGTGCCATTTTTTCCCGGATAAATACCCCTTAATAGACGGACCGATTGAAAGCTGGCTGAAATACAATAAATATCGCGCTCCACGAAATTCAAGTGAGGGAGCAAAATATATTGACTTAGCAATTAAAATGCGCCAGGCCATTAAAGGAGGAGGCAATAAAACTAATATAAAAGATTTGGCGGAATTAGATACTGCTATTTGGAAGTGGAATAAAAATCGAAAGAGTAAGTCATGAAAGGCGTATTTTTGGGTTGTCTGAATTAATTGATTAGGCTCATTTGTCCATAAGGATCGGAAAGCCAAGACAGATGGCTAGAGTTGAACTTCAAAAATCTATATTGGACCTCCTTAGGAACCTTCGAGGGTTGGAACCACTCAAAAGGTTGTTTTGGTCTGAGTTGAACTACGAGAGGGTGAACCAACCGCTCTCTCGCCGTGGATGGACCGACACGGCGGCCAATGCTTTGGCTGAAGACCCCGTCCTTTTTGCAGGGGGCGGAGAGAACAATGAATTCCATGTGATCTATGTCCGTCTAGCATCGGATCGATTTTCGCTGGGACAAGAACGGCCTGTTGCCTCCAGACTTCTCCGAGACCACCCTTATACCCTCTTTGTTTTTTCCAATTCTGCCCAGGACAGGTGGCACTTCATTAACATCAAATATGAAACGGAAACCGAAAAGCGCCGTCGTTTCCGGCGCATCACCATTGGGCCAGAGGAGCGGCTTCGGACCGCTTCTGAAAGGCTTTCGTTGCTTGATCTGGGAGCCATTGGTCGCGATCTTTTTGGACTATCCCCCTTGGCCATTCAGGAACGCCACGATGAGGCCTTCGATGTTGAGGCAGTCACCAAACAGTTCTTCGGCGAATACAGAATTGTCTTTGATCTTCTCCAGCAAGATCTTGCCAAGCAGACGAAAGACAAATCCTGGGCTCATGACTATGCACTACAATTCCTCAACCGCAGCATGTTCCTCTACTTTATTCAGCGGAAGGGGTGGCTGGGAAAAGATAGAGAATTTCTGAGTACTTTCTGGGAAAGCTACCGGGCAGTGGACCAACCAGCAAATTCCTTCGTCAATAAATGGATCAAGGTCCTATTTTTTGAAGCGTTTAATAGAAAGTTTCACGGGGGCCACAGGCATTTTTCGGGGAAGATCAAAGACACGCTTTCCCAGGCCCCTTTCTTGAACGGCGGCCTATTTACTGAAAATGAGCTCGATACGAAACATGATTTCGTGGTGACGGATAATCGGTTTGAGCAGATCTTCAAGTTTCTTGAGCGCTATAATTTTACCATTGCGGAAGACAGTCCCCTGGACCAGGAGGTGGCGGTCGATCCTGAGGTGATCGGAAAGGTCTACGAAAGCCTTGTTAATATTTCTGAGGAAGCGGACGAACGGGGCGACGCAGGGATCTTCTACACCCCTCGGACTGAAATCGATCTGATGTGCAGGCTTGCCCTTGTGGATCATCTTTCTAATCATCTCGGAAATGAAAACAGAAGCCTCCTCTATGAGCTCGTATTTGCCCTTGAGCCCGACGAGAAAGTAGATGCGGATAAGGCATTTTCTGATGCGAAGTTATGGCCATCCCTCAATCATCGGTTGCATGAGATGACTGTGCTGGACCCGGCCTGTGGTTCCGGGTCATTTCTCGTTGGGATGCTCCATATTCTCGACAATCTTCAGGAGAGAGCCAATCGGCATCTCAACTTCAGAGAAACGCCATACGACAGAAAAAAGCGGATCATCGGCCAATCTCTTTACGGCGTAGACGTCATGGACTGGGCATGCCACGTTGCTGAACTCCGCCTGTGGCTTGCTCTTGTGGTTGATGCCGAGTTGACCAGCGAGGAGCTCCACATACGGCGTGAGCCTCTCCTGCCGCATTTCACCTTTAAGATCCGATGTGGTGATAGTCTTGTCCAGGAGGTGGGAGGGATAAACTTTGGTCATATTCGGGCAGCCCGGGACATTCCAAAAGAGATTCAAGGCCGAATTGTGAAACTCAAAACCGAGAAGCTGCAATTCTATGATAACGATCCCGAGTGCCATTTCAAATCTCCCGATCAGGTAAAAAGGGAAGAACATCGTCTGTTCCATGATATCCTTGATGCAAGACACCATAAGGTTCAAGAAGAGATCAAATCCCTCCGCAGAAAGATCGAGGGGCCTATCGAACGCCAATTGAGACTGGATGGTAAAGTCGAAGAGAAGCCTCATCAAATTGCCCTCGATTCTGTTTTGTGGCAAAAACAGATAGAATCGTTAACAGAAGACCTGGAGCAAATAGATCGGGCGCGGTCTGCTCTCAGAACGACTCGCGAGATCCCCTTTGTCTGGGATATTGCCTTTGTAGAAATCTTCGGGAGTGAAAAAGAAGGCTTCGACATTGTTATCGGGAATCCGCCTTATGTGAGGCAGGAAAACATAGCCGATCCTCATCTCTCCCGTGAGGACGTTACCACCGAAAACAAAAAGGAATATAAAACCAAATTGGCCCGCTCAGTTTACCAGGCTTTCCCGAATTTCTTTGGCTATAGATTGGAAACCGATATCGCAGCACACAAACTGGACGCAAAAAGCGACCTGTATATCTATTTTTACTTCCATGGCCTATCCCTTCTAAATCCAAAGGGTTCGTTCTGCTTTATTACCTCAAACTCCTGGCTCGATGTCGGCTATGGGAAAGACCTGCAAGAATTCCTGCTAAGACAGAGTCACATTAAATTAATACTTGATAACCAGGTTAAGCGATCATTTGCACAGGCCGACGTTAATACAATAATTGCGCTTCTCGGCCCCCCTGATGACTATCGGGAGAGATTTTTGGATAAAATAGCCCGATTTATTATGTTCAAAGTCCCATTCGAGCACATCATTTCCCCGGTTATATTTGAAGAAATTGAGAATGCAAAAGAGCGCACAGTGTCGCGGGAATACAGAGTTTATCCGTTGAGCCAGGGAAAACTTTTTGAAGATGGATGCGAAATTTCGGATGGAGATAGCGAGGATGACGGGAAAAAGAAACAAGGGAAAGCAGAGAGTCTTCTTATAAAAGAAAAGAAATATGTAGGTAATAAACTAGGCGGAAAACACTTACGCGCACCAGACATCTTCTACGAAATTAGAGCTAGTGATTTCCCCCTAATTCCTCTTGGCGCAAAGACATATTGGGAATTTGGACGAGGGCGCAGAACGGGTTGTGATGAATTCTTTTACTTGGACAAACAGGATTTGGCTCAATGGAAAATCGAAAAGAAGTATTTGAAGCCGCTAATAAAATCTCCGACAGATTTTATTACCTGTGGACCAGTAACTTCCCAAGTCTCAAATAATCTGTACATTTTTTTGTGCCACGAGCCAAAGGAAAAATTGAGGGGTTCTAAAGCCCTTGAATACATAAAATATGGCGAATCGAAAGGCTTCCATAAACGCAATTTACAAGCTTCTGGTGGAAGGTGGTACGATTTAGGAAATCAAAAGATAGCAGATCTTATTTTGCCCATAGCGTTCAATGATCGATTTTTCGTTGCCTTAAATGATGATGCATCTGAAGTTCACCAAAGATTTGCGGTCTTAATACTAACTCTTGAAGGAAAGGATTTTCTGGAACCTTTGGCAGCAATACTCAACTCTGCGGTGATTATCCTAATGGCAGAGGTATTGGGCCGCCGTGGTCTTGGCCAGGGAGCACTCGATTTTCCGCCTGAAGATTGGAAATATGTACAAATACCGGATCTCAGATCGACGAGAAAAGAAGACCTGAGCGAATTAAGAATGCTGTGGAGAATGCTATCTAGGCAGCCACCTCTCAAATTCTCCGAAGCTATTCATGACAAAACGCATAGAGAAATCGATTCAGTGGTCATGAAGATGCTTGGATTTGATGGGAAGGTGTTGAGTCGGCTTTATGAAGATATAGCACTATTGATAAATAATTGCCTAAAAAAGGCGGAGAGTGTCTAATGCCAGTTAACGATTATCACAAACCATTCGGCCAATACATCAAGAAAAAAATAGACGCTTCACGAAGTGCTCATCTAAGAAATCTTTATAGAGAATACAATAACATGTCGCAGGCAAAATCGTTACGTGCTTTTATAAGAGCTATTTGCGGGTTATCCTCTTATATTGATTCAAAACTTCAAATATGGCCCAGGGTCTTGGGTGGAAGGGTAACACCCTTTTCCTCTACGAGCCATACTGATTTGAAAATGATGGTTCTTCAACATTTGGACATATTCCCAAGAGGCATACTGAACCCCTTGATCAGAGTGGTGGAGGCAGCCTCGGGGAGGGTCCCTTTGAGACA
>Ga0209777_10004864_pt1 | contig 15741 bp, 10 predicted proteins | sample FrelakmetHBP12HB_FD_187147 | JGI IMG/M metagenome (GOLD analysis project Ga0209777, IMG submission 187147) | Freshwater lake sediment microbial communities from the University of Notre Dame, USA, for methane emissions studies -HBP12 HB (SPAdes)... | ecosystem: Environmental > Aquatic >... | reverse complement strand
GGTGCACCGCGGTATCAACATGTTGCTGGCGCAATACATCGAATCCAAGTACAACGTCAAGATCGATTACGGTGAAATTGGAGGGTCGATGTTTAAATATCTTACAGTCGACGACGTACGGGTCGATTTTGAGAAGGCACCCCATCGCTACCGGTTGCTGAAGATCAAGCGCCTTGAAGCCCACTATAACTTCAACAATATTCTACATGGAGTCTGGCACGTCGATAGTCTGATTGTCGATGAGCCGACTCTAGTGCTGCGCTCGGATAGTACAGGCAAGTTGCTGATACCTGAGTTGGGAGGTGGAGGAGATTCGAAGTTAGAGAATGGGTTAAAAGTGGCAGTCGACTACTTCCAACTAAGCAACGGCCGCTTTGAGTGGTTTATGCCGCCATCGACGTACTACGTCGACGGCGTCACAATCGTCGGCGCTGCTTCACTGAACAAGGGAGATGTTATAGCCTCGATTGATTCGGTATCGCTCAATTACTCAGAGAAGGGATTTCATCTCAAAGAACTGAAGTTGAATGCCGTCATTGAAAACAAGGCGATTAGAGTTGACTCGCTGTACATTCTGACTGACTCTTCCCGGTTGAGTGGTGGAGGCACCTACTCGCTTGATTCGGCATCGTCGTATCATTTTGCTTTCAAGAACAGCCATATCTCTTTGCGTGAGCTATCGGATATTGCGCGCACCGGCTTGATCGGGGACGTTGACTTCTCTCTGCAAGTAACCGGACATGGAGCCGAGTTCGCCGGTAATGCCGATCTCGACGGCACTTTCTTTGAGCGACGCCTAGGGCCGCTGAATACCGACTATGCCTATGCCAACGGTGTCTTGAGCATCCGCAATCTCAAGGGGAAAGCGTTTGATGGTTCTGTTGAAGGTTCGATGGACATAAACCTAATCGCTCGTCCGGAGACCTACTCCGCTGACTTGTTAGTTACCGGTGTCAATCTCGACAAGATTGTGCCCAAGACGTTCAAGTCGCGAATCAACGGCGCAATGCAAATCAACGGCTCGGGTTTGGGCGCCAACAGCTTCAATCTCGATCTTAATGTTGCGTGCGGCAAAGGAAGCTTTGATTTCGTCAATTACGATTCCCTGAACGGTATGATCAGCGTGAATGTCAATGATATGTATTTCCATCCCGGATTCGCGCTGAGTTACAAACACTCCCGTTTTACGACTGAAGGTGTGGTTGACTACAATGGCGAAATGATGTTGAACGGTGATTTTGCCACGACGCAGCTTGCCGATTTCTGGGGGGACCTATTTATCAAGAAGCTTTCGGGAGGCGCCCATGCGAACTACGTCGTGTCTGGTTCGGACGTAAATCCCGACATCCGCGGTGTGTTGTACGGCGATTCTTGCAGCTTCTACGGTCTGACGACCGACAGCATGATGGCGACCTTTGATATCAAGAGTTTCCTTTATCGTCGACTTGGCAGTGTTGAAGCCACGACATACAAAAGCAAGGTGTGGGCGTTGCCGGCCGACAGCCTGGTGGCCACCGTGGATATTGATTCAAATCTGGTGACGATCGGTAAAGCGAGACTCTATCATCCACGCTATTCGATGGACGCCAAGGCGCTGGCGATAGTTGCGGACTCGATCGCGTCGGTTGAAGTATCGGATTTCCAATTCACGTTCGACAGCCTGCAATACGCAAGCACGGCGCCAATACCGGTAGAGTTCCTCACCGATCGAATTGTGGTCGACAAGGCAACGGTGAGAGGCAAAGAAGGTGAAGTTGGGATTTATTGCGATTACGGCTACGACAGCACGATTGTATTGCGCGCTGAGACTCAGTCTCTTGAGGTCTCTCCGTGGCTTAGAGACCTGCAACTCGACACGTTGCTGACAGGTACGCTGAAGCTCAAAGGCGAAATGACCGGCAAGTTGCGTGCACCCAAGATCAAGCTTGAAGGAAGCGTGTCTGATCTGGCGTACGGAGCTGATTCGTTAGGTTCTCTGGCCACGACACTCAATTTCAAGGATTCTGCGGTCATGTTTGATAATCTGACGCTGCATTTTGACGGCGGTACCGCCACCGCTCAGGGAAGATTCCCGCTGATGTTGAATTTCGACAGCGGTTTGGTGATGGTACCGCAAGAGCCGATGGCGCTCACGGTCAAGTCGTCAGGCAATGACCTCTCGATTTTGTCATCGCTGAACAACAATCTGGAGTCACTAACGGGCGACTACGATTTGCAGCTTGATGTCTACGGCACGCCGCAACAACCGCAGACGAAAGGTTCCTTCGATCTCAAGAATGGGACTGCCAAAGTATATCAAATGGAGAATCCGATAGAGAACATTCAAGCGCAGGTGACCTCTCAGGACAAGTTGATCACTTTGGAATGGGCCGAGGGAAAGGCGCGTTACAAGGGCAAGGAAGGGACCATACGTGCCTCAGGAAAGATATTGATACGCAGTCTCCAGTATTTCGACTATGACCTGTTAGCCGTCGCTTTTGATCTGCCGGTGAAATACGATCTTGGTGATATCTATGGGTTGTGCGACGCAGACCTGGAAATCAAAGGTTACGATCCGCCAACGATTAAGGGGAGCGTAACTGTCAAAGAGGCCACCTACTATGACGATTTCTCCACGCAGGCTGTCAACGCCGCTATCGAGGCCGCGGACACGATAGCCACCTGGGACTACGAGCTTCATTGCCTGCTCCTGCCGGGATCGGTAGTGGTCAAGAACTCCGATGTCAATATGGTGGTGGACGGTGACGGCGACCTGGTTGTGTTGAGACAGAAAGCGAAGGACAATTACTTCGGGACCCTAAACATTACGCGAGGCAGCTATTACCTTTATGATCTGAACTTCCGAATCGAGCCGGGCAGTCAGTTGATTTTCGATAACATCGAACAACCTGATCCGAAACTGAATATCAAAGCCAGCGCCCGCCTGCGCACATATTCGGGAGAGGTTTCCACTTCGGCCTACGATCAACTCGATTTGGCTATCGGTGGAACGTTACTCCAGCCGACAATCGATGCCGCCCCCGGATCGGCGTATTCGAATCAGGATATCGTAACATTGATTGTGATGAACCAACCAGCCACGAGCAATCCCAAGGACCCGTATGGTAGCACACCATTACAGAGCCGTATGCAAGTGCGAGGACTCGGTATGTTGACCAATCTAGTGAGTCAGAAGCTGAGTCGAACATTCGGTGTCGAAGTATTTGAACTGACTCCTACTTACAACGATCGGAACGCGATATCTGGTGCCGCGGTGACGTTTGGCCTCTACACCTTGCCTAATGTCTATACCTATGTCTCGTCGCTGTCTCTGGACGGCAAGGCGGAGTACGGCGCCGAATATCGACTGGGTCGACACGTTTATACCGCCGTCAACCTTGACCGCGACAAACTATGGCGGCTCGCGCTGAACTTGAAATGGGAGTTTCGATGAGATTCCCGACACTATTGGTATTGTTCTGTTTGCTTGCCCAACTTGCCGCCGGTGCAGAGTTTACGCCGGAAAAGCGCAAGTTTCTGACCAAGCGACCGCGTATCGAGAAGATCATCATCTCCGGCAACCGAAGTTTTTCGGAACGGACAATCAAGAAAAAGTTGTATTCCAGAGAGGACGGCATCTGGCAGAGTCTTGGTCTAAGGCGCAGTAACCGTTTCGCGAAATCCAACCTCAGTTATGATCAGAAATTGCTTGAGTATTTCTACAAAGATCAGGGATTTCCCGATGCCAAGGCCGATATCGATTTTTCGGGTTCGCCCGAGGCTGCAATCGCGACAGTCTATGTCAATATTGACGAGGGGATTCGCTATCGAATTGTTTCAGTGACGGTTGCAGGCGTATTGGGGCACGACGTGGACAAAGTACGGTCCGTGTCGAATAGACTCCGACCGGGCGATTACTTCAGGCATTCGGTCAGCGAAGGAGTCAAGCAGGATATCAAGAGTTATTTTGCCAATAGCGGATATCCATACGCTCAGGAGACCGACTCGCTGCTTAAGAACAACAGCGATAGCACAATCGCCATCGACATTGCGATAAGTAAGGGCGATCTAGTGGCGTTTGGGAATCTGGTCGTTGATTCAACAATCAATACGCAGAGAAAGGTGTTCGAAAGAGAGGTAACCTTCAAGCGCGGGGATGTCTATAGCCGCGACAAGCTGTTCGAGTCTCAGCAGCGATTGATACGCACCAATTTGTTCAGCTATGTGTCGCTGCATACTCCCGACTCGATGAGCCGGCGCGACAGTCTCATGCCCGATTTTCGAGTCAGTGCAATGGAACGTCCGCCGAGGTATGTCAATTTCGGCGCCGGCGCAACTCAGGATCTAGAAAAGGACTTTCTCTGGGCTATTTCCGGTTCGCTCGGTAATCGCAATATCAACGGAACCGGCAGAAAGATGCTGTTGGAATCAAACACGCTCTTTCAGGCGTTCAGCCAGTGGGGATTCGTCAAACAGCATTTCGAGTTCGGCTACACTGAACCGTACCTGTTCCGCATCCGCATGCCCTTGATATTCAGTTTTACATATGAGCCGGGCGTGCGCTCGCTGCTGCAGGATTACCGGATTCAAACGATCGGCCTGAATGCTACTCTGGTCCGCGAGTTTTCTCTCTGGACTAAACTCTCATTGTCGGGTACTTACGAGCAATTCCGCATCTCCGGCGTTGACTCTATCAAGGCGCAAAAATACAAAGAAGAGTTGGGATTGAACGTTGATCGCGAGATATCGCTGGCGTTGGAAACCGACACGCGACCGCTGCTTAACAAATTCAATCCTTCATACGGGTCGCTGACGCAGTATGCATTGACTTATGTCGGCGGGCTGCTTGGCGGCGACAATAGTTTCGTGAGAGTCGTTTATAGCTGGTCTAAGTACAATAAGTTCACGGGCAGCGGCGTGTTTGCTTCGAGGATCAAGTTTGGCTGGGTGACAGAATTCGGCAAGTCAACAGAAGTACCCACCAAGGAGCGATTCTATCTTGGGGGCGCTTATACCGTGCGCGGATTCAGCGAAAACGAACTGGGACCGGCAGACTCAACTGGTAATCCTGCAGGTGGAGAAGCCATCGGACTACTGAATTTGGAACTGCGCAAGCCCCTCTTTTGGCAGATCTGGGGTTCGACGTTTATTGACTGCGGTTACAACGTAGCAAACATCAAAGAGGTGTCGTTCCGCGATGTAGCGATAACATTCGGTGTCGGCTTGCAATGGGTGTCGCCGGTTGGACCGATTCGCGTCGACTATGGCAGACGCACGAATATCAATGACTATCCTTCCGGTGGTTCGTTCCATTTCAGCATACTGTACGCTTTCTGATTAAGGAGACAAATAGGTGACGAGACCGGTTATCGGTGTTGTGTTGGCATTGACGGCGGAAGATCACGACTTTGTGCCGCAGCCGGCATATCGTTTTGAGTATCTCAAGCAGCAATACTACGAAGCGATTGAGCAGCAGGGTGGACTCCCGATTGGAATTCCGTCCACCGAGCGGCTGGAGACTATCGAGCAGTATTGCGACATCATCACTGGATTGCTGTTGGTCGGAGGGGAGGATGTGAATCCGAGCACGTACGGCGAGGAACTCGATCCGCTCTGCAAGCCGATGATGCCACGTCGCGATCAATTTGAGTTCCGGATGGTCGCAGTTTGTCATGAAAGACAGATTCCGATTCTTGGCATTTGTCGCGGCTTGCAGATCATGAATGCTGCCTTCGGCGGCACGCTCTATCAGGATCTCTCGCAGATGCCGGGGGCTGCGAATCACGGACAGGTTGGTGAATTGGATTTTTCTACGCGGCATCAGGTTGAGATCGTTCCGGGCACCCGACTGCATCAGATAGTCGGCGCCGATCGCATCGAGACCAATACCGGTCATCACCAGAGCATCAAGCAACTCGCTAATGGCTTGACCGTTTCGGCGAAGACGGCGGATGGCGTTATCGAAGCGATTGAGGGAAATGGTTTCACGATCGCGGTGCAATGGCATCCAGAAGCGTGGTCATGCGATCAGTATAGCTGCAAACTGTTCGCCTGCTTCTGCGAGGCCAGCTCGCAGGCCACTGCTTCCGATCTGTGAAACTACCGAAGGTAATGTCCTAAATCGTGTGTAGAAGCGACAACGAGTGTATCGTCTATGTGGAAAACCTATTAAGAGAGAGTGTTTAACATCAGCTAGCTAAGGAATAGGTCATGGTATCGTTGAAACAGCAGAACCCGGAAGCCGTCGTCAAAGAGATCCGTCGTCAGACCCGACGGAAGTCTTCGACTGAAGAGAATATCCGGATCGTGTTGGAAGGATTGCGGGGAGAGGTCAGCATCGCCGAGTTATGCCGTCGTGAAGGGATTGTCAGCAATCTCTATTATCGCTGGAGCAAGGACTTCCTGGAGGCGGCAAGAAGCGCCTTCAGGGGGATACAGTTTGGGAGGCGACGAACGGGACCAACTATTCCGCCATCTTTCATGTCAACTGCACCGATTGCGGTGACGCCAACAGCGATGGCTCGATTGACATCTCGGGCGCTGTATACTTAATATCCTTCGTCTTCTCCAGCGGCGCGGCCCCGCACTGCCCATAATGCAGACCAATTAACGCGCCCTGGCCATGGCGGACCAGCCCCTTGTCTCTTCTGTTTGAAGAGCAAAATCCGCTAACCGACAAGACGCCTTTGATTGCGCCGTCAAGAGAGATTTCTGGCTGTTCGGGGAATAATTGGAAGTGATCGCTATTGCTTCCGCGCCGCAAAAATGGGCAGAAATCGGGTTCACTGCCGGCTGGAACGAGCGCGAAGAGAAATTTCTTGTTCGTGAAGCCCGGTTGGCGTATCCTGTGAGCCACACAAACCGTATTCAGAGACATTGATCTTAGGGCGCAAAGCCTTTGGAGGTGTAATGAAAGATAAGCTCAAAGAATGTATCGAATGGTTGCGCGGCAAGGGTGTAACGTACGCGGACTGTCGGTACATTCGCAAAGAAAACGAGGCGATTCGAGTTTCGGACAGTGTTGTCGACTCCCTGTCGCGCAACATCGATGTCGGAGTTGGTATGCGCGTGCTGGCGGACGGCTGCTGGGGATTTGCGGCGACCGCCATCCTGACGCCTGCCGAACTGATGAAGACAGCCAATCAGGCGCTGCAAGTCGCCAAGGCCTCGGCAGTGACAAAACACGATCCCGTGGTGCTCGCCGAGCAGGAACCGTTTGTCGACTTCTATCAGTCACCGTGCGTTAGAGACCCGTTCGCGGTCCCCACAGAAGAAAAGATCGGGCTGCTCATCAAGGTGACCGACGTCTTGAAGAAGGCCAAGAAAATCAAGTCAGCAGAAGCTGCGATGAATTTCTTCAAGACAAGTAAGCTATTTCTGTCGACTGAAGGCGCGGATATCGAGCAGGAGATTATCGAGTCCGGCGCTGGCTATCATGCGGTAGCTTTCGACGGAAAGGAAGCGCAGACCCGTTCCTACCCCAACTCTCATGGGGGGGATTGCGCTACGCGAGGTTGGGAATTTGTCGAAGAGATGCAACTGCTCAATCATGCGGAACGAGTGCGAGAGGAGGCAGTCGCGCTGTTGCAGGCGGCTCCCTGCCCGGATGAGGTGACGACGATTATCATCTGTGGGCCGCAAATGGCGCTGCAGGTTCATGAATCATGCGGACATCCGATCGAACTTGATCGGGTACTCGGCACAGAGATATCGCTTGCCGGAGGATCGTTCCTGTCGCTTGACAAGCTGGGCAAACTCAAATACGGATCGGATATTGTCAACATCAATGCCGACGCCACGATACCCGGCGGACTTGGCAGTTTCGGTTACGACGACGAAGGGGTCAAAGCGCAGCGAACGCCGATTGTTGAACGCGGTTTGTTCGTCGGTTACCTGACTGGCAGAGATACGGCGCCGGTAATCAAACAACGCTCCAACGGAACCATGCGCGCCGATGGTTGGAATCGCATTCCGATTATTCGCATGACCAACGTCAACCTTGAACCGGGGGAGTGGACACTTGGCAATCTGATCGCGGATACCGAGCGTGGTATCTTCATGGACCTTAATAAGAGCTGGTCGATTGATGACAAGCGGTTGAACTTTCAGTTTGGCGTGGAGTGCGCGTGGGAAATCAAGAACGGCAAGTTGGGACAGATGTACAAAAATGCGGTTTACACCGGGATAACGCCGGAGTTTTGGAACTCGTGTGATGCCATCTGCAACCGGGATCACTGGCAAGTATGGGGTGTCGCTAACTGTGGCAAAGGTGAGCCGATGCAAACCATGCACGTGGCACATGGCGCGGCGCCGACGCGTTTCCGTAACGTCAAGGTGGGGGTGAGCAAATGATCGGGAAAGAAAAACTACTGAAGAAGCTCGATTCGGTCCTGGCACACTCCACTGCCGATCAGACGGAGATCGTTTATATCGGCGACGAGTTCGGACTCACCCGTTTCGCGAATTCGTTCATCCATCAGAATGTGTACGAGAACAACTGCCGCATCCTTTTCCGCACCGTGTTGGGTAAGCGCGTTGGTGTAGCATCCACCAATTCACTGATTGATGCGGACCTTAGGCAGACGCTCGACAATTCGATCGAGATCGCGCGCAGCCGGGCGGAGAATCCGAAGTTTCCGGGATTACCGAAAGCAGGGAAGTACAAACAGCTCGCAACTTTCGACAAAGCAACCGCTCGCTGTACGCCAATGTTGCGCGCGAAAACCGTGCAGAAGGTTATTGCCGAAGCAACCAAACAAGGTTTCACGATGGCGGGTGCATATTCGACTTCAAGCGGTGAGATCGCCATCGTCAATTCGCGGGGCGTGCGGGCTTACCAGCCGGTGACCGCGGCATCGATCAATATGGTCACGATGTCAGAAACGTCATCGGGATATGCCTCGGCAGTCTCGCGCCGGATTTCCGACATCGATTTCAAAGCGCTGGCCAAGATCGCTGTGGACAAATGCAAATTGTCGCGGAATCCGCAGGCGCTTGAGCCGGGTGAATATGAAGTCATCCTGGAACCGGCCGCGGTGGCAGAGGTGATAGAGTGGCTGAACTACACCGGTTTTGGCTCCAAATCGTTCCAGCAGGGAACATCATTTCTCGCCAGTCGCATCGGACGCAAGATCACGTCGGAGAAGATAACGATCTACGACAATGCGCTTGATTCTAAAGCAATTGCCTTCCCCTTCGATTTTGAAGGAGTACCCAAGAAGAAGGTGATGCTGATCGATAAGGGTGTCGCCAAAAGCGTTGTCTATGACAGTATAGCAGCGATCAAAGGCAAGACCAAATCTACCGGCCATGCGCTTCCGGCGACTGAATCGGCCGAAGGTGCGCTCGGTCTCAACATCGTCGTAGCGCCGGGAAAAACGCCAAGAGCAAAGATGATCTCCGGTGTCAAACGTGGGATTCTGGTGACGCGTTTCCACTACATCAATGGCTTGATTGACACACGCAATTCGGTCTTGACGGGCATGACCCGCGACGGCACGTTCTTGATTGAGAACGGCGAGATCAAGTACGGTATCAAGAACTTGCGCTTCACCGACTCGATGATGCGCGCTTTCAAGTCAACAGTCGCGATCTCGAAAGAATCGCAACTAATTGCCGCGTGGTGGAGTTCGGTCGGCTGCGTCTCAGTTCCGACAATCCATCTCGGTTCGTTCAAGTTCTCCGGCAAGACGGACTTCTGATGAAAACGCTTCAAGCCCCTCTCCCAATCGGAGAGGGGTGAGCAGTGAGAGTAGTTCTATCGAGTAGTCAGCTCGCGCATTGGTTGTGGCCGGCGATTGAGTGTTGTGTCAGGTCTTAGCGGAAGGGTGCGGTGTCGCGGGGGCGTGACCTGACACACGGACAACGCCATCACAGGGCATTCCGTCACGTCACACGCCGCAGACGGACTTCGGAGCCAATACCAGACTGAGTGGCGCGGCGCAAGACGTGACGGAACGGAAAAAACCTCTGTCCCAGGGAGAGGGGTGAGAAGTGAGAGTAATTCTATGGAGTAGTCAGCTCGCGCATTGATTGCGGCCGGCGTTTTTGGCGCGGTAGAGTGCCTGATCGGCGAGCAGAGAGAATTCGTCCGGCGAAGCGACTTTCAGCGAGAGAGAAGCGGCACCGACGCTGATCGTGAAGAAGACGATTTTGTCTTTGACCAGAAAGTCGGTCTTACTCAACACGACTTGAATACGTTTGCCCAACGCCAGCGCTTGCTCCACAGGCGTCTCCGGGCAGATAATCAGAAATTCGTCGCCACCCAACCTGCCGTAGTGATCCTCTACGCGGAGGTGATCTTTGACGATGCGGCTGCTTTCGATTAGCATTTGGTCACCGGCCAGATGTCCGTAGGTGTCGTTGATTTCCTTGAAGCGATCGATGTCATAGATGAGAATGCTCAAGGGGCGATCATAGCGCCGGGCGCGGTTGAATTCCTGTTCCAGTAGATTGATGATCTGTTGCCGGTTGGCGATGCCAGTGAGAAAGTCCGTGGTAGCGAGCGAATACATCTGCCCGAAAAATCGATTTTCGACTAGGTTGGAGTGGATGAATTTGAAGAGCACTCGTCCAATCAGAACCAGATCGCCGTCGTTGAGAGGAATCTCGCTGACCCGTTTGGAGTTAACATAAGACCCGTTGGTTGATTGCAAATCCGTCAGCCAGACCAGTCCGTCACGGAAGTTGATCTCGGCGTGCTTGCGACTGACGTTGTCGTCTTCGATCTGGATGTCGCACTGGCTTGATCTGCCAATGGTCAGGACCGGTTGCTCAATCGTGAAAGTCTTTCCCAGTAGTGGCCCGTGCAACACCACGAGCATGGGTTGACGATTAATCGCAACGTTAGCCGGCGTGCGATTTAGCGCCAGATCTGTGGCCGATGTCTGTTCGAAGTTTTCCTGTGGCACGTCGCTTCCTCAGAGAACCCGGCCGCCCCCAAGTTGCCCTTGTCATTGCACATGACGACCTACGACCTGAAGCTCAGGCTACTCGCGCCGTCTGCTATTCTTTCGGCAATTTTGCGCGCATATTTATCGCCAAACGAAAACCGGGTCTTCGGTTCCGTAAAAGGGAATCGAAAACCCGGCTTACTGACATTGGGTCAAGGAGTTACTTGCCTGCGAGCGGCGAGGGAAGCAACGGCGGCTTCATGATTTTTTCTTCGTTCTTCTTGAATTCCATTTCTTCGATCAACACTGAGGGGGTGACGATTGATGCCGGCATCTCCGGGTCGGCATTCAGAAGATAGTTGTAGACAAACATCTGATCATCGGTCTGCAGAATGTCCTTGAGAACGCGGACAGTGACGTTATTGAACTGAAGACCACGTACCGGTTCTTCGCGTCCGTCAGGATAGACCTTATAGATTTCCCAGGGGAGGCTCAAGGCTTCCGGAGCACCGGAACCACCTGAACGCCGCATCATTATCCTGACCATACTTATCGCGCTTGACGCATTGGGATCGCTCAAACGTTTGACAATCAAACCGTACGGCAGATCGACATCCTTGCAAAGTGTGATCAGCGTCTCCTTGAGTTTGGCATAGGGAACCTTTTCACTCGATTCAAACACCAGATTTGATGGTTTGGCGGTAACCGTTTTGCCGACGGCGCCGCGCGCATGACCGTTGGCATCCTTGATTTTCTTGGTTGGAGAAATTCCGATCAGCAGATTGACCAGTTTGCCATTTTCCACCAGCATGACCTTCTGTGGAGTGTTGCCGGCGTCATCCACGTTGTAGCCACCTATTACGGGTGAGTTGCCGACCTTGCCGACAGTCGGGTCATCGTACACAGTAAACGAAGCCGGCAAGACGCGACGATTGAGTTTCTCGGCAAACTCACCACCGCCACCACCCATACGCCCAATATACGCAGCCATTTGCTCGTTTTCATAGGTTGGCTGCGGCAGGTTGGAGATGTTGCGCACAAACAGTTGTCGAAAGAATTCCCCGGCGGCGTCAGCGGTGAAAACTACCGGGCCGATGTATTCTTCCAGCGTATCTGCTTTGATCAACTTGCTCATCCTGTCGGCATTGCCTTTTGCCCAGGCGGTCAGGTCGCTGACCGAGGGTATGGCCGCAAGAGAGTTGTAGATAATCCGGTCGCCGTCGAAGATGTCTTCACCGTCCGCGGCTTTGCCCATCATGGACAAATCAAGAACATAGAGCCGGTCTCCACGCAAGGCACGTGTACCGTTGGTGTTGAGGAGATACTGGTTGGCAATTGCAGCCTGAATCTTCAGATCGGAGGAGACAATATCGGGATAGTCCCTGAACACGACAGTCGCAGCCTTCGCCAGTTCCTCGAACTTCGCCCTGTTGAGATCGAATTCTTCCGGTTTGTCGAGGAATCGGTTTGTCGGCAATTTGAGGAAATCATCCGGACGATTGGTGATGACGCGAGTCTGGAGATAAGCCCGCTTTTTAGATATCGTTTCCAGCGCGTCTTTGTAAACCTGATCAGTCTGCAAGTAGATCTGGTTGCGGAGGGCGTCATAGTTATTGTCGATCGGCAATTGGGTGTAATCAGCACCAAGACCGGAATAGCCGGAGATAAAGTTGCCATTATCAAGCGAGTATTTGCCCACCCTCAAGTCAATAGACAAATATCGTCCCCGGTCGAGGTTCGACTGTGTAAGCGTGCCCAGACTGGCGTGCACTTCGAGTTGCTGCGCGTCGTCAATGGTATAGCTTACAAAGTACGGTCGTTCCAGGTTCTCCATGACAAGTTGCGACATACTACGATCTAGTTCATCCTGCATGGCTTTGAAAAGCACGTCGCCGGCTTGTTGGGCATAAGCAAATGAAGCCATCCCAAGCAGGGCGGCAATAATCCCAATGACTATGGTTTTGCGTGAGTATCTTGTAATCATCTTCATCCCCTCCTCTTAGTAAATCCCGCTGGTTTTGATCGGTTTGTAGGGAGGCGGCAAAATCGGCGGTTTCTGCTGCTCCTTGAACTTCTTTTCGACTTCTAATGAAGCGACCAAGATGCTGGGGGCAATGGCCGAAACCGGCACCCAACCCGACTCAGCTCCGCAGGTGCCATTGAAGACATCGTAGTCGTTGCCGGTGGCAGTGATTTGCTCAAAACTTGCCAAGGGCGTGCCGACGATATCTACGCCCCGAATCGCCTCCATCGGTCTGCCATCCGTGTAGTACTTGTAAACCAACAGCGGAATAACTTTGAACGCCTGCGGGCCAGATCGCCCAGTTGATGTAAAACCGCCGGAGATATCATTGAAGATCAGTCCATACGGCTTGCCCTGTTTGCGACACTCTACCTTAAGCAGTGCCAGAAGCGAGTCGAACGGCAATTCCTTACTGGAACGAACTATAAGATTCCCCTGTCGCGAGACTACCGACATTCCAGCCTGTTTGCGGCCATGAGCGTTGGAGACCGGGAATCCGCGTACCGGTGAACGTGACATCAGGAAGTTCTTCAGGACACCATTATCGACTACGGTCACTTTCTCGGTTTTGACACCCTGATCGTCGTAGAGGTAGTGTCCGCGCAGGAATTCGCCTTTGAACTCCGACAATGTCGGGTCATCGATGACACTGATAAAGTCGGGAAGGATCTTCTGATTGACCTTTTTCGCGAAAGTTTGTCCTTCTGTCTCGGATTTCTGGCGATGGCCTTCGATCCGGTGACCAAAGATCTCATGGAAATAGACGCCGGTGGCACGATTAAGAAGAATTGCCGGGCCGGAATATGGCTCCGCCAATGGCGCCTTCAACAGCACATCCAACTCTCCGACTAGCCGGTGGATAGTCTTCACTACCACCGAATCGGCAGGCAGTCCGTCTATGGTTGCGGCATCAAATCCTTCATAGCGCTGAATTTGCATGCCGTCAGCGCAGGTTCCCGAGCAGGAAATGGCCGTCCGGATGTACGATTGTCCCTGTTGAATCGAGGAACCTTCGCTGGACACAAAGTAGCGATTATCGTTGGTGATGGACATGCTGACGGAGGATTTCTCGACGAAAGGATAGTCCTTGAAGATGGCGCTCAATTCGCGCAGTCGGGTTTCCCAGGCCGCCGTGTCGCAAGTGACTGCAACCGTGGAGCCGACGAAGACATTCGGTTTTTCGACGGAGAAATCCGCCGAAGTGTCTTCTTGCTCGACCATTACATCTTGATTCGTCTTGACCTTGGTATATTGTTCCAGCGCCGTCTTGTATTCATTGTCGGTGGCTTCCCAGATGGCCGTGCGGATCGCCTTTTCGTCATCCTGCAGCGGCAGAAACATATATTCGCTATTGGAGAAGCTGTAATCGTAACTGCCGCGAATCTCGCGAGTGTTGTCGAGTCGATAATCGCCGCAACGCAAGTCGATATCGAGGATCCGGGAGCGCGAGTGATCATCCACGTCTATCGCGCCGTATGAGGCGTTGATGTTTCGCCTGTCAGTGTCGGTGACCTGATAGCTCAGGAAATACATCGGCACTGAGTCGGCATGAGCCAGCGTTTTCACCGAGCGATCCAACTCGGTTTTCATTGCGGTCAAAAGCGGTGACTGTTCGACCGCGTAGAGAGACGACACTGCCAGCAACAAGATTGCCGTCAACAGCAGTCCTGCCGATCGTGTTCGCTTCATCCTTACACTCCTTTGTTAAGATTTCCCAGTACGAACCGGATTTATCGTCCTTGTATTCAGATCGCTTATGCGCTTGCCGCCCGGTCTTTAAGATAAGCTACGTCAGCGGCAAAATGAACGTTTTTTCGTTGCCCACCTGAAATTGACAATCGGCGCTAAAGATTCCGGCGAACCGCACGATTAGTATAGTGTGACCAATCTGAAGACGAAAGTGCTGGTTGTAGACGATGACCCCAATCTCACCGAGCTGCTGGTCGATACCTTGGTGGTCATCGGATATGAAGCTTTTGCCGCCGAGTCGGCCAAGACAGCTTTGGAGATTCTCCGGAAGGAGCATATCGATTTGGTCATTTCGGACATCAATATGCCCGACATGTCCGGAATTGAACTGCTTGAAGAGATCAAGAAAGCCAATCGTCATCTGCCTGTGATGCTGATAACCGGCATCGGCAGCGATTCTATCAGGAGCCGGGCCTATTCGAGCGGAGCCGACAGTTTTCTTGCCAAGCCGTTTCGCATCGGAACGATTGAGTCGGAGATCGGCAAAATGCTGTCCGGCATCAAACGGACACGGATACTAATCATTGACGACAATCGGGATTTCCTCTCCAGTCTGACGCAGCGATTGGAGGATGCCGACAACATCGTCTATCCCTTCGCGACGGTTTCAGAAGCGACAAGGTTTCTCGAGGACCATACCGTTGACCTCGTAATCACGGATCTGAAGATGCCGGACGGAGACGGCATTTCGCTGTTTAACGACCTTCATAAGCGTTACCCCGATCTACCTGTGATAATGGTCAGCGCCTATGCGACAGATGATATCCTGGAGAAGATCAAAGAATCTGGTGTCAGTAAGTTTTTGCCCAAGCCGTTAAACTTCAAAGAGATCGAGACCGTTGTCGCCACGTGCAAATCAAGAAGCTGATGGTTGTTGATCTCGTGCATCAGTCTGCTTTGAGCAACTAACCAACTCTCCTTCCTATCTGCAAGAATATCACGTCATTTGCGTACGGGTGTTTGATGCGCAGAAGTCGTACTGCCAGCTATTGCCATGTTGGGCAAGTTGGATGCCTTCACAGAGCATTCCGTCACGTCACACGCCGCGAACAGACCTGCGAGCAAATACCAGACGGAGTGGCGCGGCGCAAGACGTGA
>Ga0209777_10004863_pt1 | contig 15742 bp, 14 predicted proteins | sample FrelakmetHBP12HB_FD_187147 | JGI IMG/M metagenome (GOLD analysis project Ga0209777, IMG submission 187147) | Freshwater lake sediment microbial communities from the University of Notre Dame, USA, for methane emissions studies -HBP12 HB (SPAdes)... | ecosystem: Environmental > Aquatic >... | reverse complement strand
CGCCCCGCCGCCAGGGGCGGCACCGATCACGCCTCATCGCGGGCCACTGCCACCTCGACCTGCTCGCGGACCGCCGCGAGCACGACCGACTCAACGTCGCCGGCTGTGAGGATGAGGTCCACGTCGCCCAGGTCACAGACCCGCACGAGGGCCTCCTGCGAGAACTTCGAGGCGTCGGCGACCACGACGCGCCGGTGCGCGGCGGCAAGCAGCCGCTGCTTCATGTCCGCCTCGGGCACGTTGGTCGTCGACACGCCGTGCTCGGGGTGGATGCCGTTGGCGGCTAGGAACACGATCGAGGCCCGGAGCCTGTGCAACATCAGACCCGCCATCGGGTCGACCAGCGAGTGCTGGAGCGGCCGCAGTGCTCCGCCGGTGACCATCACCAGCACGCGCGGGATCGCCGGCTCGAGCGCGATCGCGATGTTGAGCCCGTTCGTGACCACGGTGAGATCGTTTAGATCGGTGCGCGCGACGATCTCGCGGGCGATCGCCATCGTGGTCGTGCCGACGTCGAGGAGGACCGTGTCGTTCCTGGCCAGGAGTCCGACGGCTGCCTTCGCGATGAGCGCCTTCTCCGGCGCCTGCGCATCGCTCCGAGCCTCGTACGGAACCTCGGACGTACGCTTGACGGCCGCGACCGCACCACCGTGGACCCGTCGGAGCTGGCCTCGCTCCGCCAGCTCATCGAGGTCGCTCCGAACGGTGACGATCGACACGCCGAACCGGTCGCTGAGGTCCTGGAGGGTCACAAACTCCTGGGACAGGACAACATCCAGGATCTGCTCCCGGCGCCGCTGCAACTGAGGGACACGTTTCGTTTCGGAATCTGTCGACATACTGCTTTCCCAATCGCAAGACGCCATTGACGCGGGGCTGCTTGCTTGAGCTTGTCTCCCAGATTATCCTGCAGAAACGCAAGAGAGTTTCCCTAGGGAAACCCGGCGGTCTCGTGCGACCGTGAGATCGGGCCAACGACGCGACCGCGACTGACCCCGGATGGAAGGAGAGCACGATGCGGACCCCGACGACGGCAGGCGAGCACGCCAGCACCAGTCTGCTCGGCGGGGTTTCCTCGGCGTTCCGAGTGAACCCGTTCGTCGGGGGCCACCTTGAGGTCCGCAACGCACAGGGTGCGCACCTCGAGACGACCGACGGTCGGACGTACCTCGACATGTTCATGGCCCACGGCAGCACGCTGCTGGGGCATGCGCACCCGGCTGTGTTCCAGGCTGTTCGCGACAGCCTGGACGGCGGCGTCGTCATCGGCTACGAGACGGGCCTCGGCGAGGAGGTCGCCGAGCGTCTCACGGAGATCGTTCCTTCGGCAGAGGCGGTCCGCTTCGTGGCCTCCGGGAGCGAAGCCGTCTCAACCGTAATGCGGCTTGCCCGGGCGCACACCGGCCGCGAGATCATCGTCAAGATCGATGGGCATTTCAACGGCGGCAGCGACTACGCGATGGTCAACTCGCTGGTGAAATACGTCGACGCGGAGAACCCGGGCGGCCGCGTCTCCCGTCGGATTCTGTCCTCCGGCGGCATCCCCCGCGCGGTCGCCGAGACGGTCGCGCCCGTCCCGTGGAATGACCTGCCCGCCCTCGAAGCCGCCCTCGAGCAGTACCGGGACCGGGTTGCCGCCGTGATCATGGTTCCGATTGACTTCAACAACGGCTGCGTCACGCCGGTCGAGGGATACCTCGCTGCCGTTCGGGACATGACCCACGCGGCCGGGGCGGTGCTTATCTTCGACGAGGTCCTGTCGGGCTTCAAGACGGGACTGGGCGGAGCGCAGGCGCTCTACGGCGTCGTCCCGGACATCACGACACTGTCGAAGGCGCTGAGCAGTGGCGTGCCCCTTTCGGCGATCGTGGGGCGCGAGGAAGTCATGGCCACGCTGCTCAAACCGGTTCCAGCGGGATCGATCCAGGGCGGTACGTTCGCCGGCAATATCATGGGTCTGGCAGCCGCGCGGGCGACGCTCGGTGTCCTCTCGGAACCATCGTTCTACTCGGAACTCCTGGGTCGGGCGGAGCGCTTCTACCGTGACCTCCAGGCCATGTTTGATCGCTCGCCCTTGCCCGCACGCGTGCAGTGGGTCGGGGCAATGTTCACGGTGTACGTGGGTACGCGCGAGCCGGTCCGCAGCTACGCGGACATCAGCCGCCTGGATCCTGAGCCGCACCGGGCGTTCTTCGCCCGTTGCATCGAGAACGGCGTCTACTTCCACACCGACTTCTCCGTATCGGCCGCGCACACGCAGGATGTCCTGGACGAGGTCCTCGCGCGCATGGAGGAGGCCGCGATGGCATAGGGTTCGGTGCGAGGCGGCCCGTTTCCGTCGCGGGCCGGCCGAGACACAGCGTTGGATCGGTGACGGGCGGAGTGGTGGTCATTGGAGTGCCGAACCAGCCCGGCAATCGGCGCCACTGCCATGTTCGAGTCGGGGCAGTCGGTGTGGCTGGAAGGAGGAACGCGTGGATCCTCGCGAGCAGGAAACGGTAATCCGCATGTCGCGGAGGAACTTCCTGAAGCGGAGCGCGGGCGTCGGCACGGGCATAATGGTCGTCGGCGGGCTCCCAGCATTCTTGGCCGCATGCGGCACGTCGGCGACCAGTGTGCCGTCCGGCGGAGGCGCGGCCGCCAGCGCCGCCGCCACCGCGGCGGGCGGCGGAGGGGGTGCAGCGGTTGCCCTCAACGTCCTTGCGCCCGCGGCACCGGATCCGGCTCCGCCCGGCGTGGCCAAGTTCAGTGACGCCGCCGTCGCAGCGTTCGCCAAGTGGCAGACCGACAACAACGCCAAAGTCGCGTACGAGGCGCCGCCGTGGCCGCAGCTGCATGACAAGATGCAGACGGCCTTTGCGTCCGGTAACCCACCGTGGGACGTGGTCTACATGTCCGGGTGGGTGCCGGAGTTCGCCGGCAACCTCGTATCCATGGGCGACATGATCCCGGCCGACCTCAAGGCTGACCTGCCGCCATCGAGCTTCAGCACCACGACCTGGGGTGGCAAGACGTACGGCGTCGTCTTCACGCTTTCGCTGCTGACGCTGTTCTACAACACCGAGCATTTCGCCACGGCCGGAATCACGCAGCCGCCCAAGACCTGGGACGACCTCAAGACCTACGTGAAGGAACTCACGAAGCCCGGCCAGTACGGCTGGGTTCTCAACTACGGCGCGCCCGAGGGCATCGGCGGTACCGCCTCGTACTGGATGGTCTACCTCCAGCAAGCGGGGGGCAAGATGTACGGCTCGGACTCGATGCCCGTCTTCAACGACACGCCGGGCGTCGACGCGCTCCAGCTCATGCTGGACCTGAACAAGGCCGGCACCGACCCGGGCTCGATCTCGTACGTCGGCATCAACGACGCCACGAACGTCTTCACGGCGGGCAAGGCGTCGATGATGATGAACTGGCCGTTTACATGGATGCCAGCCCAGGATCCCACGACCTCGAAGATTGTCGGCAAGATCGGCGACGCGCTGCTTCCCGCCGGTCCGAACGGCACGGCCTCGATCGACGGCACGGACGCCTGGACGATCACCACCGCGTCGAAGAGCCCGGACCTCGCGATGAAGCTCATCGAGTTCTATCTCGACAAGGACGTCCAGAAGAGCCAGGCGATCGACACTGGCTGGCTGCCGATCCGTCTCTCGGTCCTGAACGACCCGGAGGTCCAGGCGAAGGCGACGAACGCGAAGACGGTGCTCGAGCAGTCGCAGCACCCGTATGACAGCTTCGTGACGCCGGACTACAACCAGGTCACCCAAGCCCTGGGCACTGAGATCCAGAAGGCGCTCAAGGGCGAGAAGACCGCGGCCCAGGCCATCAAGGACGCCTCGGACCAGGTCACCGCGATCGTCAAGAAGCGCGGGTAGCAGTGCTGGAGGCGGTGGAGGTCTGGGCGTGAGTGCGCAGCACGGCGCAACATGGCCCCTCGGCCGCTTTCGGACCAGCGGGTACCTCGGGCGCCGGCGCAGGACGGGCATTCTGCTCGTCCTGCCGGCGCTCCTTGTCATGCTCGCCGTGCTTGCCTATCCGATCGTCAGCTCGATCGTCCTCTCCCTCCAGCACGTGGAGCCCGGCGGAGGCAAGTTCTCGGGCAGATGGGTTGGCCTCGACAACTACATCAACATCGGCTCGGATCCCGCCTTCGGGACCGCGCTCAGCAACTCGATCTACTTCACGGCGATTGAGGTCGTCGCCGTCGTGGGCCTCGGCCTCGCGATGGCCATGCTCCTCAACCATCCGCTCGGCCGCTCTGCGTTCTTCCGCGTCATCCTTCTCATACCGTGGGCCCTTGCCCCTGTCGCGAACGCGGTGATATGGAAGTGGATCTACAACGCCAACTACGGGATCTTGAATTTCGTCCTGCACCAGCTTGGCGTTGTCAACCAGTACGTCGTGTGGTTGGGCGAGCGGCAGCTCGCATTGAACTCGCTCCTCGTGGCCGACATCTGGAAGTCGATCCCGTTCATCGCGCTGCTACTCCTGGCCGGGCTGCAGAACGTGCCGCCAATCCTCTATCGCGCCGCGCGGCTCGACGGGGCGAGCGCGTGGCAGGCATTCCGGTTCGTGACTCTCCCGCACATGCGCACGACGATCCTCATCTGCGTGGTCCTGCAGTCGATCTGGGCCCTCAAGGTCTTCGACCTGATCTACGTCCTCACGAAGGGCGGTCCGGCTGACGGGACGGTGCTCCTGAACTTCCTCTCCTACCGTCAAACGTTCGACTTCGGTGACTTCGGCTACGGTGCGGCGCTCGCCGACATCCTGTTCCTGATGATGTTCGTGCTCGCCCTCATCTATCTGCGCACGTTCCGTCCGACGCCGGGCGCGCGGCAGGCCGGCACGTGAGCGCCCCTGCCCGGGCGACGGTCGCGACGCGCAGCGCCTCGAGGCCCACCCCAAGGTCCGCTGCGAATCGGCGCGCGCGGCGTTTGGTGTCGCGCGGCGCGGTGATCATGGGACTTGTGATCTTCACGGCCTGGACGCTCGGCCCGATCCTGTGGGCTGTCATTTCGAGCTTCCTGCCGCAAACCGCGCTCACCTCGACCCCGCCCGACTTGTCGCCGGCCAACCTCACGCTGGCCAATTTCCAGGCGGTCCTTGCCGGGGACCGGAGCCTGGTCAAGGGCCTCATCAACTCGTCGATCATCGCGATCTCGACGGCCGCCGTGGCGCTCGTGCTCGGGTCCGCCGCGGCCTACGCCCTGGCCCGCCTGCACGTGCCCGGCTCGAACAAGATCCTTCTGATGGTCCTCGCGACCCAGATGTTCCCGGGTATCGTCATCATCATCCCGCTGTTCATCGTGATCAGCCGGATGGGGCTCACCGACACGTACATCGCCCTCATCGTCGTGTACCTGTCGTTCATCCTGCCGATCGTCATCTGGATCCTCAAGGGGTTTTTCGAGGCGGTTCCGCTCGAACTCGAGCGTGCCGCGGCCGTCGACGGCGCGAGCGTGTTGCAGACGTTCCGGCTCATCGTGCTGCCCATCTCGCTCCCCGCGCTGTTCGCGACCGGCGTCTTCGCGTTCATCGAATCCTGGAACGAGTTCTTCTTCGCGGTCATCCTCACGCGCATCAACGTGAAGACGGCACCGATCGCGATCGCTGAGTTCTCCGGCCAGTACACGTCGCTCTACGGGCAGATGGTCGCAGCGGCAGTCCTCGCCAGCATTCCGGTCATCGTGCTGGCCGTGGTCTTCCGGCAGTACATCCTCAAGGGCTTCGTCGAAGGGGCGGTGAAAGGCTGATGGCCGATGTCGAGCTCATCAAGGTCACGAAGCGATACGGCCCCGTCCTGGCCTGCTCGGAACTCGATTTTCACATCAACGACGGCGAGTTCGTCACGCTCCTCGGGCCGTCTGGCTGCGGCAAGACGACAGCACTCAACCTCATCGCCGGCCTGGACGAGGTAACGAGCGGGCAGATCCTCATGGATGGCTCGGTCGTGAACGAGCTGACGCCCTTCGAGCGCGACATCGCGATGGTGTTCCAGAACTATGCGCTCTACCCGCACATGACGGTCGCCGACAACATCGGGTTCACGCTCAAGCTGCGGAAGCGGCCGAAAGACGAGGTCCGCAGGCGGGTGGCCGACGTGGCTGAGATGCTGGAGCTGGGTCAGCTCCTGAATCGGCGTCCGCGGGAGCTGTCCGGTGGGCAGCAGCAGCGGGTCGCGCTCGGGCGGGCGGTGATTCGCGAGCCTCGCGTGTTCCTGTTCGATGAGCCCTTCTCCAACCTCGACGCCGCCCTCCGGGTTCGGATGCGGCTGGAGATCAAGGAACTCCACCAGCAGCTGAAGATCACGTCGCTCTTCGTGACCCACGATCAGGAGGAGGCGCTATCGATCTCCGACAGGATCGCGATCATGCGCGATGGCCGCATCGAGCAGGTCGGCACGTCGGAAGAGGTGTACGCCCAGCCCGTGTCCCGTTACGTTGCACGCTTCATCGGCAGCCCCCCGATGGACATCCTGAAGGGGACTCTCGAGCGCGAGGCCGGTCGGATCTGGTATCGAGTGGGTGCCGCACGGTTCGAGATTCCCGAATCCGTTGTGCCGACGCACGCCGGTGCGCTGGACCTCGGGGTGCGGCCAGAACACGTCCTGCTCGGGGCCGCGGGCCAGCCCGTCACCGCGACCGTCATCCAGCCATTGGGGCCGATGACGTACGTGACGGTCGGCTGGGAGGGCGGCAGGCTCACATCCGGGGTCCCGGGGATGTCGCACGTGAAGCCGGGCGATGCGATCCACGTCTCGTTGGCCCCCGAGGGCATCCTCTTTTTCGATCGCGAGAGCGACCGGCGGATTGCGACCACGACGGCCTGACCCTGCGACGGAACCGTCGAGGCGGTCGACCGCAGGGAGCTAGAAAGAGGTGGATTGGCGGTGATCAGGGTCCTCCAGGCCAACCCCGCCATGGACCGCATCGAGGTCCTCGCGCGTTTCGACCTCGATGCAGTCAACCGCTCCGTCGAAGTGCACGTGATGCCGGGCGGCAAGGGGCTGAACGTCGCCCGGGGCATCCGCCAACTCGGGGGCGAGGTGACGGCATACGGGTTTGCTGGCGGGTTCGTCGGCGCATTCCTCCGCGACGCGTGCTGGACGCTGGGCATCGGGGACCGGCACACCTCGATCGCCGGCGAAACCCGCATCTGCACGATTCTCGTCGAGCGCGAGACTAGCCGTTGCACCGTCCTCAACGAGCCTGGACCGGAGATCGCGCCCAACGAGGCGTCGGCCCTGGTGGCGGCCCTCGTCGCGGACTGTCGTCGCGGCGACATCGTCGTCCTCAGCGGCAGCCTGCCCCGCGGCGTGCCGGACGCGTTCTACGCGGAGCTGATCGGCAGCGTGCAGGTCGCCGGCGCCCGCGCGATCGTCGACACCGCGGGACCGCCCCTGCGCGAGTCGATGGTGCGCGGCCCGTGGATGGTGAAGCTGAACCTGCGCGAGCTTCGGGAGGCACTCGGAACCGAACTGGACGAGGCGGACAGTCCCGCGATTGTGGGCGCGATGCGGGCCCAGCTCGACCGCGGGTCGGCCGTGGTCGTGGTCACCCTCGGCGCGGCGGGTCTTTTCGCTGCGACCGCCGGCGAGGTCTGGCGGGTGACGGTGCCGAGGATCGCGGCGCTGAACGCGATTGGCTCGGGCGACCTGTTCTTGTCCGGGTTCACGACCGTGCTCTCGTCCGGCGGCGGGATCGAGGAGGGACTGCGTCTCGGCGCGGCGTGCGGCGTGGCGAACGCGATGAGCGTGACGCCGGAGCTGCCGGCGAGCATCGACGTGCGCGAACTCGCCTCGCAGGTCCGGCTCGAGCGGTTGGAGCCGGGGCTATAAGCGATGCGCTGGGCGGGCATCGACCTCGGAACGACGCACCTGAAGGCAGTCCTGTATGACGACCGGGCCCGGCGGATCGTCTCCGCCGCAACGGCTCTGACGCCGACGCGTACCGCCGGCGGCCTCTCCGCGCACGGCGCCGACGACGTGGTGCGCATCGCCCTCGACCTCCTCGGAACCGTGCTTCACGCGGCCAGCGAGCCTTGCAGTCTGGGCGGGATCGCGGTCGCGAGCGTCGGTGAGGAGATCGTCACGGTCGACGCGCAAGACAACCCGACCGGCGAAACCCTCACTTGGTACGACCCGCGGGGACGGGACGAGGCCGAAGCCTTCGGCGCGGAGTCACGAACCGGCCTCCACGAGCGTTTCCGACCGGATCCCTCGTTCTCGCTGTTCAAGTTGCTCTGGCTTCGGGCGCATCGTCCGGTCGAACTCGAGCGCTGCGTCCGCGTCCTTGACCTGTCCGCCTACACGCTCGCGCGTCTCGGCGCGGCGGCGGCCATGGATTGGTCGCACGCTTCGCGCACGGGTGTCTTCGACCCCGAGTCGCTCTCGTGGGACGCCGAGACCATCGCTGCGGCGGGGCTGCCGGCTGGCTGGTTCCCGCCGCTCCTGCCGTCCGGCACGATCGTCGGGCACGTGAGCGACGCATCGGCGGCGTGGCTCAGGATCGGCCGCTTCACGCCGCTCGTCACCGGCGGGCACGACCACTTCTGCGGCGCATTCGCGAGCGGCGTCCGCGCGGCGGGAGAGCTGTACCTGTCTGCCGGCACGTCCGAGGCGCAGCTCGTGGTCACGGACGGCCCTGTGGAGAGAGTCGCGGGCGGATACGCGTTCGACCAGGGCCGGTTCGTCGACGGTCAGCACTGGTACGTGCACATCGGCATCCCGACCGGCCATGCGTACCGCCAGTGGACGGGCCTCCTGTTCGGGGAAGAGGATGAGGCGGTGATAGACGCCGAGGTCGCCCACGCGTCCGCCGCGGAGATCGGCGTCATGTTCGATCCCGGCGTGATCGGTGGCGGCGCGATGCTGGCCGGGGTGCCGCTCACCGCGGACCGGGCCACGATCCTCCGCGCTGTCGTCGAAGGGTCGGCGGTCGCGTCGGCCCGCGTGACGCGTGCGCTTGAGGCTGCGGCCCGAGCGCACGAGGAGCGGATCGTCGTGGCCGGCCACGCCGGACGCAATCCACTCTGGCGCGAGTTGCGGTCCGGTCTCACGGGTCGCTCCCTCGAGCTCGTCGATGAACCGGAGGCTGCCGCACTGGGCGCCGCCCTCATGGCGCAGCGCGCCGTCACGGGGGCGGCGGACGTCGACGCTGTCACGCGGACGACCTGGAGTCCCACGCCGTCGGGCCTGGCACGGAGCGCGGCCCTGCTGGAGCGATACGATCGATCCACCGGGCGGGCCGCGGCCGCCCAGGGAGGTCGGCACGCCTGAGTCTGGTCCCGATGGTCGAGATCCTCGGTGCGGCGCCCGGCCGGGCCGGCGGTCGGCGCGCTCCGCCCTGGCCGAGGGCTCGCGGGTCTCGACGGCCATCTATCTCGACCGCGCCACGTCCAGGGAGTTATGCGAGCCGGGCTGGCCGCGGGATTCGCCTCAGCGATGCTCGACCGTACAGGACGGTCAGAGCCACTCGCCAGGAACGGCGCGCGCGTGGTCGGGCGCTTCGATGGTGTCGCGGCGCCGAGAGGACCTGCTCCTATGGCGAGCCCGGCGCGATGAGGTAGCCGGCCAGGACCGCGGCGCCCGCCACGACGCTCTCTGCACCGAGACCGGCCGACATCACGCGCAGGTGCTCCGCCGACTCCCACATGCAGCGACCTCTGGCGAGCGTCGCCGCCCGCCGAACGAGGCGCCGCTGAGCGAGGCCGACCGAGCCACCTACGACGATCACCTCGGGGTCGACGGTCGCCGCGAGCGACGCAAGCGCCAGGGCCAGCGCCTGCGCGGCCTCGTCGGCGAGACGGCGAGCATCGGGGTCGCCGAGGAGGGCCGCTCGGAACACGTCGGCAGCGGAACGCGGCGTCCGCCGGCCGCCGGCCGTGGTTGCGTCGCCCCACGTGAGGCGCGCTCGCCGCTCCAGTCCGCGACCGCTCGCGTAGGCTTCGACGCACCCGCGGTTCCCGCACGAGCACCGCGGCCCCTGTCGGTCAGCCACGAGGTGCCCGACTTCGCCGGCAAGGTCATGGGCACCGTGAAGCAGCCGACCGCCGAGCACAACACCGGAACCGATCCCACTGCCGATCGTCAGATACGCCACGGGGTCGGATCCCGCTCCGGCGCCCAACACCGCCTCGCCGATTGCCCCGGTGCGCGCATCGTCGTCGATTACGACCGGGATGCCGAGCCGCTCGGCGAGCCACGGGCCGATGGGGACGTCGCGCCAGCCTTGGTTGGGCGAATGGATCACGACCCCGCGCTCGCGATCGAGCGGGCCAGGCATGCCGCAACCGACCGCGACGAGCCGACCGGTCGCGTCGCCGGCGAGCCCGGTGACCGCGCGGCACACGCGACCGACACACTCGGCCGCATCGCGCGGCGTGGCGAACCGGACGACCTGTCGGTGCAACGGCCAGTCAGCGATGGGAAGCGCCGCGACGGTGACGAGCGTCTTGCTCGCCCCGATGTCGACCGCGCCGACGAGGGGTGTCACCGGCCGCCCCTCGACGCCTGCTCGATCCTGTCGAGAAGACCGCGAGCCTGGTCGTAGCTGCGCACCATTGGGTTGGCGAGCAGCGCCCGGAGGCGCGCATCCGGGTCAGCGTCCCGGCGCAGGGCCTCGACCGTCAGGGCCTCGTAGGTTCCGTGTTGCTGCAGCAGGGTGGCCGGTATCCCGGTCGGCACAATCGGGTCAAGGGGCACGAGCTGGCCCGGGCGCGGCGCCAGATGCGGAAGCTCGAGGACGACCGCCTCCGGGACGCCCGGCATGCGACCGTCGTTCCGCGCCCCGGCGAAGACCGGGACGTCCGAGCCGTGAAGCCAGGCGTCGATCAGGGGCAGGACGGCAAGGCGATACCAGACGGCACCCCGGCGCGGAGGTTCCCCGGCCGGCCGGTCTGCGTAGCCCGCGAGCAGCTCGGCCTCGAGGCGCTGCAGCGCCTCCGCGCGCGTCTCCTTACCGCGCTGGGCTTCGAGGATCCTGTCGGGGTGGACGTAGTAGCGAACATACGGGGCGGGCAGCGCCTGGTGCAGGCGGACCTCCTCGGCGCCCAGACCGGTGGCGAGATCGACCAGCCTCGCCAGCTCGCCAGGGGACTCGGGGACGTACCAGCCCAGATGGTTCATGCCGATGTATCGGCGCTGGACATCTGCGACCGGCCGGCCGAGACGCGCCGCGATGGCCGCCAGGAACGTCACCGGCGAGTCGCACACGGACACGACCCGGAGCGGCCAGTCGGCGACGGCCGCTTGCTGGACGATCCCGGCCGGGTTCGTGAGGTTGACGACCAGGGCCGTGGGTGCGACGGACGCGATGTCGGCCCAAGTCGGACGAAGTGCCGGGACCGTCCGCAGTGCGTTGGCGAAACCGCCGGGGCCCACTGTCTCCTCGCCGGGCAGGCCGAACTCCCAGGGGAAGGACTCGTCGAAGGCCCGTGCCGCGAGGCCGCCGACCCTCACCTGGTTGACGATCACCTCCGCGTCTTCTAGCGCGCGCCGGCGCTCCACCTCGGTTTCCACCTGCACGGGCGCGCCCGGTCCCACCGGTCGGGCCCGACAGCCGCGCGCCACGAGCTCCAGCTTTGTCGCATCGCGGCCCACCAGGACCACCGTCAGCTCCGGCCGACCTAGCCACGTGGCCAGAGCGTCGAAGAGCTCGGGCGTGGAGCTCCCGCTGCCGCCGAGGATAACGAGGCGCATCGCCTAGCCCGCCGAGTAGAAGGCCCGGACGGAGCTTGCCACCCGCTCGACCTCGTCGTCGGTCAGCTCGGCGAACATGGGGAGATCGAGAAGCCGAGGCACGAGGGAGCGCGCGACCGCGAGGTCGCCGACCGCACGCCAGGGCAGGTCGCGGTAGGCCGCCTGGTCCGGGACCAGGCGCGGGTAGATCACCTGCGTCCGGATGCCCCGTTCGGCCAAAAATGCCGCCAGCTCGTCACGACGCGGCGCCAGGATCGAGTACATGTAGTACACGTGGCGCCCCGTGACGTCCCGGACCGGGAGGGTCACGGGGGCGTCAGCGAGCATCTCGTCGTACCGAGCGGAAACCCGGCGACGCCCGGCAATCTGCTCCTCGAGGTGGCGCAGCTTGACCCGCAGAAAGGCAGCCTGCATCTCGTCCAGCCGCTCCTGGAAGCCGAGCACGAGATGCTCGTGCTTGACCGACTTCTGGCCCATGTAGCGAAGCTGTCGCACCCGGGTCGCAAGCTCCCCGTCGCTCGTGGTGACGGCGCCGCCGTCCCCGAGGGCGCCCATTACTTTGCTGGGATAGAAGGAAAAGGCCGCGATCTCCCCCAGGCTGCCCACCTTCCGGCCATGGGAGGTGGCGCCATGCGCATGCGCCGCGTCCTCGAGGATGGGAATCCCGGGGGCCGCCGCGCGGATGGCGTCGACGTCCACCGCCTGGCCGTAAAGGTGGACCGGGAGGATGGCCTTCGTGCGCGGGCTCAGCCCCTCCGCGACCCGGTCCGGGTTCATGTTCGAGGTGACGGGATCCACGTCGACGAAGACGGGCGTTGCGCCGGTGTAGGTGATCGCGAAGACCGTCGCCACATACGTGTTGGGGACGGTGATGACCTCGTCGCCGGGACCCACGCCGAGCGCCAGCAGGGCGAGGTGCAGGGCGGCAGTGCCGCTGCTGATGCCGATTCCGTGGCGTGCCTCGGAGTAGGCGGCGAACTCCGCCTCGAAGGCGCTCAGCTGCGCGCCGAGGGTGTACTTGCCGACCGGCAGGACGGCCTCGAACGCCTCGCGAAGTTCGTCCGCGATGGCCGCGTGCTGGCGAACGAGATCCTCGGCCGGGATCGCCGTGGTGATCAGGGTCAGTGTGGACATCGACGCCTCGTGGGTACTCAGTCCGCCCGCCTGCGGAGGACGTTGAAGCCAAAACTGTCTCCGCGGTAGTAGTCGTGGGAGTAGATGAGCGGCCGCCCGGTTTCCCCGAGGTTCCGATGCACGAGGAGGATCCAGGGCTGGCGGGGGATCCCGATCCGGCGGGCGACGGCCGACGGCAGCATCGCCGCGCGGACCTGCGCGGCCGCGGAAGCAACACGATGGCCCTGGGCCTCAAATCGGTCAAGCAGCGACCCCGACCAATCGACCTCGTCGAGGCGGCCGTCGACGAGGTCGCGCGGGAAGACGTCGGCCGAGTAGATGAGCGGCGTCTCACCCTGCAGCCGGACCCGTTCGAGTCGGATGACCGCGGAGCCGGCCGGAAGCTCCAGGGCGGCGGCCTCCTCGTCGGTTGCCGGCCCGAGGGCCACGCTCAGGACGCGGTTGGTGACCGTGTAGCCGAGGTTACGCATCATCTCGGTCACGCTCTCAAGGCGGGTGATCGGCCGCTCCAGGGCCGGGACGGCGGAGACGAAACGTCCGAGCCCATGGCGGACTTCGATGACGCCGTCCTGCTCGAGGAGCTTGAAGGCCTCCCGGATCGTCGTGCGACCGACGCCGAGCTTGGCAGCCAGCGCCGCCTCGGTCGGCAGCTGATCGCCGGCCTCCAGATCCTCGCTCTCGATGAGCGCCAGGATCTCGACGCGGACCTGCAAGGGTAACGGGCGGCGGTCGCGAGCCATGCAATCCTCAGACGTCAGACGACTAAGGAGCGTAGCGCCGGGGACATTCGCCCGTCAAGGCGGAGTGCGGCCTCCGTCGAGTACCGCTGCCAGGAGGTCCTCGGCCGCGGCCGGCGTGATCTCGACCTCGTCGACGATTGAGTACGGCAGGCCAGCCAATCGGACGAAGGCGGATAGCCCGCTGAGCGTGCGCACGACCTCGGCCCGGCTGACGCCCAGCCGCGCGAGGCTCCAGTCGACGCGGCTGCGCGCGAGGATCCGCCGGGCGCGCTCCGGGTCGTGGTCCTGCAGCGTCGCCATGAGCACGGTGCCGAGGCCGATGACCTCGCCGTGCACGAAGCCGTGGCCTGCCACGGCTTCGAGGGAATACGCGAAGTAGTGTTCCGAGCCCTCTTCCGGCTGGCTGTGGCCAACCCCGAGGCACACTGCGTTGATCTCAGCGTAGGCGCGCACGATCGCCTCGAGGGCGGCGTCGGTGACCTGCCCGATCTCGTCGGCCAGGGCCTCGATGCGGTCGAGGACCGCGGCGGACCGGGCCGCGGCCGCCGAATCGAAGACAGCCCGACCCCGATCCGCTCCCAGGCGCCAGTCGTACAGGCCGGTGTGGATCGAGAGGAGGTCGCCGACCCCCGCCCGGTTCAACTCCGGCGGCGCGCCGTGGATGAGGTCGAAGTCCACGATGATCGCCTGGGCGACGACGAATCCCTCGTACTCCACCGTAGCGTTCCGTCGCACGGCGATTGTGTTCGTCACGGCCGCGTCCACGCTGACGACACTGGGCGCCAGCAGGAGCGGTAGGCCGCGCCGCCAGGCGACGTACTTCGCGGCGTCCATGACGAGGCCGCCTCCGACCCCCACCACGAGCTCGACGTCCGGCAGCCCTTGCTCGAGTGCCCGCAGGTCGTCCTCGGCGAGCGACTCGACCATCCGCTCGACCGCAGCCTGGCTCCGAGCCCTCGCCTCGATCAAGGCGGCGGGGGCGGGCTGCGTGAGAAGAGCGAACCGGCGCCAGGGCTCCATCACGGCGCCGGACAAGACACCGCTGCCGAATCGCAGCACGGGATCCTGGGCTCGCAGCCGGAGCTGTTCCACGACGGGCCTCCTCGACGCGCAACGGGGCGACTGCTGACGGGCCCCAGGAGACCAACTGTACGCTGACGGCAGACGTCAGACGTCGGGTATCCGTCGGCCGCTCGGTCTCCCTCCCCGCTCATGCAGCCGCGTCAACCCGGCGTGACCCCGCGTTCCGATCATGCTGAGATCGCCTGACCACGCCGGAGACCGGGAAGCTGGACGCGGCAGTGGGCGGGGTGCCGCAGTTGCGGCTCGCGTCCCGGCGGGGGACTACCTCTTCCAGCCGCCCTCGTGTCCGGGCATGACATCTTCCTCGCCGGAGCGGATCAGGTCGACGACCACTTCGGCCACGACCACTTCGGCCACGCGATCCGCCGGGTGCGACGCCACCGCCCAGGCATCGCCGCCGACCCGCGCGCCCGCTTCGCTCCCGCGTCGGTCAACCGAACCGCTCCTCGACCGTGTCGGGCCGCTGGCCGCGCGATGCGCCTTCCGTGGCCGCCCATTCGCGTCGATCTACACGAACTTGCTCTCCAGGTCCGCGAAGAAGGCCTTGGCCAGGGGCCCGAAACCCTCGTCGCGCACTGCGATCGCGTCTCCGACCCGGTACTTGAGGACTGACCTGGCCGGATCCATCCTGATCGTCTTGTCGGCGGCCAGCCTGCCGCTGTTGGTCAGCATCTAGGTGCACAGGACCCGGACTTCGTTGAGAAGATTTGCCGTCCTTCTTCTCGATGGTCCTGCTCCGGTGCATGAAGCTGTTCTCCAGCACCATGACCAGGTTGTTGAAGAACACCGGCTCGAACGCGCGGATCGCAGAGTCGAACTGGGTCCGGCTGGTCCCGCGAAGATCAACCCCTGCCGCAACCATGTTCCTGTAGGCGGCGACCTGATCGTCGACCTGCCTGCGACACGCGTCGCGGGGAGCAGCGGCCTTCGGACCCCAGATGGGACGAGGCCGGCCCGGGGGACCGGGCCGGCCTCTCCAGGTGGGCAGACGTTAGTTCGTCGTCGCCGGCCGCGTCGCGAGAGTGACCGGGACCGCCTTGTCGGTCGTTCCCCGCCGGACGGTCAGGGGGACCGTGGAGCC
>Ga0209777_10004861_pt1 | contig 15743 bp, 11 predicted proteins | sample FrelakmetHBP12HB_FD_187147 | JGI IMG/M metagenome (GOLD analysis project Ga0209777, IMG submission 187147) | Freshwater lake sediment microbial communities from the University of Notre Dame, USA, for methane emissions studies -HBP12 HB (SPAdes)... | ecosystem: Environmental > Aquatic >... | reverse complement strand
CGACCGCGCGGCGGCGATGGAGCTTATGAAGATGAAGCCCTACATCGACTGCCTGATCCCGCGCGGCGGCAGGGATCTGATCAGGACAGTCGTTGAGAACTCGTCGATTCCCGTGATCGAGCACGGCGACGGCAACTGCCACGTTTACATAGACGCCGCGGCGAACCTGGATATGGCGGCTGACATAGCGTTCAATGCCAAAGTCCAGAACCCGAGCGTGTGCAACGCGATGGAAACGCTGCTGGTGAGCGAGCAGATCGCCGGCGAGTTTCTTCCCAGGATATGTGGCCGATTGGCGGATGCAGGGGTCGAGATCAGAGGCTGCGAAAAGACCCGCGCGATATGGCCGGATGCCAAGCCCGCTTCCGAAGAAGACTGGGAAACCGAATTTCTGGATTTGATTTTAGCCGTGAAAGTCGTTTTGGGTCTTGACGAAGCCATAGCACATATCCGAAAATATGGCAGCGGGCATTCGGAAGCGATTGTGACCGAGGATTTGGGCGCCGCGAGGCGTTTCACGAGCGAGGTGGATGCGGCGGCGGTGTTTGTGAACGTGTCGACGCGCTTTACCGATGGCTATGAGTTCGGCAAGGGCGCGGAGATGGGGATAAGCACGCAGAAACTGCACGCCCGCGGCCCGATGGGCGTCGAGGAGATCACGACGTATAAATACGTCGTTACCGGCAGCGGGCAGGTAAGGTCGTAAGTATCCGATGGTTGACAGACTCTCGACTCCTGACTCTCGACTATCGACTAGAAGAATCGGCCTAATGGGCGGCACGTTCGACCCGGTCCACTATGGCCACCTGATACTGGCCGAGCAGGCATGGGAGACATTCAAGCTCGACAAGGTGCTGTTTGTGACGGCGGCGGACCCGCCCCACAAGAATGGGATCGAGATCACGCCGGTCCGCCACAGGCACCAAATGGCCTGCCTGGCCGTATTGAACAACGATCACTTCGAGTGTTCGACTTTGGAGATCGAGCGTCCGGGGCCGTCTTATACGATCGATACTTTGCGGCAAATAAAGGGGATTTACGGGCCTGAGTGCCGCGTCTATCTGTTGGTGGGGTGCGATGAGGCCGCCGCGATGATGAGCTGGCGGGATCCTCATCTGATTGGGGAACTGGCGACTGTCGTGGTCGCCAATCGTCCGGGCCGGAGCGTGGATGATGCTCTGAAGGCTCTGCCGGAGGATTTGGCTCGAAACGTCGTGCCGCTGGAGATGCCCGGGGTCGATATATCATCCACGGACATTAGGGACCGGGTGCGATCGGGCCGGACAATCAAGTATCTTGCGCCGAATGCGGTGGTTGGGTACATATTGGAAGAGGGACTTTACAGGAGTTAGGAATGCGAAATACGTCCTGGTTACTCATAATACTGGTTGTTGTGGTTGGATCGGCGATCGGCATTGTCGGCGGCACGCTGCTGGCGACAATGCAGATGAATCCGAATATTCCGCTCATGGATTTGTTTCGGAAACCGTTCGATGGTCAGCGCTACGTGCGGATTTTGATGGTTGGTGAAGACAACACCGCCCACGGACGCAAAGACAAACACGGGCTTTCGGACACTCTCGTCGTGATGGCGATAGATACCCAGACCAGGGAGGTCCGCGCGATTTCCATCCCCCGCGACACCATGACTGAAATTCCCGGCCACGGCACGTGCAAGATCAACGCCGCGAACGTCTATGGCGGCCCCGAGCTCGCGCGGAGCGTGGTTCAGACCCTTCTGGGGCTTGATGGGACCGAAAACAAGATAGACAAGTACATCGCCACGACCACCCAGGGCCTGCGAGGCATGGTCGACGAACTCGGCGGGGTGTACATAGTCGTCGACGAGAACATGCATTACACAGACCACAAGCAGCATTTGTACATAAATCTTAGGGAGAGCCCCGAGAAGCAGTTGCTGGATGGCGATAAGGCCGAGCAGTACGTTCGGTTCAGGCATGATACCTGGGGTGACAGCGGCTTTAGGATCGTGGATGGCAAGAAGGTCCCGGCAGGCCGCATCGTCCGCCAACAGAAGTTCATGCGGGCGCTGGCAAACCGGGTATTGGCGATGCCCAACAAGGATGATAGGCTGACTTTTCTGACCAAGGCGCAGGAAAAAGGCTACATTAGCAGCGATCTTAGGATCAACGATTGGAAAGACCTTATGAAGACCTTCTCGGATTTCAACCCCGAGACGATCAGCATGGCCGTTCTTCCGGGCGCACCCCATACTGTTGGTCGCGCAAGCTACTGGATTCCGGACCAGGCCAAGATCGCCGAACTGGTAAACACCAACCTGCTTTTTCAGGGCACCGGAGTGATGGGGGGCGGAACTGATCAGCCCGCGCCCAAGATTGAAGTTTTGAACGGCACGGGTGTCAGCGGCGTCGCCAAGGCGGTCGCCGATAAACTGCGCACGGCCGGAATGGAAGTCGATAAGACCGGCAATGCGCCGAAATCCGACTACGTCGAGTGCTGCATTATTACGCGAAGAGGCCGGGTTACGCAGGTCGATCAGATAGCCCAGATGCTCAACTGCAAGGACATCCAGGAAGAGTCCGCCAAGCCCGGCAAGCCCGACATCACAGTGATCGTCGGGAGCAATTATCGGAATCAGCTTTAGGGTCAGGAAAAGCAGATCCCTCGACTGCGCTCGGGATGACCGATGGTGTGCTCGCAATCCCCGCCCAAAGTCTCGGCAGCGCCATGCCTGACGGCTCGCGAATCCAGCAATCGACGTAGGGCGTGAGCGCGCCCTCGTTCGGGTTGATTTCCACCACGGTCGCCCCGGAGTGTTTCGCATACTGAACGAACCCGTAGCCGTTGGACACCTCACCCGAAGTCCCCACGACCAGCATCAGATCGCAGGTGGCTGCGTGGTGTATGGCATGTTCCAGCACCTCGCAGTTCAGATACTCGCCAAACCACACTATGTTCGGCCTGCACAATGCGCCGCAGTCGGGGCACTTGGGCAGGGTTTGGGGGGCGAATTCATCGGGCAGATCGCAGTCGCGGACGTCATATACCTCCTCGCAGTCCAGGCATCTCATCTGCCAGGCATCCCCATGGATCTTCACCATCTTTCGGCTGCCGGCGCGTTCATGGAGGTCGTCGACGTTCTGAGTCGCGAGCAGGAACTCTGGATAATAGCTTTCCATCTCGGCGAGCGCGAAATGGCCTGGGTTTGGCTCAGCGCCGGCGATTTGCCTCTGCCTGTCGCGGTACATGTTCCAGACAAGGGCCGGATCGTGAACGAAGCCGTCCATGGTCGCGAACGTCATCGGGTCATAGCGTTTCCACTCGCCGTCGATCTCCCTGAACGTCGGCAGGCCCGATTCCTTGCTCGCGCCCGCGCCCGTGAACACGAAAACGTGCCTTGCCGCCGCGAATATGTCTTTAAGTCTGTCTTCGGAGAAGTGCATTACTACCGCCGGTTTCCAGCAATCCGGGGCTCGCCCGCGCGGACAAGCCCCGACCTAATCTGATTATACCCTGTCAATTGCCGACAACTCAACGATATTCTTGATGGAACAAACAACCAATCTCACGGAAGTACGTGTATAATGCAATTAGGGGTGTATGTCCATGGCTGCTGTTAATCGTTTCAGAATGTCTGCCATCGCGGCGCTGATTGTTGTCTTCTTCGCTGTCTGCGCGTGCGCGGAACAGCGTCAGGACCAAATTTTGATCAGGTATAAGCCGGGTCTTAAGGCCCAGGCTCTGGCCAGTGTAGGCAGAGCCAATGCTCAGGCCGTGCAAAGCATCGATCAGATACGCTATCAGCGCTTCAAGCTGCCAAAAGGCCTTTCCGTGGAACAGGCGATAGCCCAGCTCAAGAATGACCCCAATGTCGAGTATGTCGGGCCGATTAACATTATTCGGCCCTGCCTGGAGCCGAACGATTATCTGTACGTGAATCCCATGACCATAACAACAGAGGATATCTTCGGCGATCTCGTCACGGAAACCTACACTCAGTGGTGGCTGGACCCAATCAACGGAATCCACGCTCCGGAGGCATGGGCGGTCAACACCGGGGCGACCTCGAATCTGATTATCGCCATAGTCGATTCCGGCGTGAAGGCGGACCACGAGGACCTGGCCGCTAAAATGGTTCCCGGCCATGACTCCATCAACGGAGAAGAGAACCTGACACAGTACGATGATTATGGTCACGGCACCCAGGTTGCCGGTGTGGCCGCCGCGATGACCAACAACATGATAGGCATGGCGGGGGTCTGCTGGGGAGCCAAGATCATGCCGGTGAAGATCATCAAGGTGACGGGGTATGACGAGCTGTTGGGCACGCCTATTGCGTCGGGTGACGACGCCGACGGAGCCGCGGGGATTATCTGGGCGGCGGACCACGGCGCGAAGATCATCAATATGAGCTTCGGCGGGTATCTAGCGGACCTCTCAAGCCCGGATGTCGTGATCAAAGACGCCGTGAACTATGCCTGGGGCAAAGGCTGCGTGCTGGTTGGCGGAAGCGGCAACGATGACAAGGACGGGGTGGGTTCTCCATTCTACCCGGCCTGCTACGACGTAGTGCTTTCGGTCGGCGCAACAAACGAGAGTTCCCAGCGATGCACAGCGGCAGACTGGGATCCGTATGGGATCTACCACGACCTACTCGGTCTCGGCGAACCCGCCAGCAACTTCGGCCCGTGGCTGGACGTGATGGCCCCCGGCAACAACATGCTATCCACGTCGAACATCAATCCCGGTGACGGCTATGGTTATTACGAAGGGGGACTGAGCGGGACATCGTTCGCGACGCCGATCGTTTCGGGGGTGGCGGCCCTAGTCTGGAGCCGGCATCCTGACTGGATCAATGAGCAGGTCGTCGACCAGATCAAGGCGACCTGCAGGGATATCGGATCGACAGGTTGGGATGAGGAAACCGGTTGGGGGATCGTCAACGCTTATCGCGCTCTCACGGAGACCCCCGCTGTCGGCAAGACCATAGGCGAGCTGACGATGATAGCGAGCGGCAACCAGGTCACCGTCGGTGAAGCCTTTGTCACAAGCCCGAGCGCGGGACTGCCGGATCGCATGTATGTTGAACAGGGTGATCGCGCGTGCGGGATAATGCTGCCGTTTACCACAGTGCCGACGGGATACGTCGAGGGGGACAGCGTGAAGATCACCGGCACCCTTGCGACCATCAACGGTGAGCGCGCTATTCAAAACGCCGTGCTCACGAAGCTCAATACCGGCACGCCCCCTTCGCCTCTCAGGCCCGTGGGGATGTCCACGAAGTTTGTCGGCGGCGGGAGGTTAGGCGTGAGGTCGGGAATCACCAACGGTCACACGCTCAATAACGTAGGGCTTCTGGCTGCTGTGTTTGGAAAGGTTACGGCGGTCGGCTGGACGTATTTCTATCTGGATGATGCTGCCGGCGTGCGCGACGGATCGGGCATGCGGGGACTGAAGGTCCTAACAAGGAACCTTACAAAACCCGCCGAAGGCGATTGGGTTCGCGTGACGGGTATAGTCAGCATAGAGCAGCCGTCGGACGCAGGCGTTTCTATTCCCGTGATCAGGGTGCGCAAGCAGTCCGATATCCTGAAGGTGCATTAGCATCTGCCGGATAAAGCCCTCGGGGATATACTTCGGGACTGTTTTTCGTCCCGAAGCGCCTGATCATGAGCGTGCTTCGGGGCGAAAAGCGTGCCCACGAAGCATAATGTGCACTTTGATGTTTTGATGTTTTGATGTTTCGGCATTTCAATGCCGAAACCGACTCCTGCATCACGCGCGCGGGATTCCATCCATGAGACTTCGCATAGCACAATCAATTGCTTGCTTGCTGGGCGTGGTCCTGGTCTGCGCTGGGTTATCCGCCCAGCCCAAGGCCGACCCGGAAGTATTGGTGGCCGCCCAGGGCTCCGCCGTGCTGGTCAACGGCGACATCGCCAAGGCCGAGGACGAGGCAGTCTCCGATGCCAAGCGCAATGCCGTCGAAAAGGCGCTGGGGGTATTCGTGAAGGCGGACACGCTGGGTTCCGGCTACCAGGTGGCGGCGGAGACTATTCTGACCCGCTCCGAAGGCTATATCTCCAACTGGAACAAAGTGCCGGGCTCGCGAATGATAGAGGATGTCCACGGAAGTGAATTGCTCTCCATCAAGATCGAAGCCAAAGTCAAGCTCATTAACCTGATCACCGACGCCACCGATATCGGACCGATCTACGATGCCGTCGAGCGGCCCCGGATAACGGTCCAAATCACCGATGAGATGGAAGGGTCCACTTGCGGTACTGCCGTGGTGCGCGCTCTCAAGGCGCGCGGCTTTGAAGTTGTCGACGCCGGTCAGGACGCGGAGGTGCTGATAGTCGGGACGGCGAAGACTATAGATGGACCGACCGATAGCAGCGGGGCGGTGAAGACCGCCGGCGCGGTTGTCGATGCGCGGGTGGTCTATGCCGACACGGGCGAGGTTTTGTATACGGCCCCGCAGGTGCAGGGGCGGGGCGCGTCATTCGGCGATTCCGAAGATGCGAAGCTCAAAGCGCTACGAGACGCGGGCGACAGGCTCGTACGGGGCGATTCACAGAAACTCATTCCTCAGGTGCTTGCATTGTGGGCCCTCGAGCTGCAGAGTGGGCGGGTGTACAAAGTAATCGCGGACGGGGTCTCGGCGGATGAGGTTGGCAGGCTGAAAAACGCTCTGCGGGACATGCGAGGGTATGTGGAGTTTGTCGGTGAGGCGACTTATGCCGACAAACGCGCGGCCGTCAACGTCCGGAGCAAGCTCACACCCGAGCAGTTCCGCGATCGCATCTCAGCCATCAAACTCGGCAAGAAGCCGGTCGAGATTCGCGAGAGCTCCGGGCGCATGATATGCATCAAGGTGAAGACTAAGTAATGGAAACGGCTCGTCGCTTTGCAGTTGCGTTGACGTTTGCTCTTATCTGGCAGATTGTTCTTGGATCCGCGCCCATCGGCAGTGATGTCGCGCGGGCGGTCGGTTCTGATTCCACCGGCTCCAATTGGGACAAGTACGCAGCCGATTTTTGGGAATCGGAATACCAATCGACCATGCGGGGTCTGCGCGATGGCCCGAAATGCGAACCAGGCAAAGCCCCCCATATCTACGATGATCGCGCGTTGATTTACACATCCGACTCGGACCCGGTGGGCGTTCAGATCCGTCGGACCAGGGCCCTGATCGATTATCTAAAGACCATGCGCGGCTGCCCCGATCTGTCGGGATATGAAGGCGCGGTCCAAAAGATCATCGCCGAGGCCGAGATCGCCAGGGCCGCGCAGGACGCTGGAAAGCTCCACGACCTCTATATTCGGCTCAGGGCCGTCACCCGCAAGATCGAGTTCTCGAACCCGCTGCTGGATTTCAAGGATGTTCTGTTCATGGGCTATGTCAAGCCCGGCGGGGACTATCACATGGTCGATCAGTATGTCGGCTGGAACGCCAAACCGGGCGGGGGAATCTTCGTGCTTCGCGACTTCAAGACCGCGCCGGTTATTGTCGATATTCTGGAGCACTCCACCGTGCGCAATGGGCGCTTTAAGGGCCAGAGTCTGGAGGGCGGGGCATTCCTGCGGCCCGATCTCTCGTTCGACGGAAAGCGGGTATTGTTCGCCTGGAACAATATCTCGGACAAGTGCTACCATGTTTTCGGGGTCAATATCGACGGGTCGGAACTTACGCAGCTCACCGATGGCGAGTCCAATTTCATGCAACTCGGAACGACGGACTCCAGCCACAACGATTTCGACCCGTGTTGGCTGCCGGATGGCCGGATAGCATTTCTCTCCGACAGGCGGGGAGGCTATGGCCGGTGCCACCTGCGGCCTCTGATGAGCTATACGCTGTATTCGATGAAACCCGACGGCGGCGATATTATTCCCATCAGCTATCACGAGACCAACGAATGGAACCCGAGCGTCGATAACGACGGCAAGATCGTCTACACGCGCTGGGACTACATAGACCGCGATGACTGCACAGCGCATCACCTGTGGACTTGCTTCCCCGATGGGCGCGACCCACGCTCTCCGCACGGCAACTACCCATATCCGCTCTCATATCTCGACAAAGACAAGAGCGATGGCCGCAGGGCGCGTCCGTGCGGCGAATGGAACATACGCGCGATTCCCAACTCGCGCCGCTATATCGCGACCGCCGGCGGGCATCACGCGCATTCGTTCGGCGAATTCGTCATGATCGATACCAGCGTTCCCGACGACGGCCGCATGAGCCAGGTCAAGGGGATCGCCGTCAATCGTACGAATTGGCCGGACCAGGCGGGCGACTATGGGACCGCCTGGCCGCTGGACGAGGACTTCTATCTGTGCAACTATCGAGATGACATCATCCTGCTCGATAGGTTCGGCAACAAAGAATTGATCTGCCCGGCGAGCGCCATGCCGATACGCGTGGCCAAGGTGATGCATCCCATTCCACTCAAGCCCAGGCCGGTCCCTCCCGTGATCCCGACAGCGACATACCAGGGCGATAGAGCCGGCGCGAGCGCCCCGAAGGCGACGATCAGCGTGATGAATGTCTTGGACGGCGACATGTCTCTTCCCAAGGGCACGACGATCAAGAGCCTGCGGGTGATCCAGATCATTCCCCAGCTTACGCCGCTCATGAACTCCCCCAGGATGGGTTACGGCACGGAAAGCCTCGCAAGAATGCCGCTGGGCGTCGTGCCGGTCGAGAAGGACGGCAGCGTCCATTTCAAGGCCCCGGTCGGCAAGGTGCTCTATTTCCAGCTTCTGAATGAGCGCGGCCTGGCCGTGCGGTCGATGCGCTCCGTGACTTATGTGCATCCGGGCGAGAGGCTCACCTGTCAGGGCTGCCATGAATCGCGCGACAAGGCTCCGGCGAAGAACACGACGGTCCCCATTGCGCTGCGCGGAGCGCCATCGGATATCAGGCCGGAAGTGAGTTCAGGGGCGGTCCCGTTCAACTGGCACATTCTCGCGAAGCCGATCCTCGAGGCCAAGTGCGCGTCCTGCCATATCAGGGAGGGCAAGGGCCCGGACATGACGTATAAGAGCCTGGAGAAATACGTGTTCCACTATCCGTTCTGGACCGACAGTTACTCCGGTGGCGACATCACGGCCAGCGGGTCGCGCACAGTCCCCGGCAAGTTCGGCGCAATGGCGTCGCCCATGTTCAAGTGCCTGGACAAGTCACACTATGGCGTGTCGCTCACACCCGATGAGTTTCATCGGATCACGCTCTGGCTGGACTGCAACGGCAATGAACTCGGCACATATACGCACGTCGACGAGCAGCGCCGAGGCCAGGTCATCTGGCCGGAGATAGATGTGGACCCCAAGAACCCGCTGGGTACGGAGTTCTAGGGACTGGCGGAGGGCAGAGGGCGAAGAGCAGAGGGCCGGGAAGGCAGGGGCCGGGATTACGATTACGGCAAACAACCAAACCTGTCATTCCCGCGAAAGCGGGAATCTACCTTCTCTGCCGAGAACGGGTTCCTGGATTCCCGATCAGGTCGGGAATGACATGATTGATAGCCGAGACGAGTGTTCGTGGCTAAGTCAATAGCCGAAGATCAATGAGCAGGGAGGCCCGTATTGAGGACAGTCAGATTCACAACTGGAGGCATTGCCCGTCATGGAGTCATCGATAACAACTGCGTGAATACGCTCGTCGGCCCGCCGTGGGATGGAATGGAATATGCGGGCGACTCGTATGATCTGACCGAAATCCGGCTGCTCGCGCCGGTCCAGCCTCCGGATGTGTTCGCGATCGGCCTCAACTATAAGACCCACGCCGATGAGACGGGCTCTAAGTATCCTCCAGCCCCCGTGATTTTCATCAAAGCCGCGGCATCAGTTGTGGGGCCGGGCGACGACATCATCCTGCCGGCAATGGCCCCGAGCGAGGTCGACTACGAGGCCGAGTTGGTCATGGTGATCGGAAAGACCTGCAGGAATGTCTCGGAAGACGACGCATTGGACTATGTTTTCGGTTACACCTGCGGCAACGACATCACCGCGCGCGATTGCCAGTTCAAGCACGATACCCAGTGGGCGCGGGCGAAGAGCTTCGAAACATTCTGCCCGCTCGGGCCGTGGATAGAGACCGACCTGGCGTCGGATGATGTACAGGTATGTACAAGATTAAACGAAAATATTATGCAGCAATCAGCCACGGCCGCGATGATTTTCTCTTGCAGGCAGTTGGTGAGCTACCTGTCCCGCATGGTTACTCTCAGGCCGGGCACGGTGATCATGACCGGGACGCCGAGTGGAGTGGGCTACACTCGTACCCCTCCCGTTTTCCTGAAACCGGGGGACAGGGTGGAAGTTGAGATCGAAGGAATAGGCGTGCTCGCCAACCGGGTGGTCGCGGAGGCATCAGAGTCCGGATGATGCTGTTTGCCTGGCCACCTGGTAATCGATAAGAACGCAATACTCATCCATGCCTGTGAATCGAGCCGCCACGCTGACCTTGTCTCCAAGTATCCCAACTTCGCCGTCAAACTCGTCACCGGCTTTCTCGAGCTTTAGGAACTTGGTTCCCTCCAGCACCCCCACATCCTCGGCCCCGGGAACGGTTAGTTTGAACGTTTCGGTGGCGCCTGCGGTCAGGATCCCTTTGACCGGCGCGTCCAAATAGGCGTTTCTCTCCTGGAAAGCGGGGTAGGCGTTCGGGAATTGGGTCTTGCCCGAAGTGCCTGCGGAGGCTTCGACGCTGTAGTCGGCGACCCACTGACAAAGTGCCGCGTGGTCTGCCTTGGACCTCGCGAACAAGCGGAGCGTATACTTGCCGGGATTGGGGAACGAGGCGTTTACTTGGAGTTGGCTGCCGGACCTCTGGACGAACGTCGACGCTCCGATGATCTTCTCGCTGCTCTTGCCGGATGGTGGAAGCACGTCGGCGACAAGCAGAACGTCATCCGGCGCGCCAATGGCGATCTTGGCTGTTGCTCCGCTTGCCACGCTTGCGTAACGGTGACTGACCAAGCTCAGTCGATAGCTGAAGAACTCCGGCCGCACGAGGACCATATTTTCATAATCGTTCCTGGTGACGGGTGTCGCCAGGAGCTGCCACTTTGGATCCTCGGGGAAATGGTTGTAAATGAACTGTTCCGGCGGCGTCAAGAAGTAATGGTCGGACTTCCGCCGCACAAACTTGCCCTGGTTGTCGATATACCCGGACCCCCACGCGCAGTCAATGAGCTTCCACTCGCCGTCAACACACACGGCATTCCACACGTGGTTGCTCTTGGTCTGTTTCTGCCCGATGACGTAGTTGAGCCCCTTGGAGACGCCGGGGATGGTTGTCTGTTTCAGCTCCATTTCGTCCGCGAGAGCCGCGAAGAGATATGCATAACCCGCGCACACGCCCTTCCTATTCTTCAGCACTTTCTCGGGAGTCTGAGCGCTGAAATCGCTGGTCAGGGCAGCCTCCCAGTCGTAATCGATGTTCGAGACTATCCAATCGAAGATCACGCGGGCCTTGTCCGTGTCGGTCTTGCAGAGCTTGCCCAGATAGACCGCCAGTGATTGGATGGAATCCGCGGCCGAAGGCGGAGTTGCGCTCACCCCAGAGTCCAGGCCGGAGTAATCCGGCCGCGCGGCGGACGTGACAGGGCAGGCGCACGTGGCGACGCACGCGCAGAATAGCACGGTAAGCAGCCTTTTGCACGAAACGAGCGTACTCATAGATTCATAATGCCATCAACCTTGCGATTTGGCAACCGGCAATTCAGACAAATACACGGTAAATATACCGGATAACGGTTGAGTCGAAACCTGGTTTGTGCGGAAATGTTAGCCTTCGCTCAGGCATGACGCAGGCATAGGAGGACAACCGGGCGGCGGGCTGTAACAAGATAGTGTGGAGTGGAACAATATCCAAGTGGACTGAAGATCCCTTGCGGAGGCAGCGTATGACCAGACCAGTATCGCGAGTGTTTCTTGCCGTGTTATCGGCTTTGATAGCGGTCTCGGCCCCGCTGTGGGCCGCGGCGCCCAAAGGACGGGCGGTTTCTCTCAATGCTCTGGCTGCGACGGTCCGAAGCGGGGAATCAGCCGATGCCGAGCGGCTGTGCGGGCTAACCAGCGTGCTTGGCTATGTGATCGATCAGGATTCGCGGGACGTTGTGCTGATCGGCAAGGTCGATCCCAATCAGCCCGCTCTTCACGTTGATGACCTGGCGGTCGCCCTGAGAAACGTTTGGGGGCAGTATACCACGGCGCGGGGGCACGTTCGATACTATGCCGCTCCCGGCTGCTCGATAGATCCCGACCCCAAGGTCCTGCGCGAACTCGACGAAATCACAAACCCCCAGGTCAATGTCTCCGACGAGGACGCCAGGAAGGAGTTCATTGATCGTTGGAAAGAAGTCGGTTCCAGCCCGCAGCACGTCAGGGTGATGGGCGTGCCGTTCGACTCGCGGTTTGCCAAGGTCATGGTCGACGCCGACTACTATATGAAGCGCTTGGTGAACGGGTCGGTGGCGCTTGGGATCGACGGTTTTGAGAGCCTGACGGAAACTCGCTCCCGGCTTGCGAAAGAAGCGTTTGCGGCAGGTAAGCCCGAGGCCGTACGTGCCAACAGCATGAGCCGGTTCTGGTTCAACCCCCGCAGCGCGACGTTCGAGGAGAAGAACGGCGCCATCTTGCTGCGCGATTGTTCGGTGAAGTTGCTCACCGAGGAGGAGTTCCTCAGCAGCCGCAACGTGGTCACCGGTATGGGGCGGCCCGATCCGCTCGCGGCGGGCTTCGCCCGGCAGTTCACGGACAAGTATTCCGCCATCGCCGCCGCCAGGCCGATCTATACACAACTGCAGTCGCTGTTCAGGTTTGTTGCCCTCGCCCGGCTTCTAAAAGACGATCCAGACGGCCTGTCGTCTTTTGACGGAGTGAAATACCTCTTGAAGTCTCACCCTGTCCAGTGTGTGCCCGTGAGCCGCGCGGTCAATGGGCTTGCCGATGCGCTATTCGTTACCGACACGGTCGACGGGTTGGATGGGACAAAGAAGTTCGGCATGGTTCAGTCGTTCTGTGGCGGAGTCTGCATGGACGTCAGGCCGAAGCGCATAGGCAGGGCGGCGAAGCCTCGACGCGTGGCGGCCGGCGCGCCAAAGCCCGCTTATTCCGCGTCCAAGCCCATCCGTACGGCCCGAGTTCAAAAACCTCCCGCCCCCCGAAACGTCGTGCTGGCTCCGCGCAAATCGAGAAAGCAGGTATCGTGGGACATATCCTTGGCCGGTCTCGATTAGCCCGCGTTATTCATAATCCACGGCAGGCTTTGGCATCAGGATGCGGAAGCAACCACGTGATGAATACTTCGGGCTAAGCCCGCCCCAGCCGCGAATCTCTACAACCTCCCCCTCGCCTTCACGTTCAAATACTCGTTCACCACACCCGGCGTGAACTTCTCCGGCGGGAGGTCGAGGACGATGACCCCTGATCTTGCCAACTGCATCGCTGCCTGTTTGCGGGCGGTGAGCGTCTGGACCGCGGCGGCGGCGGTGTAGGCGTCTTCGGGGGTTTCGGGCAGGCCGGATGCGGCTTGGGTGACGGCGGGGTCGGCCATCGCGACACACATCACCAGGTGCTTTTTCGCCAGCCCCGCGATCTGGGAGATCAACGGCCGGCTGGCTTCGGGGTCGACGAAATCCGTGAAAAAGACCACCAAGCTGCGGCGGGTCCACCGGCGGGAGAGATATGGGATCGCGCGCTGGTAGGCCGAATCCCCGGCGGCGTCCTGGAGGTTGTAAGCAAGCCTCAAGAGATTGAGAGTCTGGGCCTTGCCGCCCTTCGGCGGCGAGTAGGTCAGGATTTCTTCGCCGAACGCCATCAGCCCGGCCTTATCCCCCTTTCGAGCGGTGGCATAAGCGAGCATCATCGCGGCATTCACCGCGTGGTCCAGGCGGCTGAGGCCCTCGATGACCGGCCCCATTATCCTCCCGCAGTCGAGCAAGATGAGTACGTTTTGGGACTTTTCCTCTTGATATTGTCTGGAAACGAGCTTTCCACGCCGCGCGCTTGCTTTCCAGTCGACCGAGCGGAACTCATCATCGCGCACGTAGTCGCGCAGCGATTCGAACTCCGTTCCGCGTCCCCTGATCTTAACCAATTTCTGCCCAGGCTGAACGGCGTGTTCGCGCCTCAATTTGATCTCATATTGTCGAATGTCCAGCAGATTTGGGTAGACCTTGACCGAGCTTCGGGCCGGGTACTTGACCTGTCGGACAAGCATGCGAAGCGGCCCGAAGAACCGCGCATAGATGTCGCCAAACTCATGGTCTCCCCGGTTCGGCGGGGTCACATAATATGTGATCTCACGCTCGGACCTGGGCGGCAGATCCAGCGGCGCGACGTTTCCGAGGGCATCGAAGCCTTCGGGGTATTCGTCGCGTATTATCCCCCTGATTTGGACATACACCGGGTTTCTGAGCGAGAGCCTGATGGGGTTTTGGGCGCCGAGGGAGAGTTTCTCGTCGCAGGTGCGAGTGACTTCGAGCCGGGCACGCCGCAGATATGCCCAATCGGCTGTCGCAAGCACGATCGCCAGCGATATGAACCCGGCGCCAGCCAACGCGAGCGCCTCCGACCAGCCCGAAAAGCCGATCATCACCGCCCCCGCCGCAATGAGACCTATGAATTGGAGGGTAAATATCATCGCCGGTTCCCAGCGAGTATTTATGCGCCGGCCTGCATTATTCCTGCCGGAATGCAGGATTTCGCGGGGAGATCGCCGAAAGCTTATGAGATATGGAAAGATTCGCTGATCTGCACGTGCATTCAAGCGCTTCGGATGGAGCGTTGACCCCGTCCAATGTTGTGGAGACTGCCGGCCGGGCAGGCTTGGCCGCGATTGCCATCACGGACCACGACACAACGCTCGGGACCGATGAAGCCATCCAAGCAGGGAACCGGCTGGGCGTGGAAGTCGTCCCGGCAATAGAGATCAGCGCGATTCACGGGGACAAGACAGAGGTCCACGTGCTTGGCTATTTTGTCGATCACCGCTGCCCGGTTCTTCAGAGCGCGCTGGAGACTCTGCATAACGCCCGATGGGAACGGGGCCGGAGAATGGTCGAACAGCTCAACGATGCCGGGGTCGGGGTGAGTTTTGAGAGGGTCGCCCAGATCGCGTCGGGCGGGGCGATAGGCAGGCCGCACGTCGCGCGGGCGATATGCGAAGCCGGAGCGGCCTCATCGATGGACTCCGCCTTCGGGAGGTTTCTGCAGGTCGGCGGGGTGGGCTATGTGCCGAGGTATAAGGTCAGCCCGTTCGAGGCGATCGATATGATCAGGGCGTCGGGCGGCGTGGCGTGTTGTGCCCACCCGGTCAAGTTGAAGGATGAAGCGCTATTGGCCGAGATGATCGATGCGGGAATGCGGGCCATAGAGATATATCATCCCGATCACTCATCGGCCATCAGCCGTTACTATAGAAGATTTGCCGAGAAGCGCGGGCTCATTGTCACAGGCGGGTCCGATGCCCACGGCTTCCCGCACGATATCCGCCCCGGAATAGGGGATATTGCCGTTAATTACCAGGCTGTCGAAGAACTCAGGAGCGCTTCGGCGCACGGGCAGGCCGGCATTTAGGAAGAGATTTAGGAGGCTACACACAATGATCGGGCGCAAGAAGGGCTTCACGCTGATCGAGCTGCTGGTGGTGATTGCCATAATCGCCATACTGGCGGCCATATTGTTTCCGGTGTATTTGAGGGTGAAGGAGCGCGCCAACCAGACTACGTGCTGCGCGAATATGAGTC
>Ga0209777_10004860_pt1 | contig 15743 bp, 15 predicted proteins | sample FrelakmetHBP12HB_FD_187147 | JGI IMG/M metagenome (GOLD analysis project Ga0209777, IMG submission 187147) | Freshwater lake sediment microbial communities from the University of Notre Dame, USA, for methane emissions studies -HBP12 HB (SPAdes)... | ecosystem: Environmental > Aquatic >... | reverse complement strand
TCATGGCGGCGCTGGGGTTGGCCCAGCTCGAGAAGCTCCCCAAGACGAACGCTCGCCGCGCCGAGATCGTCCGCTTCTACATGCAAGAGCTGGCCGGCGTGGGCGACATCCGCCTGCCTGCCTTCCGGCCATACGCCGAGTCGGCCCACCACAACTTCGTCATTCGCACTGGCCACCGCGACGCCCTCAACGAGTACCTCAAGGAACGAGGCATCGCCACCAGTGTCCACTACTACCCGAACCACCTCTACGCGATGTACCGGCCGTACTACCGGCCGCTGCCCGTCACGGAACGCGTCTGGAAGCAGTTACTAACACTTCCGCTCTTTCCCGACCTCACGGACAAAGAGGCCGGGACGGTGACCGGGAGCATCCGCGAGTTCTTTGCGACCAACCCTACGATGCCGCCCGCACCGACGGCCCTTACCGTCACATGAGCCAGGAACACAGCCGCGGAAGCGGTTGGCAGCAACAAGAGCCCGTTCGTCGTGGCCCCCACGGCGCGGGTAGTCGCGGCCGCCCGGTTGCCGCGTGGCTGCTGGAGTGGGTGCTGCTCTCCCTACTGCTGGCCTTGGCGCTCGTCGCACTGCTGGCGGCTCGCAGCCCGCACTTCATCCCGGATGATGCCTACATCACCTTCCGCTACGCAAGGAACCTGGCCGCCGGCGAGGGTTTCGTCTACAACTCGGGGGAGCGGGTCCTTGGAACCTCGGCGCCGTTGTGGGCCATTCTGCTGGCGGTTGGCCGCGTCATTGCGCCTGGTTGCGATACCCCAGTGGCGGCGCAGGCGATCTCGATCCTGTTCTACCTACTGGCAGGTGTGCTGGTTTTCGTGATAGTGCGGTGGGACTTGTGTGCTTCCATGCACGTCCGCCCTGCAGTGGCGCTGGCGTGGGGGTTACTTGCTGCGGCGCTTTGGCTCTCGTCACAGCAGGCGGTCAACGCGGCGCTGAGCGGGATGGAGACGATGCTTTTCGCGTTTCTGATCCTGCTCGCGGCGCACGCGTTTGACCGCAGCGCCAACATTGGGGCCGGCGCAGTGCTCGGCGTGGCATTGGTGACCCGCATCGATGCGGTCGTGGCCATCGGATGCCTCGTCATCTGGTGCCTGGTTCACGAGCGCCGTGCCATTGTGCCGGTGCTTGGTGGCGCCGTCGCTTTGGCGTTGCCATGGTACTTGTTCTCCTGGCTTTACTTTGGGTCGCCGTTGCCGAACACAGTCGTGGCAAAGACGGTGATGTACGCCCACACAGAGTGGGCATGGAGCCGGGCCGAAATGTTGCGCGGCTTCATGGGAGGCGTGTCGGACTTGCCGCTTCTCCTGGCCGCCATGGCTGGCCTCCTGGGCTTGTTACGAGGCCGTACCGTGATGTGGCTCGCCGGCTTCCCCTTTGCCTACGCTATCTTCTGCCTGGTATTCGTAGCGCGCCCTCAAGCGTGGTATTTCGTGCCTTGCTGGCCCGCAGCGATCGTCGCGGCTGTGACAGCGACAGCAAGCCTATCGCCGACGCGCGATTCGGCGTCATCGCCTGGGGGGCGGACCTGGCTGGCGCGGTTCGTGCCGGGCGGCGGGCTGTCTGCCGCGAGTGCGGCGGCAATCGCTGGCGCGATTGTGTTGGGAATTATTGCCACGTGGCATGGAATTCGATCGATTCAGGGCGTGCGCGAGGCGCGCGATTTTCCAGGCGACGGTCTGGACAAAATCGGTTTTCGTCTTGCCCGCGAGGCCAGCCGCGAGACGGTTTTCATCGGCGACATTGGCGTGGTGGGCTGGCACTCTGGGCTGAGGGTCTACGACTTCGCCGGTCTGGTAACGCCAGAGGCCATTAGCTGGAACCGAAGCCGATGGAACTACAGTGGGCGCATTAGCATCGACTATCGAGCATTGTTGGCGCAAATAGAACGGGTCCGGCCAGAGTTCGTGGTCCTGGCCGACTACATGGCGTTTCGTGCTGAGACCGTCGATGCGCCAGAGTTCCGGGAATGGTACGGCGAGGCAATGAGGGCAGGTGAGAACACCCTCTACAAGCGGCGCGGGATTGGGAGCTGATGGCGATCAAAGGACCCGCCGCCAGGAAGGTAATAGTCGTCGCCCTGAACTGGAACGGCGAGGCGTGGCTGCGGCCTTGTGTGGAGTCGGTGCTGCGGTCTAGCTACCCCGACTTCGAGCTGGTTGTCATTGACAACGGCTCCACCGATGGGAGTGCGGTCCGGATTCGGCAGGAGTTCCCCCAAGTCAAGGTCATCGAGAACGGCGAGAATCTCGGCTACTCGCGGGGCTTCAATGCCGGCCTCGAGCACGGGTTCGGGGAGCGCAAGGCCGATTACTGCTTGGTGATGAACAACGACACGGTCATTGATAGGGACGCCATCACGGCCCTGGTCGAGTGCGCCGAGGCGGACAGGCGGGCGGGGTTCGTGACGGGGAAGGTCTACTACTTCGATCAGCCCGACATGCTGCAGACGGTTGGTAAGTACGAGGACCCGGTCCGCTGGAACGGCGAGCACATCGGCGCACGGCAGAGAGACGTCGGGCAATACGACGAGGTCGCGGAGCGCGTCTTCGCGGATGACATCTTCACGCTGGTCCGGCGGGAGATGTACGAGCAGACCGGGGGATACAACCCGGTCTTCTTTCTCCAGTGCGAGGAGTACGACTGGCAGGCGCGGGCCAAGAGCCTCGGCTGGAAGATCGTGTACACACCAAAGGCGAAGCTCTGGCACAAGGAGAGCATGGCGCTTGGGAAGGCGTCTCCCAAGAAGGCGTACTACGACGCACGCAACCCGATGATCGTGATCATGCTCCACCGGTCCCCGGAGTTCTTCCGGCGCTTCTTCTGGAATCACGTCCGCAGGTGGTCACGGGTCCTTGTGCGCCGGGGCGTGAAGCTCCGATGGAAAATGTGCAGCAAGATCGTGGTAGGCCTGGCTTCTGGCCTCACCTGGGGATTCCGGAACCGCAAGCTCACCTTGCGACACTTCGTCTGATGCGGATTGCACGTGTACGTGATGATCTTCTGAATCAGGAGGATCTTGTCGCTATCGGGGCACTCGCGTCCAAAGGCGGGACGATCTACCACGAAGTGCCTTTCAACCGGATCGTGCGTGATACGTTCGGCACCGAGCTCTCCTGGTCGCTGGCCTACGCCGGGCCGCGGGTGGTGGGGTTCATGCCCATGCACACCTTCAAGCAGGGGTGGAAGCTCCACACCTACGCAGGGCCTCGGCACCTGGAAGTGACATACGGTGGGTGGGCGACCGAAGTGCAGGACGCAGGGGCCGGCTTGCTGTACGAGAGGGCGCCAAGGCGCTGGAACGAGTCGCTCGAGGTGTGGTCGCCGCCGCTGGCAACGGTTGAGATGAAGACGTCGCGCCGCAAGAGCCTGGAGTTTCGGACCGCCTTGGTGGATCTTGAACAGTCCGAGGAAGTTATCTGGTCGAAATCGCTGGATTCTAAGCGCCGAAACATGATACGGAAGGCTGGAAAGGCCGGGGTCACAATCCGTATTGGAGCTGCCGGCTTTCTCGACGAATACTACCCGATGTTGGTCGAGACCAACACGAGAGCCGGCATTAATGTCCTGCCCAGGGCCTACTACCACCGTGTGCTGGAGGCCTACGGTCCACGGGAGGGAGCGTGCGTGCTCCTGGCCGAACGAGGGGGCGACGTCTTGGCAGGTGTGGTCTTGCTGAGGAACGAGGTCCTTTGTCACTACTGGCTGGGGGCCAGACACGATGGAGCGGGGAACCTCGGCCAGGGCGAACTCCTGCAGTGGGAGGCCATCCGCTGGGCGAAGGCACAGGGATGCCGATACTACGACCTCGCCGGCATCGAGGAGCAAAGGCTCCCGGGGATCGCCACATTCAAGCTCGGCTTCAGCCGGCACCAGGTCCCTTTTCTTCTTCTTGTCACGCGACCGTTCGTGTTTCGTGTCCTTAACCGGCTTGGAAGGCTGATGGCATGAAGCTGAGGCAGAGGCTCCGCAATCTGTGGTTGGTCTGGCGCCTGCGAAGGGCAGGCGTGGACGTGGGTTCCCGGGTCCAAGTTTCGCGCGACGCACGTGTCGGGCAAGGCACCATCTTGCGTGACGGCGTCGTCCTTGGCTGGGGCGTGGCAATCGGCAGCAACTGCCTCATTGGGCCTGGCGCATTGCTGGAAAACATCACCGTCGGTGATCGCTGCCAAATCGAGGCCGGTGTTATCTGCACCGGCAAGGGGGCGGGACGAATTTTGATTGGGAGCGACAGTTACGTCGGCATTGGTGCGGTGCTGGACTGGAGCGCCGAGTTGCAAATCGGGAGCTTCGTGCATATCGCTGGTCCCTCCACGGGGCTTTGGACGCATACCAGCGGCAAAATGGCCTTGGAGGGGGTGCCACTCGGTGCTGACGATGCCAGGACACGCCCGGTAGCGCCGGTCGTAGTCGGGGACAACGTCTATGTCGGGGGCAACTGCACGATCTATCCGGGGGTCAGGATCGGCCCCCATGCGGTCGTGGCGCCGAACAGCGCAGTAGCTCACGATGTCCTGCCTGGCACCATGGTTGGTGGTGTTCCAGCACGCGTGATCAAGGAGCTTCCATGAAGGTTCAGGCACTCAGACACGCTATTTCGCCACCCTTCCAAGCCCTTATCCGCCCCCGCAGCATTTCAGCCGCGGTTTGAAGCATGGTGTCTTCGATCTCATGTCGCTCGCAAGAAATCCCCCTCCGCCACGGGGCTTCTGGAACTCCACGTAAACCCGTTTTGTTTTCTTTCTCAGGCGGATCGACCGAGCGGGCGAACAAGCCTCTGCGGCTGATAGCACTGCACTTCCTTGCCGTAGCGTCGCTTTGGTACGTCTCCTACTTCACGCCGGAGCCCTTTGCACTCGTTGTCTACCTCATCGCCATCCTGATGTTCTTGCTTTCCCAAAGGAACGCGTTCTGGTTCGCTTTGGTCTTCGTTCTGTGGCAAAGTCCAGCCTTTCTCTTTGAAAACAAGCTTCCGCTCCTCTCCCTTGGTGCACACCTCTCGTTTGATCCCCGTGACGTATTCGCGGTGGCCTTTCTGCTCAAGGCGATGACACAGTGGAAAAGCGCCTCCCTCTTCGCCCGACCAATGCTCGCTCTGCTGTCGTGTGTTGGTGCGAGCCTTATCATCTCGACAGCGGAGCCGGGTTTTACCATTGGACCGGCGCTCACTGCGCTTCGCCCGTTCTTCTACTACACCCTGCTTCTCGCGTTCCCACTTCTCATTCGGACGCAACAAGAGCTGCTTGTAATACCGACTGTCTTGTTTCCGTGGGTCGGCGTCATCCTAATGGCACAGTTTCACTTCATGCTTACCGGGACAGAAGTCGTCAACCGCTTCCTCCCAGGAACCCGAGAAGAAGACATATTCTTTGAGGTGGGTAGAATACCGAGGCCATTGCCGGGTGGAGGGAACCTGGTCATCGCATGCTTGATACTGGGGCTGGCGCTCGTTCTCAGCGGCGTTGGTGGAATCAAGAGAGCCTGGCTGGCCAGCGTTGTGGCAGCGTGCTGCGTCTCGTTCGTCATATCTGGAACAAGGCAGGTGGTCATTTTTGCAGTGTTCGTTCTTGTGGCGTCGCTCATGCTGGTGAAGAGACGGACAGGGATTCTCGCTGGCATCTCGATATTAGGCCTGATAGGCCTGATAGGGTCGCCCGGAGGCGCGGTGGGAGACGACCCGAGCGTGCCCGCGTCAGTGAGCCGGTTGTTGGAGCTCAGGGGCTTGCAGGGCGGCGGAATCGAGGCCATTGCGACCGGCGCTGGTCGTTTGGAGCAGGCCAGGTCGCTGCTGGCGGTGGTTGGGGAGAGGCCACTTCTGGGTTGGGGCTTCTGTCAAAAGGGATTATCGGCGCTCAACACCAACCTGGGAGTCGCGAACACTCTGCTCCTGTTTGGGCTGGTGGGAACTGGCGTTTTCGTGTGGTTCTGTGCCCGCGTCCTGATCGTGACCTTGAGGGCGTCGTTGGAAAGGAATCTCGCGAGTTCGAGGATGGCCAGGATCGCATCGGTACTCGGAGCAGGGTGGCTAGGTTTGCTCATGCTGTTCGCAACGGTGCAAGATTTCTTCTCTGGGCCGCCGGCCAACATCATCCTGGTCGTACTGGTGGCGGGTTTCTGTGACCACTACGTCCGTGCGGTGAAGAGCGAGCGTGCTCATGGTGTGGGGCAGGGAACAGGGGGTCGGATGAGGGGTGCGGTTGCGCGCCCGGCTGGCGGGCCGACGCTGCAGCCGTCTGGGAGGTTATCGAGGTGGTAGGAGGTAGGACGCCCCATGTTTGCGTGATAACCCTCAACTGGAACGGGAAGGGCTGGCTGAGTGGGTCGAGCAGATCCTGCACTTGGAATACGCTGACTTCGAAGTGGTGGTTGTCGATAACGGATCGGTAGACGGCGGCGAGCGAGTGTTGGAGGAGCGGTATCCGTCGGTCCTTGTTTTCAGAAGCGGCCGAAACCTGGGTTACGGCGCTGGAATGAACCTCGGGCTGGCGTGGGGCTTTGGAGCGGCTGCAGCTCGCGAAACCCAATCATCGTCATCAGGCCCCATCGCCTGCTACAGCTCTTGAGGCGTTCCTTCCGGGGCTCACGGTTGGAAAACCCTCAAGGGAGCGATCAAGAACACGCTCAAGATGCGCTTGGCGGTTGGCTGGAGAATGCTCGAAGGGCTTGGCTCCAGGATCGTGTGGATGCTTCGTCGAAGAAATGGTTCAGTCTCTTGAGTCCTCCGTGTGAGGCATGAAGGCACTGGTTTGAGCCGTGGTTTCGTCGGCTCGACAAACAGAGAACGCAGGCTAAAGAGATGATGAGCCAGGGCCGCACTGGGGAAATGGCGCTAATTTCGGCCAGTACGTCCGCCGATGCCGGTCATGGCAGCACTGGCGACCTGCGCCAGAAGTTCACGGTCAGCTACGTAGCGCAGGTCATCGGGCAGCTCTTCGGCGCGGTCACGGGTATCGTGGTAGCACGGTTGGTGGGACCAAAGGTGATGGGGGTGCTGGCGTTCGGGCTCTCGTACGTTGCGGTTTGGAGCCCGATGTCGGACTTGGGCCTCTCGACCTCTCATATCAAGTTTGTCTCGGGGAACCACGATGCGGCTGCCTGCAGTGGGGTGTTCGCGCGCATGAAGGTTGCCCTGTCGCTGCTTTTCGTGTTGTACATGGTGTCGCTCTACCTGGTGCAGAACCGGGTGGTGAAGCCCGGCTCGCTGAGCCCGGAAGTCTCGCTGGTGATCTTCATCTCTATCGGTATCTGCTTGGTCGAATCGTTGGCGAACATCCCAAAGGCGACGTTCATTGCTAGGACCGAGCGGGCGAAGATTGACACGGTGTTCTTGGGTCAGCAGACACTCGCCAAGTCGCTGCGGGTGGTGGTGGCGTTCCTTGGAATGGGGGCGGTGGCACTTTCGGCAACGAACCTCATCGCAGGGGTTCTGGGTGCCACGGCACTGTGGGCACTCTTCCGCAATCAGCGCTTCGGCGGCTGGGACGCGCAGCTCGCGCGGGGGTACGTGGGTATCGCTGTCCCGGCTGTTGCCATGGACGGGTTGAGCGCCCTGTCGCAGAACTCGGATCGCCTCCTGCTCGGCTACCTCGCCGGCACCGAACAGGTAGGGTACTACTCGGTCGTCTTCGGGATCTCAATATTCTTGCAGATGGTTGGCACGACCATCAGCGGCATCTACTTCCCGCTCTTCTCGCGCCTGATTGCAGAGGCCAGGTGGGACGAAATCGTCTCCCGGGCCCGTCAGTACACCGAGATGTGCAACGCCTTCTTGGCGCCGTCAGCCTTGATCGCGATGGTCGGCGCACCCACGCTCCTACCTCTCATCCTTGGCAAGAAGTACCTGGCTTCGTGCCCGGTCATGAGCGTCGTGCTGGTAGGCGTGTACTTCAACCTGCTTGCACAGCCGTTCGGCAGCATTCTCGTCGGAGCCGGCAGGTTCTGGAAAATGGCCCGGATCCAGCTTTGCTGCTTCTTGGTTCTGGCCGCGACGGAATACCTCCTGGTGTCGCCCCGCTGGCTTAACCTTGGCGCGGTCGGCGCAGCGCTCGCATTTGTGACGGCCAATGTGACCCTCAAGGTCCTCCTCCAGCGTGGGGCAAACGAGGTCCTCGGACGGGCCATTCGGGGGGACCGTATCCTGCCCTACCTGGTTGTGTGGGGCGGGCTCAACTATCTGATGTACCGGGCCTGGTGGTCTCACCTGCCGGTGGGAGCCTTTTTGGCCTACGTGCCGGTGTTCTTTGCCCTTACCTATGGAGCTATGGCAGCCGCTGGCCTCGTCAACAAGGAGCGCCTTTTGATGATCGTTTCACCGGTTGGCTTTGCGGACGCGCTCAGCTATGTCAGGAGAGAGCTGCGTGGCAAGCAGCCCTAGGATCGTTCACATCGGTGGGGTTCACGAGGAGGACCATCCGAATCACCCTCCGCGCGGAAGCGAGGATTACTACTTCCTCACTTGGGGTTCGCTAATTGCTCGTAGGATCGCGGAGAGATACCCCAGCCTCGAAGTCGAGACATGGGGGACTGATCGCGAGTGGCGAGAGCCAACTGCAATCCGGAAGCACGGTGTCACCGCGATGCTTTTCCCTACCCGGCGGCCTCGACCAAACCCATTTCTCACCCAGGCGATGGTCGATCGCTTGCGACAGTATGCGGCAGAGTCGGGACTGATCGTCCACCTCCACTGCCTCCACAACCCGGTGGTTGCCTACTTGTCGTGGGCCTTGCCGCAGGCAAAGATCATCGCCCAGCACCATGGCGATTTCCCTCCACGCTGTACGAGCGCGAGGGGTCTGGCAAGATCGGTGATTGAGCGGCTGTCGTTTCACCGTCTCTCGGCGGCTACCTACCTCACGGCACGCGAGAGAGACTACCTCCGGAGGCTGATTCCTGAGAAGAAGCTCCACTTTCTTGTCGCCGGCGCGGACTATGAGTTCTTTCAGCCACTTTCGAAGGAAGAATGCCGCAGGGCACTCGGGCTCGATCTTAGCCGAAAGTACGGGCTGTACGTCGGCAAGTTCTACCGCTTGAAGGCAGTTGATCGGATGATCGAGGCGTGCCGGGCTCTGGCGGGCCGCCATGACTTCCAGATGGTGTTCGTCGGTGGTGAGGACAACGCCGAAAACGACTTGTTCGACGCAGTCGTGTCCTCGGGCTGCCCTAACTTCAGGACGCAGCCGTGGTCGCGAATGCCGCTGTTCTTCGGCGCGTGCGATTTCCTGGCTCACCTGGGGTTCCGATACAACGGCTTTGACACAGTCTGCCTGGAGTCCCTGGCAGCAAACCGGCCAGTGCTCACCTCGTACTTCAACTGGTTGCCCTACGACTGGCGCGACTGGGGCCTGCCCGTTCGCTCGGAGGACGACTTCACCGCGGCGTGCGAGCGGATGATCGGCCGCTTCGGAAGCTTCGAGCATTGCCGCGAGACATCGGCGCGGTTTGCCTCGAAGCAGGCGATCGTGGACCGTATTGTGGGCGAGATTTACGGTCTACCGGTTCAGGGCGCGTAGATGCCGTGGTTCCTGAAGCAGAGGATTCTGGATTTCCTCTGCGAAGATCTTGTGCACCGGGACTCGCGTGGCCGGCTTACGGGGCACCTGAAGGCGAAGAGGGCGATCCTGGACCTCGGCGCATTGAAGAGCTCGTTGACGGATACAACCGACCCGACGGCCACAACGGTCTACGCTCTCGATGCCCTGCCGGCCGGCGAGTTCGGTTTCGGGAGCAGGGTCATCAGGAAACTCCAAGTGAGGCCGAACGTTCGTATGTTGTTCGGCGATGGTGAGAGACTGCCATTCAGGCCCGGTTCTTTCGACCTCGTGATCGCGACCGAAGTCCTTGAGCACATCCGGGATGATGCTGCTGCAGTCTCGGAGATTGGTAGGGTCCTTCAAGATGGCGGCACCGTGTTCGTGACCGTTCCGCACTTGGACCGAGTGCCCCTCGACTGCGGTATCAAGGAGCATTTCCGTCACTATACAAGAACTGCTTTGCTGGGGCTCTTCTCTGCGGACTTCGCCATGACTCAATTGGTAGAAAGGTTCAGGGGTAGGGAGGAGGACGGGCCCTTACCTTCATTGCGTGAGGGGAAGCGTTCGCCGCTTGTTCGCTTCTTCCTGCTTGGGGTAGATCTCTTGTGGAACCTGTACTTTCTCCACATCCATGCCCCTGTGCGGTCGCGGTGGATTCCATACCGGCGGCCGGGCTCAAATCTTGTCCTGGTCGGCCGGCGGTCGCCGGCAGTGAGGGGCGATGAGGAAGTCAGGGCCAGTTGAGGAGCAGGCCGGTATCCGGCTCAGCCCATATCGGGGCCTAGCCGCAGCAGCGGTTGCACTCTCGTTCGACTACGAGACCTCCGCCGCGTACGGGGACCTGGCCAATCTCAAGTCGAAGCTTCGTGGCGCGTTCTTCAGGAACATGGGAAGAATCTGGCAGTCACGCAAGGATCTGTCGTTCTGCTATGGCTTGGGCTACGGGATGCGTCATGGGGCGGAGAATGTCCTCGCGGTCTTGGGCTGGCTTGGAGTGCGTGCAACGTGGTTTGCAAGCGGTCATGCGTTGCTGCTTGGAAACCGTGAAAGGAAGGCGTTTCGCATCAATCAAACGCTACCGTACGCGACCAGAGAAGCTGGCTTCACCGAGATCGTCACCTGGCGCCGCGACAAGCCAACATTCTCTTTTGAGCCTTTCAGCGACCACACGAAGCATCCCTACTGGTACTTCGGTGATCAATCCGCCCGTATCGCCGCCGCCGGGCACGACATCCAGTGTCATACCGTGTCACATCCTTACGTGGCCCTGGAGCCGCCGGAGAACGTCGCTCTTGACCTCGAGGACTGGCAGGCGATCGCGGTCGCCAATGGTTTCCGCCCCGCAACGGTTCTTGCCTTCCCTTTTTGTGGCGACGCCTACCGCTTGTACGATCGCTTGCAGTTGCGCACTCAGATCGGGAAGACCGTGGAAGGCGAGCCGTACCGTGTTCTTGTTTGCCCGGATCAGACGATCCGTTTGCTGCGGGGCAACGGCATCCAGTTGCTGACCCGGTGTGGCAGCAGGATCGGTGCGCGCCCGGGGCCGTTCTCCACTTACTACGATGCGCCAATTCACTGCATGTCGGACGTCCTTGCGGTGCCGCTGATGCAGCACCCGGGGCTCCTCGGGGAGGCCGTGCGCGACGCGATCGACGCTGGTGCGGCGCTCGATCTCTGGCTACATCCGCTGAGCGTGTTCTCGGTTGAGGAGTGCTCACAGTTCGAGGCGATGGTGGGCTTTCTCGTGGACTTCTCGAAACGCGGCACAATCTGGTTGGCGCCGATATCCGAGATTTGGGAGCATTCCAGGCGTGTCGCTGCTTGCACTGTTACGGTCGAGGCCATCGCGGGCAACGAGTTGCGCGTGGCCGCACGCAACGCCGGCGAGGCTACCGTGAGCGAGCTGGGGCTTGAGGTGAGTGACCGCCCTATCGTGGTGAACGCTGATGCCAACGTGCGCGCGCACGAGCGCGGACTGGTTATCGCCCAACTCGGCGCGGGCAGCACCTACTCGTTCCGCCTCCGATTGGAGTCGTCACCATGGACACCCTGAGTCGTGCGCAACTCGAAACCGTGCCCTGGAACACGCGGCACGTCAGCGGGCCGCACGTGCCTCCGGAGCCGGCGGTGGAGGCGATGAGCCGGCTCGCGAGAGTGCCGTTTCCCAAGCGGGATCGCATGTACGCGCTCTGGTACTCATGGGTCGAGATTATCCGTGCGCTCGGGAGCCCGCCGAAGCGTGTGCTCGATGCGGCGTGCGGCCGCGGGATCGTCTCACAGATTCTGCATCTCAAAGGTTTTGAGGTGGTGGCGTGTGATATCGAGGACTGCTTCATGGCTGACAAGGCCATCGAGTTCAGCCGGGTGGACCTCAACGGGCGGATGCCCTATGCGAGTCGTAGCTGCGGCGCTGTCGTCAACTGTGAAGGCCTCGAGTACCTTGAATCCCCTGCGCACTTTCTGCGGGAGGCGGCGCGGGTCCTCGAGCCCGGTGGCAAGCTGCACTTGTCAGTGCCGAACATTCAGAGCCTCGCGCGGAGGTACCAATTCTTCCGCACCGGCAAACTCGCCGCGTATGATGACGCCTCCAACGAGCGGATTAGCGTTATCTGCCTCTTGTTGTTGAAGAGCGCGTGCGAACGGTGTGGCTTCAGGATCACAAAAATTCTCGGGAACGTGCCTCTCCTGACTCGAAAGATCAAGGTATTCGACGCGTTGTTTGGGAAACGGTTATTCAAGGACGACGACGAAGTGCTACGGCACGCTCATTCCCTAGTCATCGAGTGCAGCGTGGAACCGTCCATCCCTACTTCGTGACCCGCTCCACCAGCAACGCTCGACTCGCTGGACAGTTTCGAGCATTTTTGTGCAGGCCCATCCGGCCCTCCTTCCATGCTGCAGGTTTGTCGACCCACAGCATGCCGGAAGTGGCTCGGATGGACCACTCCTTCTACTGAACAACCTTGTGAGACTCCACACCCAGTCCCGCCCAGTACCAAGAGCCTAACTGGCCCGGGCGCCTTGGCTTGAGGGATCGACGGCACCTCCCCACAAGGACGGAAGGAAAATGAAGAGCAAGATCATCAGCATCATGGACCATCCGCCAGCATATGACTGGCATGCAGATCAACCCCGGCCCGCAGCGAACTGGGATACGCCTGCGGGTCAATGGGTCGGGATATCGGGGTACGACTGGCCGGACCAGCTCGGCAGGGCCGTCCGTGCCGAGACGAGCGAGTTTGACTATGAGATCTGGCAACCGGATCTAAGGGCTGACAAGATCTACGAGTCGGCTCTGGGAGACGGTCTTGTGCATAAGCAGTTCCCTGCTGTCGGAAAGAAGCACTTCTATGGGGTGAAGAGAATCGCGACTGTTAGTTCGCCCGCGATGACAGCTGAATTAAGAAGGCAGGGGAAGAATGGAAAGGTACTGCTTCATCTGCACGGGGACCCCTTGTCATTCCGGGAGATCCTTAGCTCTTTCAAAGAGTTTCCGATCATTCTAAGTTACCATGGAACAATTAAGTTGCCCCTGAAACGACTGCTGAGCCGCACAAAGAACATCCCTTCGAAAGTGAACCATCTGTTCGATCATTTCTGGCTTAGGAAACACATAAATGCCATCGATGTTATTACGTACCAGACCAATGTGCAGATGCACGACCTCAGAAAGATCTACCGGGGAGAATTGACGAAACTAACCATGGGATGTGACTTCACCTACTGGCGCCGCGCTGACCGCCTGGTTGCAAGAATAGAGGCAGGTTTGCCGGCAGATAAGAAGATCTTTTTCAGTGCGTCGAATTTGACTGAGCTGAAACAGATAGACAAAATGATTCGCGTCTTCGACGCCTTGCGCGACAAGTATGAGTTCTTGTTGATAGTGGCTGGACATGGAAGTAGTGAATACGAAAGCTTTCTTAGGAAGATCTCTTCAGACCTTTTGAACAAGAACAAGCTATTCTTCACGGGGTATCTCAGGAATAACGAGCTGCTTAGGTACTACAACGCGGCGGATTTCTTCCTTGCAACTTCGCTATCAGAAGGCGCTTCAGTGTCGGTAATGCAGGCGCTCGCCTGTGAAGTTCCTGTGATCTCGACCAGGACCGGCAACACGGCTGAGCTTATGGAGCAGAATGGGTGCGGCCGTCTCTTGGATGTGTACAACTACGGGATGTGGAAGGAGGGGCTGGAAGGGATCCTGGAAGGCAAGAGCGGTGTGAAGGTAATGAAAAGGGAGACGGCACAGGCGCACTATGACTGGCCGAACATCGCGAGCGAGGTGATTGGGATATACCGCGAGTTGGCGGCAAGAAGTTGGGGGCCGGGGGTGTCGGGCGGGGCCTTTCCTAGCAGGTGGGCCAGGAGACGGAGTTCGTAGCACAGCGGGAGGTTCGGTGCTCGCGACAAAGGGGTAAGTGATTGAGCGACAATGGCAAGGGCGGTCAAAGGGAGACGTGGGAAAACATCTGGAAGGACGATCTCTATTCGATCGCAGATCTGTTGGAGGAGGACAGGTGGGTATCAGTAAAGCACTCTCCAATTCTGCCTATTGTCCTCAAACGCCTTCCAGGCGGTGCGAAGGTTCTCGAGGCCGGGTGCGGTAGGGGGCAATGGGTGATCTACCTCAGTGGGCTGGGCTTTCGAGTAACAGGGCTCGACTTTGCGTCAGCTACGTTAGCGCAACTAAGGGAATCATATCCGTCTCTTGACTTTGTTGAAGGCGATGTCGCCGATCTCCCATTTGAGGGCGGCAGTTTTGACGCGATCTTGTCTTGGGGAGTTGTTGAACACTTTGAGGACGGCCCCCAGAGAGCACTCAGGGAGGCGCATAGGGTACTGAAATCGAATGGGATGTTGTTTGTCACCGTGCCTTTCAAGAGTCTGTTCTATTGCTCTCCCCTTGCTCGCCTTAAGAAGAATGCACTGTTAAGGAGGCTTTTGAGAAGGCGCAAACTAGGAGTGGAGTTCTTCCAGTATGAGTTCACAAGGGGGCAATTCTGTGACTACCTTGAAGAAGGCGGTTTTTGCATCCGAGAGCTGTTGCCGACATCCCATGAGATGGGCTTCGCCAAGGGCGTCAACATGCAGATGATGAGGGGAACAAGGTTGTTCCACAAGAGCAATGGCAAGTGGGACGGATTGACAAGAACGGGTGACCTCATTTGTGGCCTTCTGAAGAAGGTTTCACCGTGGCTTACTCCAGACATGATGTTGGCGCTGGCGGAGAAGAGATGACCCTGGCATTGGGGCATGAGGGCTGGCCATCGTCGTGGAGTGGTTGGCTGACGCCATGCGATAGAGGTAAAAGGGGTTGGTGGGCAAATGGTGGGGCCCTCAGAAGCTGGTTGCTCTCTCGGCTCCTTTTGCATTCAGCGCCGCCTATGTCATGTCGTGGTGCGATGGGGCTACCTACTTGGTCGATGACGTCTTCATTTCCTTTCGCGCAGCCTGCAACGTGCTGCAGGCTCATGGCATGGCCTTCAACCCAGGAAGGGCGTGAAAGGCGGGCACTGAGAAAGCGCTAAGCCCTGCGGTCTTCTTGGATCGCGACGGAGTGTTGAACGTGGAGGGGAACCACGTTTTCCGCCCCACGGAGTTCGAGTGGATCGCCGGTGCGCCGGCTGCGGTCAAGTGGCTGAACGATCATGGATACCTTGCTATCGTCGTAACGAACCAGGCTGGGATAGGAAGGGGCCTGTACACGGAAGCTGAGTTCCTCGAGTTCACTCGCTGGATCAACGAGCAGCTTGGCCAGGTGGGGGCTCACATCGACGCGACTTACTACTGCCCTCATCATCCAAGCGAGGCGGTTGGGCCGTACCGGGTGGCGTGTGAGTGTCGAAAACCGGCGGCAGGCCTCCTGCGACGGGCGCTGGCCGACTGGGGAGTGGATGTCAAGCGAAGCCTGATGATCGGTGATTCGACAAGCGATCTACTTGCCGCGGAGGCTGTGGGGATTAAGGCGGTCCTGTTCCCGGGCGGAAACCTGCTGGCATTCGTCATGCAGGTGGTCCCTTCAACTAACCAAGGGTTGAGCGAGTCGCTGCTATCTGGGGGCGGGGGACCGTGAGCGGCGCATCGGCTCGTTCTTTGTCGGTTTTGGAAAGGTAGGTCATGAAGACGATCGTGGTGACAGGTGGTGCGGGATTGGTGGGCAGCAACCTTGTGGCGGGTCTCAATAGGGGCGGCTGCGAGC
>Ga0209777_10004859_pt1 | contig 15747 bp, 11 predicted proteins | sample FrelakmetHBP12HB_FD_187147 | JGI IMG/M metagenome (GOLD analysis project Ga0209777, IMG submission 187147) | Freshwater lake sediment microbial communities from the University of Notre Dame, USA, for methane emissions studies -HBP12 HB (SPAdes)... | ecosystem: Environmental > Aquatic >... | reverse complement strand
CCCGGAATCAAGTCCCGATATTTCGATTGCTGCATTCAGGCAGATATCCAGCGTTTCTTCCATACCGCGGATTGACTGGAGAGCAAGACCGAGGTTCAGCTGGGTTCTGAGGATCTGTTCCTGCTGCTTCCGCTCGGTGATGTCCCGGAATGTACCTTCGACACCAAGAATATTCCCCGCAGGATCGTAGTAGAGGTGGCTGCTGGTCGCAACAGGTACCGGCATACCGTCCTTTCGCTTGAGTTGTATTTCGTAATCGGCAACTTTCCCGTTCCGGTAGACCTCTTCAAGGAACGGTTTCCGGTCAGCGGGATCGAGGTAGAAATCGTTGGCGATGCTCCGGCCGAGGCATTCCGGGATATCTTCATACCCAAGGAGCGTTGCCCATGACTGGCTGGCCTTAATCAGCCTGCCTTCCGTATCACTCCGGTAATATACGTCCTGGATCTGGTTGAGCAGGCCGATGTATTCGTTGTTAGCCGCAATCAGGTTTTCTTCAGCCCTCTTCCGGTCAGTGATGTCCAGGAGGGAGGCCACGCTCTTTGTGGTACCGGGGATAATGTCAACCGTTAAGTAGATGTCCCGGACATCTCCGGACCGTGACATGAACCGGAATTCATATTGCGTAAGGGCGCTCTGCCGATCCTGCCTTCTATTGCGATGCTGTGTTAGCATCCGTTCAAGGTCTTCCTTTACAACAAACTCCGACCACTTCTTATTGTTCTCGATCTCATCTTTCGGGTACCCGCTCAGCCGCTCGAACTCAGAGTTCGCAAGACTTATCGTACCATCATTCTCGAGGAGAACGGTCGAGGTCCCCGTCGTTTCAAAGACAGTACGGTACTTCCGCTCGCTTTCCCGCAGCGCCTCCTCCGCCCGCTTGCGCATCGTGATCTCCCGGATCGACTCGATGGCACCGATAACAGTACCTCGTGTGTCATACAGCGGGGAGGCGGTGAACCAGAGTGCGGCTCCCCTGCCGTTGTTGAAGTGGGGGATCGTGATCTCGGAGAAAAGGGTGGTCCCTTCCCGTATTATTGTCGGGTATTTTCCCGCGGTGACCGGATCATCTTTGAGGACAAGGTCGATGAGGATCGGGCGGCGTTCGTGGTATAACGGGATCGCATACTCGTAATTGTCTTTTCCGAGGATTTCCGATAATTTTACCCCGGTCATCTTCTCCATCGCCCGATTCCATGCAATTACAACGCCATTGGTATCTATGGCAAAGGTTGCGTCAGGCAGGAAGTTGATGATATCCGCTTCCCTGCGCTCATGGTCCCGGATGCTTGCCTCTGCCCTTTTTTGTTGGACGGCCTGCCGGATCTTATGCGTAAGCTCGGTAAACTGTGATTCCGGATCTCCTCCTTTCTGAAGATAGAAATCTGCACCATTGTTGAGCGCCTCGATGACGATTTCTTCACGCCCTCTGCCGGTGAAGATGATGAATGGTATGGTGTTGCCTTTTGTGCGAAGCGCTTTTAAAAACCTGATACCGTCCATCTCCGGCATCTGGTAATCGGAGATGATAGCATCATACTGCACCGTGTTCAGTCGTATCAGGGCCTCCTTGGCGGAAATGAGCGTATCCACAACCAACACTCCCTCCTTCTCAAGGAAAAGTTTGCTAATCTCCAGCAACATGGGTTCGTCATCCACGTAGAGGACGCGTATCTCACCGGTCATCATGCACCATCCCCTGTAAAACGCCACATACCTTTCGGCACAGTAATCTCAAACCGTGCTCCTTTCCCCGTCTCTCCGGTCTCTCGGATCGTGATGCCGGTGATGTCAAAGATTTCACGAATAAAGAAGAGACCCCGCATCGAGACACGGAATCCCTCACCGTGCAAAAAGATCTGCTCCTTCTTGTCTAGCGGGATGCCACAACCATCGTCTTCAAAAAAGATAGTTACCCCATCGGGTATGACCATGTGCCAGACCCTGATCCGGCTGACATACCCCCCGTGAGCCAGCGAGTTCTCAAAAAGGCCCTGGCATACCTTTTCCAGCAGGGGATCGGCAAAGATCTCGAGAGTCTCAGTCTCAAGGCTGTGCTGGATGTTTCCAAGGGATATATGGGAAACCCCAAACAACAACGCCATATTCACGTTCTGCCATTTCGGAGGGTTTACCCCCATATCCTGGAACTCTTTGGTAGTTTCCGTAATCTTGTTGATTGACCGGACCACTTGTTCACCTTTTTGAATGCTATGAATAATAGGATCCTGCCCTTTTGCATGTTCTTTTGCAAGCTCAAGGTAGCTGTTCAGGACAAAGATCTGGTTGGTCAGGTCCTTTGTTGTCAGCTCGGAGAGGATGCTGAGCTTCTGGTTGACTCGCATGAGGGAAGTGAGAGTTGTATCCCGCTCGGTTACGGCCCGGGCCAGCGTGATATTCCTATGACTTAACGTAGAGAGCATCCGGGCAAACTTTGCATAAAATGCCATTACCGTGTCGACCTGTTCCCTGCTATATCGCGGGACCCGTTCAAGTGCGGTAAGGTATTCGACCTCATCAAACCCGTGCTTCCGGGCCTGGGAGCGGAAGAGATCATAATCCACGAGATCATCCTCAAAGAAAAACTGCCCAAAGAAGATGTTGCCAAGGTGTTTTTCCCTGACCGTGATGGGCGTTACTATGTCCCACATATTATTTTTACACCGGTAGAGTTTGACCGTTCCTGGTTCAATCCCATCTGAGAGGAAAGTATCGCTCTCAATACAGTTCGCACAGGTTTCAGGATTCACCCGGTGGAATTTTGTGCAGATATCCTGCCAACCGGTTGCGACCAGAACGTTTCCGTGGATATCAATGATAGCAACTCCGATATGGGTGAGGGAGAGAAAGTCGTCCATTATGGACTGGATTTCCTGAACGTCTATGATGTCAGCAAGATCCAGTGTCCCGATATTTCCCTCGGGTGACAGGAGACTTTCAAGTTTTTTCCTGACACGCCCCTCGCTTTCCCGGATCATCCGTTCACTCTCTGCGAGTGCATCGAACTGCGATTTGAGCACTTCCTCAGCAGCGGTCAGCTGCTCATTGGCTGCATGGAGTTCTTCGGTATTTTTGAGGCGTGCGATCTCAGCCCGTTTGCGCTCGGTGATGTCGTGGACGATGAACACCATGCCGGTGGGTTGCCCGCTCGCATCCCGGATAAACTCGCCATTCACTTCGATATCGAGCAGGCTTCCATCAGCACGTATCGCGCTGTATTCGCCCGGTCCCGAAAAGACTCCCTGGTGCATGAGCGCGACGTTGGCCTGGGCGCGATCCCGATCCTCGGAGACCAGGAAATCGGTGAGCAAATGGCCCAGCAGTTCCTCCTCGCTTGCGTATCCGAGCAGGGTCATGGCCGCTGGAGACGCCATACGGATGCGGCCCTCAAGATACGTTATCGTGATGCCTTCAGGGGATGCGTTGAGGATGGATCGATACAGTGCCTCGCCTTCCTGAAGTGCCAGTTCCTGACGGGTCAATTCGTCCATATTGTGGCGGAGTACCTCTTCTGATGCAGAGATCTGCTCATAGGAAGCAGTGAGTTCCTCGTTTTTCTTAAGGAGTTCCTCCTCAGCCTGTATCCTGGTTCTTGTCAGGTAGGTTATCACACCGCCGACGAGGATGAAGATAAGCACCCGTATGAAAGCTCCCTGGAGAACAACAGGATCATTCGAGAATGTTGTCATCAGGACGAAATAGCTGCACGCGAGCAACACCGAGAAGACAAAGCCCCGCTTCACGTAATAGACGCACGCGAGGATAATAGGGAAATAGAACAGGTTCTGGAAGATTGTCTGCCAGCCGGAGATCAGCGAGATGATGCTGATGATAAAGATGGCGACAGTCAGGAGGGTAATGAGCAGAGGGAGCAGCCAACCCTTCTGCGGGACAGGAACCGCCAGATGGAGGGTCATGGTTCGCCCCCATGCCCGCCATCAGTATCCGGGTTTATGCGAGAGCTGCCGTTCGGGACGAGCATCTCGAACCGGGCTCCCTTGCCCGGCTCACCGGCTTCGCGGATGATGATGCCGGTAATCGCAAGGATATCCCGTGAAAGGGTTAAACCAAGCCCGGTGTTCTTCCCGAATCCCCGTTCGAAGATCCTCTCCTTCTCCTCTGCAAGGACACCATCGCCATCGTCCTCACAAACAATGATATGGTCATCACCGGATTCCTGCACAAAGAACCGGATGGTCGTGATCTTCCGACCGTACCGCACCGCGTTGTCCATCAGGTTGTAAAAGACCCTGACAATCAGCGGGTCGGCAAATACCTCAGTGCCGGCAGGAAGATCGTTTTTCACCATGACCTGTCCATGGGGGGCATCCTTTGCCGCAGTGTCTACAAGTGTTCGAATATCCTGCCAGACAGGGGCTTCAACACCAATCTCTTCGTATTCTTTGGTGAACCGGATCATGGCGGAAATCCGCTGTGCAGCTGTTGTGACCCTTCGGAAATATTCATTAAGAGATGTATCTGGCTGCTTCTTCTTCAGCATTTCGAGGTATCCCTGCAGCACCGTCAGCTGATTATTGATGTCGTGTCGGGTGATGCTGGAGAGTAGGTTGAGTTTTTTATTCGCTTGCAGCAACGCTTCCTCTGCCAGCCTACTCTCGGTGATGTTGCTGGCGCTGCCCTCGAAACCAATAATCGTGCCGGATTCGTCCCTTAAAGGAACCGCATTTGTGGTGTGCCAGCGCCAGGATCCGTCGGCATGCTGCACGCGGTACACGACGCCAGTGTGTCGTTGTCCCGTCTCCATTACATTCTGCAGGAAAACCAGGCACCCCGCAAGATCATCCGGATGGACGAATTGCTGGAATGATTTGCCCACTACTTGAGTTACCTCGTGACCCAGCAGTGTAGTCCAAGCAGGGGAGACAAAGGTGAATACCCCATCAGCCGTGAGCGTGTAGATGATATCATGACTGTTCTCGATCAAGAGGCGGAACTTTTCCTCTGATCGTTGCAGCGCTTCCTCTGCTCTCTTACGATCGCTGATATCGAGCATGACCGTGAGCATACGGGGGACACCGTCATCGTCAATCAAAATTGCGGAAAACAATCCGTCAAGCAGGCCCCGGTTCTTCCGGCATATCTTCACATCAACATTGTGCACCTGCCCGGTCTCTTTGAACTGGCGGATGATGGCATTACGCTGGGCAGGGTCAGAAAACAGGCCTAGATCCAATGATGTCATCCCTATCACCTCATCCCGGGAATAGCCAAACGCCTCCAGAAAAGACGAGTTCACGTCAAGAAATCTTCCTTCTTCGATTGTGGATACAGCCATGAGCGAGGGATTCGCATGGAATACCAGGGAAAATTTTTCCTCTGATTTCTTGAGGCGGCGTTTCTCCTTTTCACTGCGGCGCTGGAAAAAAGCAGATACCAGTACAAGAAGAACGATGAGAAGTGTTGCAATAAGCGAGGGCAGACTGGCTCTGAAAATCACCATGTTCCAGTTTTGCGCCTCGATATCCATACCAAAGAGAGCGATAAGCCGTCCCGTTTCCTGGTCATTGACCGGAACGACGGCACTTACCCAGGTTCCCCAACGATCGGAGTCCGGACCTCCGGTTATCGGTTCTTTATCGGAAAAGGCCGTCAGGATAAGGGCTGTTGCTTCGGTGTATACCTGTCCGGGAGGAGAATAATTCTCAGATTCCGGGGGTTCTGAATCTGCATAAAAAATAACGGTGCCATCCTCCCGCTGCCCCATCAGGTACGCAAACCGGATCTCAGGATCAGATGCCCGTATTTTTTCGAGCTGCACTTTCAGTGCCTTGTATTCCGGTAATGTAATATCGGCAGCAGACCCATTCAGTGCGGTAACCTGTTCAGTAGAGATCCCCGCTTTTGCAATGCTGGTTTTTGTGAGCAGAACATCTCTCAGGGACTGATCCTGCTGCTGGGCAGACCAGAACGTGAGGATTACTCCGGCGATGAGGATGCATACTGCGATGATCTGCCACCATCTGATATCCCGTGTCACAGCATCGTACCCTGCCCTATGCGCTTCAGTCCGTTGCCCGCCTGAGTGAAGGATATCCATTCCCTCATAAATCCTGTCGACGCGGGTGACAGGGTTATATTCCGTCCCCGTGAAGAGCGTCCTCCCTTGTTGATCGCCTGGATCAACACGTCCTCGTGCCCCTGGTCAGTAAATATGATAAACGGGATATCCCCCTGCTTTTTCTTACGTATTTGAAGAATGCGATCCCGTTTGTCGTGAGCATTTCGTAGTCCGAAACAATAGCATCGTACTTTCGGGTTGTGAGTTTGTTTTGGGCATTCTCATCGGAGATTGCAGTATCAACCATGATAGTTCTTTTCTCTTCAAGAGATAGCTTGACAATAGCGAGAAGATTCACATCATCATCCACATAGAGCACTGATATATGAATCATTACACTTCCTTCTATTGACTCAGAGTAATATTTCTTGTAAAAATGTTCACATCTTTTGATTTCTTCTTCTTCTTTTTATGTTCTTGCAGATAGCTGATCTGGTGATATTCCTTCTGACAGCAAATTGACACAGAGACGAAATACTCCCGCTGGCACCAGTATTTCAAAACGGGCACCTTTACCGTATATCCCGGTTTCTCTGATAGTGATAGTCGTGATATCGAGAATCTCTTTACTGATGAACATCCCAAGACCGGTATTTTTCCCAAAACCTTTATCAAAAATTTTTTCTTTTTCATCGGGAGGTATCCCGCATCCATCATCCTGACAAAGAATGACCAGGTCATCGCCGGCTCTTTCATACCAGAACCGGATTTTCGTAATCTTCTCCCCATGCCGGACTGCATTCTCGGCGAGATTATAAAAAACCTGCTCCAGCATGCCGTCAGCATAAACCACCAGACCATCAGTATCATTGATAAAAGTAACTGCCCCAAAATCAAGGCGGGAGACGGCCCGTTTTATGGTATCAGCGACTGGCTTCCACTCTGGAGCGTTCACCCCCAGATTTTCGTACTCCCGCGTGAACTCGATCTGACGCCGGATAGCCTCTACTGTAGTAGCCTGTTTTTTGATCAACGCGAGTGCTTTCCCGTCATGAATACTGTTTTTCAGCAGTGCATTATAGCCTGAAAGAGACGTTAATTTATTTACGATATCATGCCGGGTGATAGATGAAAGCATGGTGAGTTTTTTATTTACCATGCGCATCGCCTTTTCCGCCCGTTTGCGCTCAGTAATATCACGACAAGCGTATACCATTCCATAAGGCACCCCGTCAGGATGACGCAGAACATCCCCGTTTACTTCAAAGGAAAGCCGTGTGTTATCTTTTAGTAGGATATCGTACTCTTCGGGCCCAAGCGGATGTTCAAACATCAGCCGTGTGTATTCAATTGCTTTTTGGAGGTCATGGGGAGCGATGAGGGAAAAAATTGATTTTCCTAAAAATTCTCCAGGACCGGAACAGCCATACTGTTTCAAACCATTTTCATTGATAAAGACAAGGGTTCCCTCAAGGTCTGTCCTGATAACAATGTCTGGTACGGTTTCAACCAGTTTTTTATGCAATTCCTCACTCTTCCCAAACGCCTCTTCAGCCCGTTTACTCTGGGTGATATCCATTACCGTTGCGGTAACTCCGGCTGACAAGTTATCTGGATCAAACGGGCTCAGGCTCAGCATCACATCGATAATCGTACCGTCTTTTTTCCTGAGTACTGATTCCACAGTACCCAATCCCTCTGTCTCCATCAGCCCGTACAATTCCCGGCCCACACGAAGATACTCCCCGTCATCTGCAAAAAGTATCTGTGTGCCTTTCCCGATCATCTCTCCCTCGGAATAACCGGTAATTTTACAGAGCGTATGATTTACTTTCCGGAATACCCGGTTGACAACGAGCCCGACTCCTGCTGGGGTAGCATCAAGCATACTCCGTAGTTCCGCCTCTCGTTCCCGCAGCATTTCTTCGACCTGTTTCATTTCCGAAACATCCCGGCCGACTGACTGGTACTCAATGAGGAATTCATTTTCATCAAAAATTGCTCGGTCAGACCAGCGATGCCAGTGGAGGGAACCGTCAGGAAGGATAACGCGGTGAATAATCGTGGCAACAGGATTTTGGGGGGTGAGTTTCCTGAAATGGTTCGTTACCATCTGCCGGTCCACGACAGGTATGTCCGGGAAAAACCGGTGGCCGATCAGATCTTCGCGTTTCATGTTGAAATGTCGCAGGTAGGCATCGTTGGCAAAAAGATGGATTCCTGATGGTGTAAACCGGGAGATGAACTCGGTCTGGATCTCGACAACGTTGCGGTAGAGTGCTTCACTTTGCCTGAGTGCCTCCTCAGCCCGTTTGCGCTCGGTGATTTCCCGGATCGACTCAATCGCCCCGACTATGATACCCTTTGAATCATACAGCGGAGAAGCGGTGAACCAGAGTGATGCGCCCCTGCCGTTATTGAAATGAGGGATCGTGATCTCGGAAAAAATGTTCTTCCCGTCCTTTTTAATAAAAGGGTACCTGGCGACTGCAACAAAGTCATCTTTTAAAACGATGTCAATGAGGATAGGGCGGCGTTCATGATAAAACGGGATTGCATATTCATAATTCCCTTTTCCGAGGATTTCATCCGGTTTGACTCCGGTCATCTCTTCGATCGCCTTGTTCCAGGCAATTACCACCCCGTTAGTATCGATCGCAAACGTTGCATCGGGAAGGAAGTTGATAATATCAGCAAGACGCTGCTCGGAATCCCTGAGCGCATCAACAGCCTTCCTGCGTTCGACGGCAATCCGGATCTTGTGAGCCAGTTCGGCAAACTGGGACCGGGGGTCACCACCTTTCTGCACATAAAAATCAGCCCCGTTATTTATTGCTTCGATAACCACCTCTTCGCGACCCTTGCCGGTAAACAGAATAAAGGGAATATCACCAAATTTTGATCTCACTTCTTTTAAAAAACGGATACCATCCATATCCGGCATCTGGTAATCGGACAAGACCAGATCATACGAAACAGTACTGAGTCTTTCCAGCCCCTCCATTGCAGACGGTACTATGGCTACGTTGAATTCGTTTTGGGATTCCAAAAAAACTTTTGCGATCTCAAGAAGGTACAGCTCATCATCCACATAGAGTACCGAGATCATGACTTCACTACCCCATCCAGCTTAGCGGCAGATTGTTCTGCACACACCACCGCACGGTTCCTGTCCTCTTGTACTGCCTGAAGAATTGCCTGGCGGAGCTTCGTAAAATTCGCACCGGAATTTCCCATTTTTTCGATGAATGAAACCTGCCCGAGCTGTTGTGCCTCATCCTCATACTCTGTCACCCTGAACAGCACAAAATACACAAAGGGAATCCTCCTTCCCTTGGCCCGGACATTCCGCAGGAGTTCGTTTCCTTTCTTCTCTCTGCTGTTGTAGTCGGTAACGATCACGTCATAGGAAATATACCTCAATTTATTCATCGCTTCTTCGACAGATTGCGATGTATCAACCATCATTTCCCCATTCCTGTCAAGATACATGCAGATCAGATTAGCCAGTGCCGGGCTTTCGTCGACATAAAGCACTGATAGTGTTCTGGTATTACCTGTATCTGTACCAGACCCTGAAAAAGGAGGGGTGGTGGGAAGTATCTCCGATCCGTTCAACGTTACCATCGATAGTATCCTCTTATCCTCGAATTATTAAGCTGCGACCTCACCGGTCTCCAGGGTTGTCATATCCAGCTTAACGCTTTCATCCGTTACAAGTCGCCTGATATCGATAAGGATCAGGAGTTCATGTGCATCCCGATCTTTAATCCTGATCTTCTTTTTGATAATCCCGATGATAGCAGAATTGTTCTGTTCTACCATTGACGTGCTGGTATCTACTGCGGAACGATCAAAGGTCGTCACCGAGGATACATTATCAACCATGATGCCGGTTTTGGATTCCGTGATGCTGTCGTCGAGCACGATTATCCGGCTGTGATCATCAGTTGCTCCTGATTGCCGGGTAATGTTCAGGCGTTCCTTCAAATCGATAATGGTTGTAATTTCACCTCTCAGGTCAATTATTCCCTTGATATACGAAGGGGTGTCAGGCAACTGGGTAATGGTTTTATACTCAACGACTTCCCTGACGTTGAACAGGTCAACGGCAAAGTGTTCTTTACCCAGCAGGAACTCGACAACCTGAACTTTGTTTGAACCTGATTCCAGTCCTCCCAGCACAGCACCTCTGCTGGTCCGCTTTGCGGAAACCGGGAGGGGGTTTCCGGTTTTTTCATCCATGTTCTGTTTCATGATCAGACCTCATAAGGAACTGCCTTAAGCAGCACGCGCCGAGCTGGAAGATCCAGCTTTTGCAATCCGGTCAAAGGCTGATGATGATTCATCGCCGGCTTCAGCCCCAGACATATCTTCAGAAGCAGTATCATCCGACCCTGCTTTGACCCTGAATTTTGCGACCTCTTTTGTTACCTGGTCAGCAATGATGGTCACATTCTGGACTATCTTGGTGATCTGGTCAATTGCAGCGGACGATTCTTCACTTGCTGCTGCCGAATCGGTTGCTTCCTTTGCAGTGTCATTGACAAGCGCGTTGACTTCATTTACGCTCGCCGTCACTTCCTCGACAGAAGCAGCCTGTTCTTCTGCAGATGCTGCCACGTCATTGATATTTTTGTTGATCTCATCGATAGAAGCAACAATCTTGTTGAAGACCTCAAGGGTCTGGGACAAGGCAAGACCGCCTTCCCTGACTTCCACATTCGACTTTTCAACGGTTTCTGCTGCACGTTGTGTCTGTTTCTGGAGTTCACCAATCATCTGGCGGATCTTCTCGGCAGAGTTCTCAGATTCTTCAGCCAGGGATTTAACTTCGGTGGCTACAACCGCAAACCCGCGGCCTGCTTCACCGGCACGAGCAGCTTCAATGGCTGCGTTCAGGGCAAGCAGGTTGGTCTGGTTAGCAAGGTTGGCAATGAGAACAACAATATCCCCTATCTTGTCCATCTGGGATTTAATATCGAGGATGATCACGTTCACCTCTGTTGAAGACTTGGTAATCCCGACCATTCCGTTGTCTGCCTTCGTGGCAAGGTCTGAGCCTTTCTGGGATAGTTCCTCGGATTTCTTGGCGATCTGGGCTACCGCTTCTGCCTTTGTCGCAACTTCCTGGACCGTGGTTGAGAGATCTTCCATTGCCTTTAATACCTGTTTGATGCCCTCACCACTCTTTTCAGCATTCAGGCTGACAGCACCCGCATTCTTTGCGATCTGGGCTGAACCGGCGGATACTTCCTCAATGCTTGCAGTGGCTTCCTGTGCTCCTGCTGAAAGCTGGTCTATCTGCTGGTTCACTTTCAGAAGTGCTTTTGAGACCTGTATACCGACATTGTTCAGGGATTTCTTGAATTTGGTAAAATCACCCTGTACCTGGAGACGGTTGTCATACCGTGCAGTGAAGTCAGCTTTTGCATAGGAATCAGCCACCCGCATTGCCTCGTTGAGCGGCGCGGTGACATTTTCAAGGGTCTCATTTACCCCATCAATGATCTTCTGGTACTCCCCGTGGTGCCGTGCTGCATCAGCCCGGGTTGAAAGTTTTCCTGCTACTGCCGCGTTGGACAGCATGTTCGCGTCTTTTGTCAGGTTCTGAAGTGCGTCAAACGTCCTGATGAATGACGGTACTAACCGGTCTGCCTCCGATCGTTTCGCAATCTTGCGGTATACGTCTGCTTCTGACAGGTCCCCGTTGCTGATCATGACAAGGGAGTCGGTCACATGGTTGACTCGTTCCCGGACCGTGTTCACCGATGTCTTGATATCTGCAAAGACACCCAGGTAACTCCCTTCCACGCCTTTTGAATGGTCATTGACTGCCATCCGCTTGAGCGCTTCGCTTGCTTCGATGAGCCCGCCAAGCCCGTCGATACACTGGTTTATGTTGTTCTTAATCTCGTTGAAATCTCCCTTGTACTGGTCGGTAATCTTTGCCGGGACATCTCCCTTGCTGATCCTGTCCATGTACTCGGCGGCAACGTTAAGCGGCCCGATGACCGAGTCGAGTGTATTATTGACACCTTCAATGATCTTCCGGAAGTCGCCCTGGTGTTTGGATGCGTCTGCCCGGATATCCAGTTTGCCATCCACTGCGGCGCCCGACAGCTTGTTTGCATCTTTGACAAGCAGATTAACTGCATCGATACACTGGTTCAGGTTGTTCTTGATCTCGTTGAAATCTCCCTTGTACTGGTCGGTAATCTTTGCCGGGACATCTCCCTTGCTGATCCGGTCCATGTACTCGGCGGCCATGTTCAGGGGTCCGATGATTGCGTCAAGCGTGTGGTTGACACCTTCGATGGTCTTCCGGAAGTCGCCCTGGTGCTTGGATGCATCCGCACGGACATCGAGTTTGCCGTCAACAGCCCCGGTTGCCAGCGTCTGGGTATCCCTGACCAGCAGGTTGATGGCGTCGATACACTGGTTCAAGTTGTTCTTGATCTCGTTGAAATCTCCCTTGTACTGCTCGGTGATCTTTGCCGGGACATCCCCCTTGCTGATCCGATCCATGTACTCGGCAGTCATGTTCAGCGGTCCGATGATCGCGTCGAGCGTACTGTTGATGCCGACAACGATCTCCTTGTAGCCGCCCTTGAAGTGGTCCGCATTGCCCCGGACGTCAAGCTTGCCATTTGCTCCCGCTTCGGTAAGCATCTTGGTTTCGGTGACAAGTCCCTGGAGCGAGGTGACCGTGTTCATGAGTGCAGGAGTAATCTCATCCTGCGGGTCTTTTGCCATAACCATGACGTTCAGGTCGCCGTCAGCGATCTTTTTCATGGAGCCTACGACGTTCTTCTGGAGGTCATCCGAGAACGAGTCCATGGTGAGTGCCATCTCGCCGATCTCATCCTTGCGGGACAACTTCATCCGGTGGCCAAGATGGCCTTTGCTCAGTTCATCGAGATTCCGTTTGACATCATCAATTGGTCCGGTGATGCTCTTCGAGAGATAGAGTGCCAGTACGATTCCGGCAATAACAGCAAAGATAGTTGCAGCTATCATTAATAAGGTGGCGGTCGCAGTTGCGTCAGCAGTATCCTTGGCAAGTTTTTCTGCTGCAGCAAAGTTACTGGTGACAAGCGTTTTAAGGGCAGCAAGTGTCTCAGTCCGGGCAATTATGGGAGGTGCGCCTGCTGCAAGATTTGCTTCGACTGCTTTCATGTCGTTTGCGTCAGCATCCTTTTGGTATTGCTGATAGCCTGCCTGCATTTTTGTCCAGGCTGTATCGAATTGTGCCAATGTTGCCTTGTCTTCAGCGGACATAGGCCGTGCGCGGAATTCCTTCATCTGGTCGTTAATAGTCGTTACCTGAGTAGCTAGTGAGGTCCCGGTTGCCTGGCGGTCTGCCGGGACATAGATATACCGGTAAATATCCCCACGCATCTTTTCCATGGCCGCATTTGACTGAGCCAGGTTTTCGGCCGAGACCATTTTTTCATTGTACATTATATCCTGGTTCGCTTTTGCATTCTGGAGATTTACGTAACCCAGAGCAGCAACTGCAACAAGGATAAGCAGAACTATAAGGAACCCGCCAAGGAGTTTTTTCCCGATTTTCATGTCATCAACAAACTTCATTTCTTTCTCCTCCGTTTTTGAATAACCATAATTTTTTAAATGCCTGCGGAACCGGCGTATAATCCAGTGTCCCGTCGAGGTTTGGTCTGCAGTCGATACAGTCAGAAATCATGTCAGTTCCTGACAGCTGGTCGGTAACTTCCGACAAGTTCGTGTCCATTTCAATGCGGGTTTGAGTTTTTCCCATGTCCATCTCCATTTTTCCCGTTCAACGAATATTCCAAAGTGATCCTGTTACCCCAGAGAGATCATCGGCTGTTTGTACACCTCATTCATGACCTGCCCCAGGCCAGTATACATCGCAGAGAGCCCGCAGATAACACCGTCAATACCGGCAAGCTGCAAAATCAACACACTCCCAAGAGCATTGCCTGCGATAAGAAGAAGGAACAAAACGGTCAGGAGCCCGAAGACTACTTGTAACGCTTTGTTCAACTTCAGGGTAATGATAAACATTACAAAAGCGAACAATCCCCAGATCGTGAGGAATGCTACAAATGCTGCTGTGGGCATCGGGTCACTCAGACCGAGCTTCGGCAAAAGAATCATACTCACGAGTGATATCCAGAAGAAACCAAATGCAATAAAAGCTGTCGTACCGAACGTGTTATTCTTCTTCCACTCCATAATTCCTGCAATAATCTGCGCGATACCCCCGAAGAATATCCCCATCGCAAAAATCGTAGATCCCAGTGCAAAGAACCCGGCATTGTGCAGGTTTAACAGCACGGTGGTCATACCGAATGCCAGCAGTCCCAGTGGAGCCGGATTTGCCGTTACATCAGTAATTTTAATTTCTTTTAATGAATCTTTCACAACATTTTCCATTTCATCCTCCATTTTTTGTTTTTTGTATGCCAGATTCGCCAAAAAAGGCGATCTCTGATTTCATTCCAATCCATTCCTGTTACAGTCCCATTCAATCCTGACTGTCCCCTTGTCCGTTCAGACAAGATCGGCTAAAGATTTCATCCAGGTCCTGTCCGTTTTCATGCTGGATTTCCGTCTGTTTTATGGTATGTGTCCATTCACCTCAGTATCCTTTTTCACCACTTTTGAACCCGGTTATGATCTTCCGGTTTTTTCTGAAATGTCCTGTTTTCCAGAGTATCCGTGATCACGCCGGTATCAACAAGCAGGTCGGCAAATTTCATCCATATCATATCCCTTTCAATGGTGAAGTCCGATTTTTTTTCCATGTCTATTGCACTATTCATCCTGCAACCAGAATTGGTGTGACTCCAGCCATCTCCTTCAGTGATCATAGGTATTACTGACGGGGATCGTTGGCATCATGTAATATTCCTCAAGCCTTGCAGCAAGTTCATTCAAAACACTGAAATGATCCTGCAAATCATCGATTACGGTAGCTCCGTGCGATGAGATCCTGGTTCTAATTCCTGTTTTTGTTATTTTCTCACTCACTCCTTTCACTTCCTCATTTTGAAACCTGGAACCACATTGCCCCATTTCCTGACGATACAATTGTGGTAATATCTCCTTTTTCTTAGAACTATTTAAATCTATCTCACATTGATGACTATAAATGTTGATTAGAAATATTAGTTAAAACCAATGAGCAATAATGGTTTATATATTTAATCAACATAACAATCTGTATCGAGGTTTAGATCACATGGAGCGGGAAAGCGAGCAGGAACGGATAAAGGAATTATTAAAGATCAGCCCGAAAGGCTTGTCCATCGAAGAAGTATCTAAAAAGCTCAAACTCAACAGGGCAACTGCTGCTAAATATCTTAATTCACTGGTTATGTCGGGTCAGGCTGATATGAGAACACTCGGGCCGGCAAAATTATTCTATCTTACCCACCGGCTGACTTTACCTAACCTGTTAAGTCTTGCAACAGACTTGATCCTTATCCTCGATAGTGATCTCTTCATTCAGGAAGTGAATGATCCATTTCTTGCCTGTTTCCATGTTTCAAAAGCAGAACTGAAAGGGAAAAAAATTGAACATTCCCCTCTTGCCCGCAATTTTACCACAGACCATTTGGATGCGATCGAAAAGGCACTCGAGGGCCTGGAACAATCGTTTGATGTGCACTTCGATTCCCTTGAAGAAGACCGTTTTTTCAAAATGAAATTTCTACCATTTGTTTTGGAAGGTGGTG